>Ga0310786_10007981_pt1 | contig 13686 bp, 7 predicted proteins | sample AusTroGonzalo_MG_FD_203881 | JGI IMG/M metagenome (GOLD analysis project Ga0310786, IMG submission 203881) | Bovine rumen microbial communities from tropical cattle in Woodstock, Queensland, Australia - Gonzalo_03 (v2) (version 2) | ecosystem: Host-associated > Mammals > Digestive system >... | reverse complement strand
GACCATGTGAAGGAGCAGGCTGCGGCGATAAAGGCCGAGTTTGCGAAGGGCCTGCCGGTCGTGCTCATGTGCCACAAGCCCATCTACACGCCGGAGCTAATAGTGGACATGTGCGAAAAGCGCAACCGCCCGCGGCCGTCGCGCAACCTGCACGGCTACGTGATGCTCGGCGAAGAGGCCTGCGAGACGAAGCCGCATGCCGTGACGCGAGACCTCGTCGAGTTCCTCCGCAGGCAGCACAACCTGAAGGCCGTGCTTTGCGGCCATCTCCACTTCGAGTGGAGGGGAACGTTCAACGGGAACGTGCCGATGCTCGTCGCCGGCGGCAACTTCGAGGGGGCCGCATACGAGATTTCGTTTACGTGAAGACATGCCCAACGCAAAGGAAAGGTGAATGAAATGAGGATTGAAAAGTGCTTCGCCGCCGGACTTCTCGCGGGCCTGCTGTCGGTGACGTCGACCGCGATGGCAGGGGGGATTCCGATCGTCGGAAGCGGGTTTTCCAGCGAAATCGCCACCGTCGAGCGGCTGAAGGAGGCGCGCGAGGCGGGGTTGACCGGGCTCAAGTGCATGGTGCGCGCGCCGGAGGACGCGCTCGCTGCCCTCGACGCCGCCCAGGCGGCCGGAATACGGCTGTGCCTGAGGAGCAAAGCGCTGCGCGGCACCTCCGAGGAGGCCGCCGCGCTGGTGAACGCGGTAAAGGGCCATCCTGCGCTTGGCTGGTACGACCTCGTAGACGAGCCGCGGGCCCAGACGTTCGCGACCCACGGCGCGCGCATGGCCGAGATCCAGGCGCTCGACCCGGTCCATCCCGTATTCGTGAACTGGTACGGGCGCGTCCACCGCAGGCACGAGCACTGGTACGGCGAGGGCGTGACGACGTACGAGGAGTACACTCGCCGGGCCGTGGAGGCGATGCCGTACAAGATACTCTCCTTCGACCAGTATCCGGTGATGAACCCCGGCCTCTTCCCGAAGCAGCCGTTCCGCCCCGCCACCGGGCCTTGTCTCATAGCGACCAACTGGTACCACACGCTCGAGACGGTGAGAGATGTCGCAAAGGAGCGCTCTGTGCCGTTCTGGGCTTACGCCCTTAGCCGTACGCTCCGCCACCAGCCCGGGCACGACTACCCTGTGCCTACGGTGGCGCACATGAAGCTGCAGCACTACTCCAACCTCGCCTACGGCGCGCAGGGCCTGCAGTACTACAGCTACTCGTTCTCGCCGAAGAGGACGAAGAACATGTCGCACGCCTGCCCCCTCGACACCGAGGGCCGTCGCACGACGGTCTACGACCGCCTGAAGGAGACCAACCGCGACCTTGCGGCCCGGCTGTTCGTGTTCGACGGCTGCGACGTGCTGAAGGTGCGCCACACGGGCGCGGAGATACCCCTCGGGACGCAGCGGCTCGAGCCGGGCGACCTGCCGCCGTTTGTCCTGTCGCTTGAGACGCCGGACGGCGGGGCGGTTGTGTCGCGCCTCGTCAACGGCGGCCACGAGTACGTTGTCGTGGTGAACCGCAGCCCCGACTGCGAGCTCACCCTCAACGTCTCGCTGGCGCCGGGCGTGCGCCGCGTGCTCAAGGACGGCACCATCGAGGACGCCGCCAAGTGGAACGGCGAATACTGGATGGATCCCGGCGAGGCCGAGATATTCCAGTCGCCGTGAGGCGTCTTTAGCGGAGGAGAGAAATGAAGGCCAAGATCACCATTGCCGCCGTCGCCATTGCCGTGGCGGCAGCCTGCGGGGCGCGCACCGTGCGTTCGCTTTCAGGCGCGGGCTGGACGGCCGACGGCGAGCCCGTCGCAGTGCCGCACACGTGGAACGCCGTCGACGGAGCGGACGGCGGCGACGACCCCGCGAAGCCGTTCACGGCGTGCTCGGCGCAGTCGTACGTGCGCAAGGCTGTCGTCTACCGTCGCGAGCTGCCGCCTCCCACTCCGGGCAAGCGCCAGTTCATACGGTTCGAAGGCGTGTCTATCAACGCGATCGTCCGCGTCAACGGCAGGGAGGCCGGCCGCCATGCCGGCGCGTTCACGGCGTTCTGCTTCGAGGTGACGGACTTGCTGAAGCCCTCGGGCAACGCGCTCGAGGTTGTGGCCGACAACCGCTACGACACCGACGTGCCGCCGATAGTCGGCGACTTCACGATGTACGGCGGGATATACAGGAACGTAGCGCTGATCGAGACCGACCCGGTGTGCATCGACCCCACGGTCGACGGCGGCCCAGGCGTGCGGATCGACGCCGACGGCGCGGGGCGGGTTACGGTAACGACCTGCGTGAGCGGCGCGGCCGACGCGAAGGTCGTGCACATGATCTGCGGACGCACCTACGAGACGCCGTCGTTCACCGTTCCGGGCGTCATGCGCTGGTCGCCCGAGGCGCCAGCGACCTACGAGCTCGAGACGACCGTGACCAAGGGGGACAGCCGCGACTCCGTCGTGCAGACGATCGGCTTCCGCGACGCGGAGTTCCGCGCCGACGGATTCTACCTGAACGGCGTGCGGCGCAAGATACGCGGCGTCTGCCGCCACCAGGACCGCGAAGGGAAGGGCTGGGCCGTCTCGCCCGCCGACGAGGAAGAGGACATGGCGTGGATCAAGAGGATGGGGGCCGACGGCGCGAGGTCGTCGCACTATCCGCAGAGCAGCCACTGGTACGACCTCTGCGACCGGAACGGCGTGATGGCCTGGTGCGAGGCGCCGTTCGTTAACGAGCTGGAGTTCACGGAAGCGTTCCGCTCGAACATGACCGTCGTCGCGCGAGAGATGCTGGCGCAGCACCGCAACCACCCGTCGATCGTCGTCTGGGGCCTGTTCAACGAAATATACAGCGGCTCGAAGAAGGACCGCGGCACGATGGAGGTTCCGCTGTCGGAGGTGCGCGACGAGATCAAGGCCTCCGACCCCTCGCGCGGAGTCGTGGCGGCGTCGAACAGGCTGGGGATGAAGAGCCTCAACTCCGTGCCCGACGCCATAGCGTTCAACATCTATCCGGGGTGGTACTCCGCCAAGCCGGAGGGCGTGCCATGGTATTTCCGCGAATTCTCGCCGACCGACGCGCAGATGCCGGACCTCGTCGACAGGCTCTGCGCCACGAACGGGCTGGCGATCCTCGGCGTAGGCGAATACGGCGCGGGCGCGGTGAAGGGGATTCGCGGCGACATGTTCTACGAGCCGGCGGGGCAGCGGGTGCATTCGTATTCGGAAGACTACCAGGTAGGCGTTCACTACCTCAACTACCGCGCCATCATGCGCGACAGCCGCGTGTGGGGGTCGTTCGTGTGGCAGATGTTCGACTCGGGCAGCGACAACAAGAAGGAGTCGGTGCGGCACGGCATCAACAACAAGGGGCTCATGGCGTTCGACCACCGCACCCCGAAGGCCGCGTTCTGGTTCTACAAGGCGAACTGGAACGCCGAGCCCATGCTGTACCTGCTTGGATGCGACCGCTCGGAGATGCCGGGCCGGACGGCGCAGGTGTGCGCGTTCTGCAACGCAGGGCCCGTTACGCTGTCCGTCAACGGCAGGACCGTTGGCACTAAGGCTCCTGACGACGCCAAGGTCGCGCTCTGGCTCGACGTGCCACTGCAGGCCGGCGACAACGCCGTCGAGGTGTCCTGCGGCAGCCTCCGGGCGACTGCCTCCTGGCGCTGCCCGTAGTGCGCCGACAAACCGCCCGACGCTTGCGCGGCAGGTCGTTCTGCAATTGAGCCATGAAAAGATCCGCATCTGAAAATCGTTCTTCCGTCAAGGTCGTGCTGATGCATGCGTCGTTGCTGCTGGCCGCGGCCGCGATGTGCGCACGCGCCGACGTCGGCGTCGCAACCGTTGACAAGGTGCCGGCGCCAAAGGACGCCGGCGGCGAACTCGCCCCGAACGCGTTTGACCCGTTCCCGGCGGGAACCATCGTGCCGGAAGGGTGGCTTCGGCACCAGCTCGGCCTTCAGACGGAGGGCCTGCACGGGCGGCTCTACGAGACGAGCGAGTACCTGCGGGCCGACAACGGATGGCTCAAGCCCGAGAACAGCGGATGGGAGGAGCAGGCGTACTGGCTTCGCACGTTCGTCAAGCTCGCTGTGCTCACTCGGAACGAGCGGATGCTCGGCGTGTCGAAGCAGTGGATCGACGGCATCGTCGCGGCGGCCGACGACGACGGATGGTTCGGGCCGCGCGAGCTGCGGAACCACGTGCGCGCGGCAAACGACGGCTCGATATGCCATGACATCTGGGCCCACATGGTGATGACCGAGGCGCTGCTGACCTGGTACGACTACTGCGGGGACGTGCGCGTGCCGAAGCTCCTTGCCGCGTTCTCCCACTGGTGCTGCCGCGTGCCCGACCGCGAGTTCCTGCTCGCGGACTCGAAGAACGGCAGCTGGCACTACGCAGTCCAGAAGGACAGGGCCTGCGACATCGTGCCGTCGCTGTTTCGTCTTTACGCCATCACCGGGGACAGGGTCTTTCTGGAATTTGCGGACAGGTGCTTCCGCTTCCGCTCCCGCCAGGGCAGGAAGTCGGCCGAGCTCGACGTCCACAACGTCAACTTCGCGCAGCGCTTCTCGTACGAAACGGTCTATTCGCGCCGGAGCAGACACCCTGCGCACAGGGCCTCGGCGGACTACTGGTTCGACTTGAACGCGCTTTTGTGGGGCGGGGAGATGCCGCGGTGGGCCTATGCGTCCGACGAGTGCGTCAGGAAGGGTTGCTATGACGCGCGCTACGCCACGGAAACTTGCGCCTGGGGCGAGCTTGTGCGGTCGTTTCAGCTTGTCGGCGCGATTACCGGGGATCCGAAGTGGGGAGATCGGGCCGAGGACGTGGTCTACAACGACTATCCTGTCTCGTTCACCCCGGACTGGAAGAAAGTCCACTACCTGACGGCCCCGAACCAGGTTTCGCTCGACGCCGCCACGGACCACAACTACCAGAAGCCGCCGCCTCGCCTCGCATATTCCTCGAAGCTGTATCGCTGCTGCCGTCACAACGCCGGGCTTACGCTGCCGCTCTTCGCGGAGAAGCTGACTCAGAAGACCCCTGGCGGCGACCTGGTGTTCTTCGCGTACGCGCCGCATTCCGGCAGGGACGGCGACGCCTCCTGGAGCATGGAGACGAAATATCCGTTCCGCGAAAGCGTCGTTCTTAGGCTTAGGGGCGCCGGCCGCAGGGCGATTTACCTGCGCGTGCCGGGCTGGGCAAGGGCGTTTCTCGTTCGCAGCGGGGCGCAAACGATTGCGAAGGCCGACAGGCCCGGCGCGTGGCTTCGGCTGACTGGCGGATGGAGCGCCGAGGAGGCGCTGGAGATATCGATGGAGGCGGAATGCACGTTCGCCCCGCACGTAAGGTCGCAGTCCGTCACGATTGAACGTGGTCCGCTGTCGTATTCGCTGGCGATCAAGGAGCTGTACCGTGACGTGCCGCAGCCGAATTTCAAGCCCGACGAGAAGGGCATTCTCGAAAGCCACTTCCCGGAGGCGTCCGACGCGCCGACGGACGAGCTGCTTACCGAGGTGCTGCCGCAGAGCCCGTGGAACTACGCGCTGGAACTCGGAAAGTCGCCGGAGTTCCGCCTTCGGGAGTGGAGCGACGACTGCTTTGCCGCTGCGACAACGCCATGCGAGATCGTGGCATGGGGCCGCCGCGTCCCCGAATGGACGGCTCAGGACGCCCAGCCAGCCGAGCTCCAGGAAAGCCCGGTCGTGGCGTCCGGGCCGGAGGAGCGGCTTCGCTTCATACCCATGGGGGCTGCGCGGTGCAGGCTGACGGTTCTTCCGACCGTAGGCCATGCGGACGCGCAGTCGTACAGGTGGCTGCGCACGCCGCCCAAGACGTCGCGTGCCAGCCGCCCCGGCGTCAGATAGTCTCAATCGCAAGCGGGGCGCGGCGTGCCCCGTGCTCTTGCGGCAAGGGGGAATGAATGGTATAATATCTGATATCGGCACCCTGCGCCGTGCGGGGTGCGGCAGAGTTTCACTGGAAAACCAACTAGACAACTAAAACAGAAAACAGGAGGACAGAAGATGGCAATCAAGGACGACCACTACACCGGCGGAGAGACCGAAGGCGGAATCACCTCCAGCTACGCGACGAACGACGGCGTGAAGCTGAAGGTCGGCTATTCCTTCATGGGCTCCATCTACGACGACGCGGAGCGCAACGCGGCGCTCGCCGCCATGGCGCAGGACTCGCTCACCATGGGCCCCAAGACGATCGAGTTCCAGGACAAGTTCGCCAAGATGACGGGAACCAAGTACGCGTTCGCCGCGACGAGCTGCACGACGTCCATGCACGTCGTCACCCAGCTCTTCGACATCAAGCCCGGCGACGAGGTCATCGTTACGCCCAACACGTTCGTCGCGACCTCGCTCGTGATCCTCAAGGAGGGCGGCATCCCGGTCTTCGCCGACATCGACCCGAGGACTTTCAACATCGACCCCAACGACGTCGAGCGCAAGATCACGCCTAAGACGAAGGCCATCTACGTCGTCCACTACGCGGGCCAGATGGTCGACATGGACCCGATAATGGAGATCGCGAAGAAGCACAACCTCAAGGTCCTCGAGGACTGCGCCCACGCGACCGGCTCCAGCTACAAGGGCAGGATGGCGGGCTCCATCGGCGACTGCGGCGCGTTCTCCTTCCACTCGCTCAAGAACATCACCACCTGCGGCGAGGGCGGCATGATCACGACCAACAACGACGAGTACGCCAAGGGCATCCAGAACCTCCGCTGCATGAGCAACATGCCGCAGACCTGGAACGACCAGCTCGCCGACAAGAACGACCCCGTGTGGCACTTCGGCAAGATCACCATGCGCCGCACCGACCCGATCCAGTACTGGATGCCGGCCCACTTCGACGTCATTCCGTGGAACGGGCACTGGGGCTCCAACTACCGCATGAACGAGATACAGGCGGCAGTCGGCTGCTGCCAGCTCGACAAGCTCGAGATGCTCGTCAACAAGCGCCGCGAGATCGCCCACAAGATCACGGCCGGCCTGCAGGACGTCCCCGGCGTCATCCCCGTCTACGAAGACCCGAACTGCTACCACAGCTACCATCTCTACACCGTCTGCGTCGACGAGAAGGAGCTCGGCGGGTCGCGCGACGAGTTCATGCAGGTCCTCTACCAGGAGGAGGGCGTCCAGGGCATACTGCACTACCAGCCGACTTACCACTTCACTGGCCTTAAGAGGATGGGCTACGACCCGGACCAGTGCCCGAACGCGAACGAGTTCTTCTACCACCGCGAGTTCAACATACCGATGCACCCGCGGCTCACCGACCAGGACATCCAGAACATGGTCGACGGCATCAAGAACACGTCCGCGAAGCTGCGCAAGCGCCACAACAAGGCGTAAGAGGGCGATTCGGAAATGAAGAACCTCGACAGACGGCATTTCCTGGGGGGGATGGTCGCGGCAGGCGCCGCGCCCGTCCTCTTCAACGGGTGCGCGACGGGCTTCTGCGCCAACCGCAAGGTCAACGTCGCCGTAATCGGATGCGGACGCATATCCAATTCGTTCGAGATCCCGTGCGTGCTTAGGCGCGGCGACATAGCCCGCATTGTGGCGGTCTGCGACCTCGACACAAAGCGCACCGCCTATTCCGCGGCCATGGTGAAGAAGGCCTATGGCCCTGGCGCCGTGGTCCGCGAATACCACGACTACAAGGAGGTCTGCGCCTGTTCCGACGTCGACGCCGTGATGATCTGCCTGCCGGACTTCTGGCACGCGCTCGTGGCGACGACGGCGATCTGCAGCGGGAAGGCCGTCTGGCTGCAGAAGCCGTTCACGCAGACGATCCTCGAGGGGCGCGTCATCGCCAACCTCGCCAGGAAGTACAACACCGTCCTCCAGGTCGGCTCGCAGCAGCGTTCCTGGAACCAGTTCGAGGCGGTTTGCCGGGCCGTGCGCGAGGGCGTCATAGGCGAGGTGAGGCGCGTCGAGGTCGGCATCGGCCTCGACGTCGCCGGCGGAAGCTCCGAGCGGCAGCCCGTGCCGTCTAACTTCGACTACGAGACCTGGCTGGGCCCGACGGACCCGACAGCGCCGTACAACGAGACGCGCTGCCATTCGCAGGACACCGCCAAGATCAGCTCGCGCCCGGGCTGGATACAGCTCGCGCCGTACGGCTGGGGCATGATCACCAACTGGGGCGCCCACCACATAGACATCATGCAGTGGGGTCTCGGCAAGGACCTCGAGGGCCCGGATTCCGTCGAGGGCACATGCGAGTGGATGGACCTCACGGGCGGCAAGCTCTGGAACGTCCACACGACGTACGACCTCCACTACAGCTACAACGGCGGCAAGACCGACGGGCACGTCTGCAACAAGTACCAGAACGGCGTGAAGTTCATCGGCGAGAAGGGCGACTGGCTCTTCTGCACGCGCGGCGCGGTCAAGGTGACGGACTCGGATCCCGACGTGCCGGTCAAGCCCGGCCAGCTGCCTCCCATGGCGGCGTCCCGCCCGGAGCTCATGCCGAAGCCCCGCGCGATGGCCTGCGACGCCACGCAGCTCCACGTCTCGAACTGGCTCGAGGCCGTCCAGGCGTCCGATCCGTCGCTGACCACCACCAAGGCGGAAATCGGGCACCGCTCCACCTCAGCCTGCTCTCTCGGGCAGATGTGCATGGAGCTGGGGCGCGGCAAGAAGAGCGCGAAGGTCGACTGGGACTGGCGCAAGGAGACGACGGGCTGCCCGACTGCGGACGCCATGATGAAGCCGTTCGCCCGGGACAAGTACGACCTGCGCGTCAACCTCAGGGAGTTCGGCCTCGACTACGACACGGTGCTGAGGGGCTGAGGCTCCGGAAACACATTAAAGAAAACAAGGAGACATTGAATGAACCTGAAACTCGTTTTGCTTTCAGCGGCGGCCGCTTTCGCCGTCGGCTGCTCGACATGCGAAGGCGACAGCAAGTGCTCGTGTGCGAAGGCCGCGGCGCGTCCGGTCAGCCCGAGCTGCCGCCAGTCTAAGCTCCCGTACAAGCTCGGCGTCGCGCGCTACACGATGTGCAAGAAGTCGTTTGACCGCGCCCTCGAGATGTTCCAGGACATGGACGTCCACTACATGGGCCTCATGGAGGGGTCGATCAAGTACGACGCCACCGACGCGGAGATCGCCGCCTACAAGGCGAAGGCCGCCAAGTTCGGCGTCGAGGTCGTCTCGCTCGGGCCGCTCTACTACTCCACCGAGGAGGAGCTCGTCGCGGCGTGCAAGTTCGCCAAGCGCTACGGCATGAAGTACATCTCGGTCGTGCCCTTCGAGTGGAACCCGAAGGTCAAGGACATAAGCGACCCGAAGGAGCGCGAGAAGATATGCCCGCCCCGCGAGTGGAGGCTTGAGTCCGACAAGATGATGGACCTCCTCGAGAAGTACTGCCGCGAATACGACCTCCGCGCGGCCGTGCACAACCACGGGCCGGACAACGCATACCTCTATCCTACGGCCGAGGCGTCGCTCGCCCGCATCGGCGGCCGCGACAAGCGCATCGGCGTGTGCCTCGACGTCGGCCACGAGCGCCGCGCGGGCCTGGACCCGGCGGAGTTCATCCGCAAGCACGGCGACCGCGTCGTCGAGATACACCTCAAGAACATCAAGATCGACCCCGTCAAGAACTTCGCCAAGGAAGGTCCTCGCGGCGAGCTCGACATCCCCGGCATCCTCAAGGCGCTCGCCGACGTCGGCTTCGACGGCTACTGCCTCGTGGAGTTCGAGAAGGACTTCGCGGTCAACGAAGTCCCGCTCGCTGAGTCGATCGGCTACTACCGCGGCGTGATGGACACGATCAAGGTCTCGCCGAGGATGGCCCCGGTGCCGGCCGGCGCGAACACGCTGACTGCCAAGGAGAAGGCCGAGGGCTGGGAGCTCCTCTTCGACGGAAAGACGCTGCCGGCCGACAAGTGGGTCGGCGCCAAGGACGAGTGGGGCTGCAAGAAGTTCCCGGAGCGCGGCTGGTACGTCCGCGACGGGGCCCTCGCCATGCGTCCGCGCGCGTCGATCGTCAACGGCAAGTGGGTCGCGTTGCCCGACGAGGACCAGAAGATGGCCGGCGGCGGCGACATCGTGACGAAGAAGAAGTACTCCGACTTCGTGTTCAAGTTCGACTTCCGGCTCACCGAGGCCGCGAACTCCGGCGTCAAGTACTTCTACAACGAGGGCATGCACAAGAACTCCTGCATGGAGTACCAGGTGCTCGACCCCGCCCACCCCGACTACGACAAGCCAAACCCGTCGGGTGTCCCCCACGTGCACCGCATCGCGGCGCTCTACGACCTCATCGCGACGCCCAAGGCCGATGCCGCCATCAAGCCGCTCGGGCAGTGGAACAGCGGCATGGTCGTCTCGAAGGGCAACAAGGTCGAGCACTGGCTCAACGGCGTCAAGGTCCTCGAGTACGAGCGCGGCTCCAAGGCGTTCCGCGACGCGGTCGCCAAGTCGAAGTACCTTCCCTGGCAGGACAAGGGGTCGTTCTGGGGCGAGGCCAAGGAGGGCCGCCTGCTCCTGCAGGACCACGGCGACTCCACGGTCTACTACTGCAACCTGAAGGTCAGGGAGCTCAAGTAAGCGGGCGTCGCCCGGGCAACGTCCAGGAGGGATGGTACAATGTCAGACAAGCAGAAGATGTCCAACTTCCGCTGGATAATATGTTCGCTGCTGTTCTTCGCGACGACGGTGAACTACCTCGACCGCCAGGTCTTGAGCCTGACGTACAAGGACTTCATCGCGCCCGTCTTCGGATGGTCCGACAACGACTACGGCACGATCACCGCCGTGTTCTCGATCATATACGCCCTGTGCAACCTATTCGCCGGCAAGTTCATCGACAAGCTCGGCACGAAGAAGGGGTACCTGTGGGCGATATTCATATGGTCGCTCGGCGCGTGCCTGCACGCCGGCTGCGGCGTCGGCAACTCCGCGCTTAAGGCGGTCGGGTTCCTCGGCATGATGGGCATAACGACGTCGGTGTGGCTCTTCCTCGTGTGCCGCGCGGTGCTCGCGCTCGGCGAGGCCGGCAACTTCCCCGCCGCGATCAAGGTCACGGCGGAGTACTTCCCGAAGAAGGACCGCGCCTTCGCGACGTCGATCTTCAACTCCGGCTCGTCGGTCGGCGCTCTCGCGGCGCCGCTCTCGATTCCGCTGATCGCCAAGTACTGCGGCTGGGAGATGTCGTTCATCATCATCGGCGCCCTCGGGTTCGTCTGGATGGGCTTCTGGATGTGGCTCTACAGGAAGCCCGCGGAAAACCCCCGCGTCAACGCGGAGGAGCTCGCCTACATCTCGGCGGACGACGACTCCGCCGCCTCCGGACAGGCGGCCGCGGCGGCCGCGGAGCCCGAGAAGAAGATCAGCTACGGCAAGGCGTTCTCGCTCCCGCAGACGTGGGCGCTAGTGCTCGGCCGGTTCCTCACCGACGGCGTGTGGTGGTTCTTCCTCTTCTGGACGCCCGGCTACCTCTCCGACCAGTTCGGCTACAAGAGCTCCGACGGCATGGGCATGGCGCTCATCTTCACGCTCTACGCGATCGTCACGTTCGTCTCGATCTACCTCTGCAAGATCCCGACGTACATGGTCGACAAGCGCGGCATGAACGCCTACGAGGGCCGCATGGTCGCGATGTTCATCTTCGCGTGCTTCCCGCTGCTCGCCCTCGGCGCGCAGCCGCTCGGCGCGTACTCCGCGTGGTGGCCGGCGATCCTGATCGGCCTCGCATGCGCGGGGCACCAGGCGTGGAGCGCCAACGTCTACTCGGTCGTCGGCGACATGTTCCCGAAGTCCACGATCGGCACGCTGACCGGCATCGCCCAGTTCGCGGCCGGCTGCGGCAGCTTCATGGTCAACAAGTGCGCGGGCGCGCTATTCACCTACGCGGCCGGCACCACGATGGTGGACGGCAGGGAGGTCGAGATGACGAAGGACCTGCTCGCCTCCGGCGCGAAGTTCGCGCGCCCCGCCATGGAGTTCCTCGGCTACACGGGCAAGCCCGCCGGCTACTGCATCGTGTTCGGCTACTGCGCCGTCGCGTACATCGTCGGCTGGGCGTGCATGAAGACGCTCGTGCCGAAGTACAAGAAGGTGGAGCTCTAGGCCTGGGTTCCGAAAACGGAAAACGCCGCCATTGAAATGGCGGCGTTTTTCATTGGTCGGAGCGGAGGGATTTGAACCCTCGGCCTTTTGGTCCCGAACCAAACGCGCTACCAGACTGCGCTACGCTCCGATTGTCTTGCCAAGAACGGCGTGTATTATACCATATTGGCCGACGGTGGCGCAAGGGGCGTTGACACGGCGGCGTCGATGTGGTAATCTACGAAGAAACCAATCTGCTGGAAAGGCGCTGAAATGACAATGAAGACAAAGACTTTGGTCGCCGCATGCGCGGCGTTTGCTGCGGCTTCGGCCGTCGCGTTCCCGGGAGACGACGGCGAGAAGGCGCTGGAGCTCCGAGAGTGCCCGCTCCTCCCGAAGGAGACGAAGGCCGAGAAGGACGCGCGAATGGCGTGGTGGGCGGAGGCCCGCTTCGGCATGTTCATACACTTCGGGCTCTATGCGACGCTGGGCCGCCACGAGTGGGTGCAGAAGTACGAGAAGATCAGGCCGGGCGCCTACGAGGCGCGCTACAAGAGGCGCTTCAACCCCGACCAGTTCGACGCCAGGGAATGGGTGGCCCGCGCCAAGGCCGCGGGAATGAAGTACATCGTCCTCACCACGAAGCACCACGAGGGGTTCTGCATGTGGGACACGGCGACGACTAACTTCAAGATAACGGACACGGCGTTCGGGCGCGACCTGGTTAGGGAGTACGTGGACGCATGCCGCGAGGCCGGCATCCGCGTCGGGTTCTACTTCTCCATCATCGACTGGCACCATCCGCAGTTCCGCATCGACAGCATACATCCGCTCTCCGACATACTCTCCAAGGAGGAGCTGAAGGCCGAAAACGCGAAGCGCGACATGGGCAAGTACCGCGAGTACATGATGAAGCAGGTGACGGAGCTCCTGACCGGATACGGCAAGGTCGACGTTCTGTTCTTCGACTTCACCCACCCCGGCTACCACGAGCAGGGGAGGAACGGCCGCGAGGACTACCACAGCGAAGAGCTGCTGGCGCTTGCGAGAAGGCTTCAGCCGCAGATCATCGTCAACGACCGCCTCGGCCTCAAGGACACGGTCGGCGGCTGGGACATGAAGACCCCCGAGCAGGTGATCGTTCCGAAGTGCCCCACGTTCAACGGGGAGGAGATATACTGGGAGACATGCCAGACGTTCTCCGGGTCGTGGGGCTACTACCGCGACGAGGACACGTGGAAGTCCCCGCGGCAGCTGATCGACATCCTGGTCGACTCCGTGTCGAAGAAGGGCAATCTCCTTCTCAACGTCGGGCCCACGGCCCGAGGGAGGTTCGACTCCCGCGCATGCGACAGGCTCGAGGCGATCGGCAGGTGGATGGACGCCAACTCCCGCTCGATCTACGGTTGCACAGCGGCGCCCGAGGACCTGCGCAGCCAGGTTCCCGAGGGCTGCAAGATGACGTACAACCCGAAGACCAACGTCCTCTACCTGCACATCCTCGAGTGGCCGATCAAGGTGCTGCCGATAACGTTCTCCGACAGGGTCGAGTACGCGCAGCTGCTGCACGACGCGTCAGAAGTGCAGATCAAGCAGCCGCGTCACGTCTC
>Ga0310786_10007980_pt1 | contig 13687 bp, 10 predicted proteins | sample AusTroGonzalo_MG_FD_203881 | JGI IMG/M metagenome (GOLD analysis project Ga0310786, IMG submission 203881) | Bovine rumen microbial communities from tropical cattle in Woodstock, Queensland, Australia - Gonzalo_03 (v2) (version 2) | ecosystem: Host-associated > Mammals > Digestive system >... | reverse complement strand
ACTGCTCAACTACAGGGCCCTGAGCAAAAGCGACGTTATCTTTGTAAGCAGAGAGAATCTTGTTCTGGTTCTCCTGCGTAGTCTTCTTAATCATAGCGAAGAGCGAGCTCTCCATCTCCTGACCGTCGATGATGAAAGTACCACCGAAAATCTTGTGACGGCAGTGCTCAGAGTTAATCTGTGCGAAACCGAAAATCTCAGAGTCGGTCAGAGGACGGCCGTTCTGCTTCTCCAGTCCGTGGAGGTATTCAATCTCTTCAGGACTCAGAGCAAGTCCTTCTTTCTCGTTATATTCCTCCAGATTATCCACATACTTGATGGGCTCTGGCTTGATATTAATCGTGAAGATTTCCTGATTCAATCCTTCATACATACGCTGCAGCATCTCGTCGTGCTCAGCATCCTTGCTGGCAGCGGGGAAATACTCTTCTATACGCAAAATGCCGCTGAGTCCCATGTTCTGAGTAATCTCAACGGCATTTGTAGACCAGGGGGTCACCATTTCGCGACGAGGGCCGACGAAAAAGCCATCGAGAGTCTCACTGGTCAACAGTTCTGCGTTGCCATAGAGCCAGCATAGTTCATTTACTTCCTGTTCGTTGAGTTTGTGATTTACCTCAGTGGCAATCACGCTCTTTTGGGGGGTCTTGAAGAAAAGAATCATATTACCTTAATTAGTTGTTTTGAAATTTGCGTGCAAAGGTACGAATAAGTGAGCGAAATACAAAATGAAAACTCGTTTTTTATTTTTATTTCCGAACGAAAGTACCTCTGACCTATCGGTCGAAATTACTCTCACTCGGAAAAACTCAAATATATTTTGTTTTTCTCTCGTTTATTCGTACCTCTGGCTTCGCCGAAGGTACTCCCGTTCGGAAAATTGCAAATTTATTTGCATTTTCGCTCACTTAATCGTACCTTTGCATGCTGAAAGTAAAAATAGAATGCTATGATTTATACAGTAGAGAAAGTGGCGACCCTGATAGGGGCACGCCACTATGGTGAAAAAGAGGCAACCATAGGATGGTTGCTGACGGACAGCCGCTCACTTTGTTTTCCTGAGCAGACTTTGTTTTTTGCATTGCGTACCAAGCGTAATGACGGTCATAAGTATATCTCCGAACTCTACCGCCGTGGGGTTCGGTCGTTTGTTGTAGAACAGGTGCCTGAAGATTATCAGACGCAGTATCCTGATGCTAATTTCCTGAAGGTACCATCGCCACTGGCTGCCCTGCAGCGATTGGCAGAGCGTCATCGTGATGAGTTTGATATCCCAGTGGTGGGTATCACAGGCTCGAATGGTAAGACCTGGGTGAAAGAATGGCTCTATCAGATACTGATGCCTACAATGAAAGTGACCCGTTCGCCCAAGAGTTATAACTCACAGATTGGTGTGCCCCTGAGTGTGTGGTTGCTGAACGAGCAGACACAGGTGGCTCTCTTTGAAGCAGGTATCAGTGAGCCGGGCGAGATGTTGGCGCTGCATGATATCATTCAGCCTACGATAGGTGTGCTGACTTCTTTGGGTAGCGCACATCAGGAGAATTTCCGTAACATGGACGAGAAATGTATGGAGAAACTCCAGCTGTTTCGTAATACGGAGGTGATAATCTATCCTTCTGACGATGATACCGTGAGTCGCTGCGTGCGTCGTTCGCAGTATCAAGGCGAGCGCATCGGTTGGTCACGCTTCAGCGAGAAGGCACCGATGTATGTGAAAACAGAGGGTAGTCACATTTCCTATATTTATAAAGGTGTGGAGGGTAGCTATGATGTGCCGTTTATTGATGAGGCCAGCATAGAGAACTCTATCACATGTGCTACGGTAGCGCTGACGCTGGGACTGACGCCTGAGGAGGTGGCTGAGCGAATGGCACGCTTAGAGCCTATCGCCATGCGACTGGAGGTGAAGGAAGGTCAGCGCGGACTGACCCTGATTAACGACTCATATAACAGTGACGTCAACTCACTGGATATTGCCCTCGATTTCATGAATCGAAGGATTGAAAGTAACTCTCAAACCTCAAATCTCAAACCTCAAACCAAGAAGACGTTGATACTGAGTGATATCTATCAGACGGGTGAATCTTCGTCAGAACTGTATCGCGAGGTGTCGGACCTGATTCAGAAGCGTGGCATTGATCGTTTCATCGGTATTGGTCCTGAGATTTCCAGTCAGGCATCATTATTCACTTCCCATCTCTCACCTTTCACCTCTCACTTCTTTAACGATGTAGAGCAGTTCCTGCAGAGCAACCTTTTCCATACTCTGCATGATGAAATCGTGTTGTTGAAGGGTGCCCGCTCTTTCGGTTTTGAGCGTATCAGTGAACAGTTGGAACAAAAGGTACACGAGACCATCTTGGAGGTTGATCTTAATGCGGTGGTAGATAACCTGAATCATTATCGCTCGTTCCTGAAACCAGAGACGAAGATGGTTTGTATGATTAAGGCCGATGCCTACGGTGCAGGTGCAGTAGAGATAGCAAAGACTCTGCAGGATCACCGTGTGGATTATCTTGCTGTGGCTGTGGCTGACGAGGGCGTGACGCTGCGTAAGGCTGGTATCACGCAGAATATCATCGTGATGAACCCGGAGATGTCGTCGTTTAAGACCCTGTTTGATTATGACTTGGAGCCAGAGGTCTATTCGTTCCGACTGATGAATGCCTTGATTAAGGCTGCACGTCGTGAGGGTATCACGGGTTGGCCTGTACATATCAAGCTTGATACGGGTATGCATCGACTGGGCTTCGATCCCCAAAAGGATATCGAAGAACTGATTGAATTGCTGAAACATCAGTCGGCTATTATTCCACGCTCCGTCTTCTCACATTTCGTAGGTTCGGATAGTGATAACTTCGATACCTTCTCAGCTACGCAGTTCCGTGTGTTTGATGAGGCCAGCCAGAAGATTCAGGCAGCCTTCACACATAAGATCCTGCGCCATATTGATAACTCGGCAGGTATAGAGCATTTCCCAGAGCGACAACTCGATATGTGCCGACTGGGTATTGGTCTCTATGGCGTGGATCCTCGTACCAATGGTGTCCTCTCTACGGTTTCTACCCTGAAGACCACCATCCTGCAGTTACGCCGTGTACCCAAGGATGAGACGGTGGGCTATAGCCGTAAGGGAAAATTGGAACGTGACAGTGTAATTGCTGCTATTCCTATTGGTTATGCCGACGGACTGAACAGAAAGTTGGGTAATCGCCATTGCTATTGTTTGGTGAACGGACAAAAGGCTGAGTATGTAGGCAATATCTGCATGGATGTAGCGTTGATAGACGTAACAGATATCCCTTGCGAAGAGGGGGATAGTGTGGAAATCTTTGGTAAGAACCTGCCCGTCACCGTGCTGAGTGATGTGTTGGAGACTATTCCCTACGAGGTGCTCACCAGTGTAAGCAATCGCGTGAAACGCGTGTACTTTCAAGATTAAAGCGTAAAGTTTCGGGCAAAATGTTGGCGTTTTCGGGAAAAATGTGTAATTTTGCGCCCAATCTACGCTTAAAACAAATGAAAGAATAGAAATGGAACAAGTTTTTAGTTACATTATCCAGTTGGGAGCGTCGGTCATGATGCCGATACTCTTCACAATTATTGGTTTATGCATCGGCATGAAGTTTGGTAAGTCACTCAAGAGTGGACTCTATGTGGGAGTCGGTTTTGTGGGACTCGGTATTGTCACAGCTTTGTTGACTACCAATTTCAACACCCCGCTTGATGCTATCTCGAAAATCTTCAACCTAAACCTTGCTGTATTTGATATGGGTTGGCCTGCAGCTGCTGCAGTGGCTTATAATACGGCGGTGGGTGCGCTGATTATTCCCATCTGTTTGGGAATTAATTTCCTGTTGCTCATTACTAAGTGTACACGCACGGTGAATATCGATTTGTGGAACTACTGGCATTTCGCCTTTATCGGTGCTGTGGCTTATTTCGTGATGGACCAGAGTTTGCTGTGGGGCTATTTCGCTGCTATCAGCTGTTATATCGTGACACTGGTGATGGCTGACCTGACTGCCGACCGTTTCCAAAAATATTATGACAATATGGACGGCATCAGTATTCCGCAACCCTTCTGTCAGAGTTTTACGGCGTTTGCCATTGCAATCAATTGGATGCTCGACCGTATTCCGGGTTTCTCGAAACTCGATATTGATGCAGAGGGACTGAAAAAGAAATTCGGTGTGCTGGGTGAACCTTTGGTACTTGGTGTTATTGTAGGTGCCCTGATTGGTGCCGCTGCCCATTTCGACCATTTTTCTGATTTCTCTGCCTATGCCGCAGGTTTCAATTCTACGACGGATGCCGTGATGAGTATTGTGAAGTCGGTACTCTTCCTGGGTGTGACGATGGGTGCCGTGATGGAACTGATACCTCGTATCACTCGCTTGTTTATTGACGGTTTGATGCCTATCTCTGAGAAAACTCAGGAAGTGGTGAAACGTAAGTTTAAGGGAAAGAAAGTATATATTGGCATGTCGCCCGCATTGGTCATCGGTCATCCTACAACGCTGGTGGTATCACTGTTGCTGATTCCTGTGACATTGGTATTGGCTATAGCCCTTTCAAAAGCTGGAAATCAGTTCTTGCCATTGGCATCATTGGCAGGTATGTTCTATGTGTTTGTGATGGTGTTGCCTTATACCAAGGGTAATGTGGTGAAGACTTTCATCGTAGGGTTGGTGGCTGTCACCATCGGTCTGTATTTCGTTACCGATATGGCACCGGCATTTACCAATGCTGCTAATACTGTATTTGAGGCTACGCAGGATAAATCAGCCCAGATTCCTGAGGGCTTTCAGGCAGGTGCTATGGACTTTGCCTCGTCGCTCTTTGGCTATGTGATCTATGCCTGTGTAAAATATCTCCAGTGGATTGGCATGGGCGTTATTTCGCTTGTTACCATTGGTATGGTAGCATGGAACCGTATGCGTATCGTTCGTGAAGAAAAGAATAATAAATAACACAAAAGATATGAAAAAGACTATTATTGCACTGGCTCTTGTGACTGCAGGGCTGAATGTTAACGCACAGGAAGCTGACCGATATGTAGGTGCGCAACACGTGAAGTTCCAGACGGCTTGTCATCCTGAGGATGTGAAGCATTACGACACGAAGATGCTTCGTGAGCGTTTCGTAATGGAAAAAGTGATGGAGGCAGACTCAATTCTGCTGACCTATAGTCACTACGATCGTTTTATCTTCGGTGGTGCTATGCCTGTGACGAAGACTTTGAAACTGGAAAATTTCTGGGAACTGGGTCTTGATGTTGATAAGAACATCAAGGAGAAGTATTTCCTTTACAATCGCGAGATTGGTATCGTAAACTGCGGTGAGGGCGATGGTGTCGTTATCGTGGATGGTAAGGAGTATGCTCTTTCTCCCAAGGAGGCTCTGTATGTAGGTCGTGGCCATATCGGAAAGGATAAGGATGTCAACAAAGAGGTGCTTTTCCGTTCTAAGGATGCCAAGAAGCCTGCGAAGTTCTATCTGAATTCAGCTACTGCCCACCAGCACTACAAGACACAGTGGGTTACCCTTGACGGACGTAAAGGTTCGTTGAAGGCTGCCGTTTGGGGACCTGTTGGTTCGCTGGAGGAGTGCAACAATCGAACTGTATATAAACTCATTGTGAATGATGTGCTGGAGGAAGGTCCTTGTCAGTTGCAGTTGGGCTTGACCCAGTTGAACCCCGGTGCTGCTTGGAACACGATGCCTCCTCACACTCATGGTCGCCGTATCGAGGCTTACTACTATTTTAACCTGCCTCAGGATCAGACCATCGCTCATATTATGGGACAGCCAGAGGAGAGTCGTGTGGTATGGCTGCACAACGATCAGGCCATCATGAGTCCTGAATGGAGCATGCATGCTGCTGCTGGTACCTATTACTATACCTTTATTTGGGGTATGGCTGGTGAGAACTTGTACTATAATGATAAGGATAATATCCCTGTCATCGATATTAAATAACGGAATTAATAAACCTCAAACTTCAAATCTCAAATCTTAGAAAAAGACATGAGCGCTTTAACAAAAACAAAGATGTCCAACTTCCGTTGGGTTATTTGTGGCTTGTTGTTTCTGGCAACAACCGTAAACTACATGGACCGTCAGGTTCTCTCTCTGACGTGGAAGGACTTTATCTCGCCTGAGTTCCACTGGACTGATTCCAACTATGGTAATATTACGGCGGCTTTCTCAATCTTCTATGCTATTGCAAATCTTTTTGCAGGTAAGTTTATTGACTGGATGGGTACCAAGAAGGGCTATCTCATAGCTATCTTCGTATGGTCACTGGGTGCCTGCATGCATGCAGGATGTGGTTGGGCTGCCATGAAATGGGGTGGCTACACATCTGTAGCAGAACTGGGTAAACTGACTGGTGATGCAGCTGTGATGTTGGCAACTATCTCTATGTATATGTTCTTGGCCTGTCGTATGGTGTTGGCATTGGGTGAGGCTGGTAACTTCCCTGCTGCTATCAAGGTTACGGCAGAATATTTCCCCAAGAAAGACCGTGCTTTCTCAACCTCTATCTTTAATAGCGGTGCCTCTGTTGGCGCGCTGGCTGCTCCTGCCACGATTCCCTTGCTGGCTCGTGCATGGGGTTGGGAGATGGCATTTATCATCATCGGTGTGCTGGGCTTCGTATGGATGGGCCTTTGGATGTGGCTCTACGAGAAACCTCATAAGAGCAAGTATGTGAATCAGGCTGAGCTCAACTATATTGAGCAGGACAGCGATATTGCTGAGGTGCAGAACAAGCAGGAGGCAAAGGAAGAGAAGACAATCTCATTCTGGAAGTGCTTCACCTTTAAGCAGACATGGTCGTTTATCGTTGGTAAACTGATGACTGATGGTGTGTGGTGGTTCTTCCTGTTCTGGGCTCCAGCATATTTCTCTGATCAGTATGGCTATACCTCAGACTCTTTGATGGGTATCCTGCTTATCTTGACGCTTTATGCGATTGTGACGGTGGTATCTATCGGTGGTGGTTATCTGCCTACTTATTTCGTTGAGAAGCGTGGTATGAATCCTTATCTAGGACGCATGCGTGCCATGTTGATTTTCGCTTGCTTCCCTGTGCTGGGACTGTTGGCACAGCCTCTCGGTGCTTATAGCGCATGGTGGCCTGCCATTTTGATTGGTATCCTTGGTGCTGGTCACCAGGCTTGGTCTGCCAATCTGTTCTCTACGATTGGTGATATGTTCCCCAAGTCAACGATTGGTACCATCACTGGTATTGGGTCAATGGCCGGTGGTCTTGGTTCTTTTGCTATCAATAAGGGTTCTGGCGAGTTCTTCGACTGGGCTGCAAGTCAGGGCGGAGCCTTCACAGTGATGGGCTTTGAGGGCAAACCTGCTGCCTATATGGTGGTGTTCAGTATCTGTGCTGTGGCTTACCTGATAGGTTGGTTTATTATGAAGAGCCTTGTACCTAAGTACAAGCCTATCGTGGTTGAAGATTAAAGAATAAGACGAACTGAAATAGACAAGGGGCTTTCACTAGAAAAGCCCCTTGTCTATTGTGTAAGGGAGGAAACCCTGTCGTACTAATGTGTGTATGAGTTCTCTCGACATGGCTTCATTGTCTTTGCGGGTATAGCGGATATCTGTAAATATCTGTGCGAGGGTTTCTTTGTGGTTGATCTCCACGAAATGCTGATTCTCTGGCAACGCCTCTTTGGCTGCATAGTATTTATCTATATCCTTGCCAAGGTAGTCATTGTATGTCTCCTGATGGATGAAACTCTCCAATGGCAGACGGTCGGAGAGGGAAGGCTCTTCGGCAGGCCAACCAACGGTAATCGTGGCTACTGGCATTACGAGCTTTGGCAGGCGGAGCGTGTCGATGATATGTTGAGGCTGATAGACCGTTGTTCCGAGATAACAATAGCCCAGTCCCTCTTCATCAAAGAGGTTACAGAGAGTCTGTGTGTAGAGTAGCGCATCTGTGGTGGCATTGATAAACGACAAGAAGTTGTCGTAGCCCGGTTCTGCCTTTCGACAGCGTGCCCATGTAGATGTGCGATTGAAATCGGCGCAGATAGTAAGTACCACTGGTGCTTCAGTCACCATCGGCTGATTGAAATGGGCTGGAGCCAATTTCGCTTTCATCTCGCTGGAACGGGTGATGACAACACTGTAGAGCTGCAAATTGCCCATAGTCTGTGTGCGTGCAGCCTCGTTCATGAGTCTGTTCAGTAATTCTTCACAGACTTCGCGGTCGCTGTATTTGCGTATGCTGCGGCGTGTAATTAGATTTTTCATATATATTCTTGTTTAGTTTTCCCAACATTCAATTTCGTCTTTCAGTTCGGGTATCAGGTCCTTATGGAATACCGGTTCCTTGATGCCCTGTCGCTTTTGGTTGCGATAGTCGTCAAGCAAACGGAAAGCATAGCGTCCTAAGAGTACGATGGCTACGAGGTTGCAAGCCGTGAGAAATGCCATGAAGAAGTCCACGATATTCCATACGAGTTCGAAACTGGCCAAGGCTCCGAATATCACCATTACGCCAGCGGAGAGGATACGGTATGTTGTCATCACCTTCGTGTTGGGGGTGATAAATCGTATATTGGCTTCACCGTAATAGTAGTTGCCAATGATGCTTGAAAAGGCAAAAAGGAATATTGCAATGGCAACAAAGACGGGACCTACATTTCCGACCTCTGATTGTAGGGCAGACTGTGTGAGTGTTATGCCGTTAAGGTCCGGTGCATTATATAGTCCACTGATTAGGATGATGAACGCTGTGCATGAGCATACCAATAGCGTGTCTGTGAAGACACCCAATGCCTGTATAAGACCTTGCTTGACGGGATGCGATACGGTGGCTGTTGCAGCTACGTTGGGAGCACTGCCCTCACCGGCCTCGTTAGAGAAAAGACCGCGTTTGACGCCATTCATGATGGTGGCGCCAATACCACCACCGGCAACCTGTTCAATACCGAAGGCATCAAGTATGATGACCTTGAAAACATGGGGGATAAGGTCGATATTCATGACGATGATAACTATAGCCAATACAACATAACTGATAGCCATCACTGGTACGAGGACTGAGCTGACATGAGCAATACGTTGAATGCCGCCGAAGACAATGAAAAGTCCGAGGATGGCCAGTATGGCTCCAACCCAAACTGGTGACCATCCGAAAGCTTCCTGCATAGCACCGCAGATCGTGTTTGCCTGTATGGAGTTATTGGATAGTCCGAACTGCAGTGTGATGAGTATGGCAAATAGAACAGCCATCCATCGCTGATGCAGACCCCGTTGGATGTAATAAGCTGGACCGCCAATGAATGAATCTTTATGTTTCTGCTTAAACAACTGTGCCAGGGTTGATTCTACGAAAGCGGTGGCAGAACCTACCAAGGCAATGACCCACATCCAGAATACGGCGCCAGGGCCTCCGATGGCAATCGCAGTGGCAACACCTGCCAGATTGCCTGTACCTACACGAGTGGCTACGGAGACGGCGAAAGCTTGAAAAGAGGATATGTGTTTCTGCTTACTGTGCTCTTCATCTTTCTTTCCTTGTGTCTGACGCTCTATGGTATCTGTTGCTGAGTCAGTCAGTAGGCGTATCATTTCACCCACCATGCGAAATTGTACGAAGCGAGTTCGCCATGTAAACCATATACCGCAGCCAACAAGTGCGAAGATTAATACATAGCCCCATACGGCATCATTTATGGAGGTGATAAGTTCGTTTAGTTCCATCGTTGTCTGTTCCGGGTCTTTTTTGTGCTTAATTTGGCTGCAAAAGTACGAAAAAACGGGCGCAAAACAAAAAATAGGTCTATTTTTCTTTGTTTTGTGTTCACTAAATCGTAACTTTGCAGCAATAAAAATGTCAAGATATAGATAAAGCGACAAAATGGAAACACAGAAAAATATGTCGAGCGACACAATCCTTCAGGCGTTAGTAGCTGCCTATGGTGGTGAGGAACGTCTTGTTGGTGAATTGCTGAAACGCGAACAGAATTGCAAGAAACCCGTTACGGAGGAACAACTTAAGCGCTTAGGAGAGCATCTCCGTGATATACAACCCGTTGGTAACCTTAGCGCTTGCATAGGTCCTCAAGTTACAGAGGTCCGTCCTATGGCACTGGAATGCGACGTGGTGCGTTTCCAGAATAACAAGGAAAAGTGGGTGGCTCTGGTCGGTTTGCTCGATGGCTATCCTTATGAGATATTCACTGGATTGCAGGATGACGACGAAGGCATTGTGCTGCCAAAGTCTGTGACCAAGGGAAAGATTGTTAAACAGACCAATCCCGATGGCTCTAAGCGTTATGACTTCCAGTTCGAGAATACCCGTGGCTATAAGATTACAGTAGAAGGCTTGTCGGAGAAATTTAATCCGGAATACTGGAATTATGCCAAACTGATTAGTGGTGTATTGCGCTATAGGATGCCAATAGAGCATGTCATCAAGTTGGTAGGCTCGTTGCAGTTGCAGTCAGAGAGTATCAATACTTGGAAAAATGGCGTGGAGCGTGCTTTGAAGAAGTATGCACCCGGCAGTAGCGATGTCGATGATACACAGGACGAATGAGACTTTCAGAGAGTAGCATTTTCCTGAATGACGTTCGCCTTTATGCTTATCATGGCGTATTAGAGCAAGAGCGTAGGGTAGGAGGCGAGTATTCCGTCTCTTTACGCGTACATTATAATATATATAAGGCCATGGAGTCTGATGATGTTGCAGACACCTTGAACTATGCGCAGTTGTTCGAGATTGTAAAACGTGAGATGGCTTGTCCGTCCAGTTTGTTGGAACACGTGGTGGGCCGTATCGGAAAGGCTATCTTCAAGGAGTTCCCTCAGACAGCGTCTATAGACTTGACATTAACAAAATTGAATCCACCTATGGGGGCTGACTCCGCTGGAGCTGGTGTCAGTGTACATTTAATAAATGATAAAACTCTGTAATGATTGCCGGTTTTTTCACGGAAAAGCCGTAATTTTGCAGTTGATTCTATAATGTATGAGTAGAAAATTTGTTGTTTTTCTATTGATGATTTGTTGTCTCGTCGTGACTTCATTTGCGGCGAAACGTCCTTTTACGTTGGTGATTGATGCTGGTCATGGAGGCAAGGACGCTGGTGCACCAGGTAAATACTCCTACGAAAAGAATATCAACCTGAAGGTTGCCTTGGCTTTTGGACGCTATGTAGAGAAGAACTGTCCTGACGTGAAGGTTATCTATACACGTAAGACTGATGTATTCATTCCTTTGCATGAGCGTGCGGCTATAGCTAATAGGAATAAGGCCGATGTGTTTATCAGCATACATACCAACTCTGTAGCCAGTAAGAAACCAATCTCTGGTCTGGAAACCTATACGATGGGTATGCGTCGTTCTGGCGAGAAACTCAGTGCTGCTATGCGTGAGAATGATGTTATTCTCATTGAGGATAATTACCAGCAGCATTATTCTGGTTTTGATCCCCGTTCACCTGAAAGTTATATTATGTTCGAGGTGCTGAATGACAAGAATATGCTTGAGAGTGTTGAGTTGGCAAAGGGTATTCAGAAGAATGTATGCCGTACGGCTAATCGTCCCAATAAAGGCGTGAAGCAAGACGCCTTCCTTGTATTACGTGAGACATCAATGCCTGCCTGCCTGATAGAGTTGGGATATATTACGACACCATCAGAAGAAGCCTATCTGAACTCTCCAAGTAATCAGGAGGCTATGGGACGTGGTATCTATCAGGCTTTCGTTGAATATAAGGCAAGGGCTACGCATCAGCCAATGCCTGTAAAGGTTGAGGAACCGGAACCTCCTGTACAAAAAGAAAAGGATGAAACGCCGGTGAAACAGGACGTTCAGGAAACGACTGCGGTGCCAGAGGCTGTAGAGACACCAGCTAAGCAAGAACAGCCTGTGCAGAAAGAAGTGCCTGTTAAACAGGAGCCGGTCGTTCAGAAGGAAACGCCTGCCAAGCAGGAACAGCCTGTGAAAGTTGATACCGTCAAGACGGTAAAAGAAGTTTCTCCGATCTTCAAGGTGCAGTTCTTGGCAAGTAGTACGAAGTTTAAGTCTAGTGATGCCCGTTTCAAGGGATTGGAAGGCGTAGAGAGCTATCAAGAGGGTGGACTCTGGAAGTATACTGTGGGTTCAACGGGGAGTTATGCTGAGATAAGACAACTCCGTGCACAGGTGGTGAAAGTATTCCCGCAGGCATTTATCGTGGCCTTCAAAAATGGCGAGAAAATGGATACTCAAAAGGCCATCAGGGAGTCACAACATAAGAAATAAGAAATCTAATAAAATATTCAGCTATGAAGTTTTTGACAAAAGAGGTGAAAATAGCATTAGCGGCTATCGTAGGTATTATCATCCTGTTTGCTGGCATGCAGTTTCTGAAGGGGCTTAATATATTCTCTTCTTCAGATAAGTATTATGTGCGCTTCTCTGATATTAGCGGTTTGTCAGCCTCAAGTCCTGTTTATGCTAACGGATATAAAGTGGGTGTGGTGGAAAAAGTTCTGTACGACTATTCACAGCCTAACAATATTGTTGCCGTTATGGGACTTGATAAGAATCTGCAGCTGCCGAGAGGTACTAAAGCAGAGATATCAAGTGACCTGCTTGGTAATGTAAAACTGGAACTGAAGTTCGGTCCCAACCCTATTGACTTGGTGCAGAAAGGAGATACCATCCAAGGTGGTATGGCAAACGGCCTGATGGGAAAGGCTGCTGATATGCTTCCACAGGTAGAAGTGATGTTACCCAAGTTGGATTCAATTCTGGTGGCGCTCAACACGTTGTTGCATGATTCTTCTATCACGCGTTCTGTTCATAACGTAGAGCAGATTACGTCCAATCTGGGAGCCACAACGAATGAGCTGAATCACTTGTCTTCACAGCTGAACCGTCAGATGCCTCAGATGTTGGCAAAAGTAGATGGCGTGCTTACAAATACCGAGGGCGTGACCCGTCAACTGAATGAGATGGACTTTGGTGCTACGATGCAGAAGGTGGATCGTGCCGTTGGTAATATAGAGCAGACCACAGCTAAACTGAATAGCAACGAGGGCACACTCGGCTTGCTGATGCGTGATCCCGGACTCTATGATAACATGAATGCTACGATGCGTAGTGCAGACTCATTGTTGATAGACCTGAGAGAGCATCCGAAGCGCTATGTGCACTTCTCTATTTTTGGTAGGAAAAACAAGTAAATTTTATTTTATCTAAATAATAAATGGGCTATAAAAGCCCATTTATTGTTTGGTAAGTGTCTGAAAAATAGACACTTTAATATTTACAATGCTGTTTTCTGATAAAAAAACGTGAAACACTATAAATGCCCTAAAAATAGTAAGTTACGTTAATTGTACACACATTATACGTTTTCGGGCTATTTGGAGGATTCATTTTTTTTTGCGACCTTTGCACTCGCAAGTCATAATCTTGCCATTAAAGAATAGCGAATAATAGTAAACAACTAAAAAAAACGTAACGCCTAGATGCAAAATAGTCATAAGGCGCTTTGGGACAACTGCCTGCATCTCATCAGTCAGAATGTCACGAAGCAGATCTTTAAAACGTGGTTCGAGCCAATCGTCTTCGAGTCTTACGACGAGGAAGAGAAGACCGTATTGGTGCAGGTTCCAAGTCCGTATATCTACGAATACTTGGAGCAGTACTACG
>Ga0310786_10007978_pt1 | contig 13691 bp, 11 predicted proteins | sample AusTroGonzalo_MG_FD_203881 | JGI IMG/M metagenome (GOLD analysis project Ga0310786, IMG submission 203881) | Bovine rumen microbial communities from tropical cattle in Woodstock, Queensland, Australia - Gonzalo_03 (v2) (version 2) | ecosystem: Host-associated > Mammals > Digestive system >... | reverse complement strand
CTACATGGGGATGATGAAGAATGTCAACGGCTATCACTTGGTGAAGATACTGCTCCGAAAGCTGGACCCGCAATGGTTCCAGTATGTAGGCTTCAACCGCCGCAGGGTTTGCCTGCAGGCTCGCAAGGGATATTCAAAAAGAGATTTAATAACCAAAGCTTATCACTTAAAGTAACGAACGATGAAACAACATGAAATCAATGACGCCATGCAGCGTCAGGAGGAAATCATCCTTGACCGAAAGGCACGTTTATCTAATACAGACTACATCGCTGCAAAGATTGCTGAAGGAGCAGCAACCAGAGAAAATTATCAGGAGCAGCTTGCAGAGCGCCAACAGTGGCGCGAAGACATTAACGCTGCAAATGAACGCCTCGAAGAACTGAAAGCCGAGGAACCAGAAAAGGAATCCTTTGAATAAACATGCTGAAGTCAGCATTTTTTATAAAGGTGGTGCAGAAATGTACCACCTTTTTTAGTGTACGAACAAAACGTGTTAATAACAGCCCCTACTCAAATTCTGTCCTTTTCGCTCCACCATAGTATATATACTTTTGCGTAGTTTTTAATATCTAAGCTATGCAAAAGTTAAAATGTACATTCATTCTGGCACTTCCCATTAGCTGCATTGCCGACATTCTAGAGCGCTATGTCCTGGGAGATTGCCACTGGGTCCTCTACCTTGCCGTACTTATGGCACTGGACACCTTCTTAGGTTTTACCAAACACTGGCTCACCCACACTGTCAGCAGCAAGGGCTGGGGCGATGTCGGTATCAAGCTGCTTCTCTATTCCACAGTGCTCATCCTAGGCCATGTCTTGGCGAATGTGGAAATGGCAGCCGGTACCGGCACCGCACACCTGACATGGTTCAAGACATTTGCATGTGTGTTCCTCATCGTGCGCGAGACACTGAGCATCGTGGAGAACATTGAGGAGATTAAGCCGGGATTCTGGCCGAAGTGGCTTGTCAAGAGACTTAACATCATACAAGGTAAAGACTTAGGAGAATAATGAGAATCAAAATCGATCGTGCCTGGTGCAAGAAAGACTACACCATTAGTCGCATATTTATCAACGAGGAACGCTTCGGCGACGGCAAAAACTGGTGCTCTATACTCGAAGACACCGACCGTGGGCTTTCATCCGATATGACAGTGCAACAAATACGCTCCCTGAAGGTTCCTGGAAAGACTGCCATTCCAAGGGGCATCTACGAATGCCACATTACCTACTCGCCTAAATTCAAACGTATGCTACCGTTGCTTCTAGACGTGAAGGGCTACAGTGGCATACGCATCCATTCCGGAAACAAGGCCAGCGACACTGAAGGATGCCTGCTGCCTGGAGTTAACAATGTTGTCGGTCGTGTGAACAACTCGCGCTACTGGTTCAATCTGCTCTTCACCCGCATTCAGGACGCAGAGAGAGCCGGGGAAATGGTTTGGGTTGAAATAGGATAGAGCCATGAACCTACACGAAAGAGAAACGCGCAAGGCAGACCGACTGGCAGAGTTTGTGATTATAGTTGGAGTAATCATGGCATTGCTGTTCATGACATCGTGCCGTTCGTACCGCTATGTCCCTGTAGAGCGAGTGCGTACTGAGTACATAAACCGTACCGACACCATCAGAGAAACCGACAGCATTATCGTCAAGAAGGAAACAATTGTCAGGGAGGCTGACAGTTCTCTTGTCGCCGAACTCGGAATAAAGCTTTCGGAAAACGAGCGGGCAATCCTTATCCTCCGTCGGGAACTGGAGAAAACGATGCGCGAAGTGTCAGAACACAAGACAGACACTGTCATCATGCGAGATTCGATACCTGTGCCTTACCCCGTGGAGAAAGAATTAACTTGGTACCAAGATACTTGTATCAAGTGGTTTCCTTGGTTGCTTTTTATCATTGTTGGAATACTTGTCTATATCCTAAAACCATGGCGATGGCTGAAGAACATTTAATGACAGTCGCCGAATACGACGCTAAATTGCGCGAGTGGACGGCAAGCGTACATGCCCGGAGCCTTGACACGCTACGGAGCGGTACGCATAGTACAGGCAACCTTGCTGAAAGCTTGGCACACTTTGTTGACCACATGCGCGAAGAACCCGGACGGCATATCGCTTTCCGCTTCGAGCAATACGGCGTGTTCCGTCAGTATGGAGCCGGACGCGGATGGGTGATTGTGAACGGTGTTCCTGTACCTGGTTACCGCGTCGTTTCACTCAAAGACCGCTACAGGCCTTCTAGGTGGGGCGAAGCTGCAAAGCGAATGCTCGACATGGGCTACCGACGCAAGGATGTCCGGGAGGCCAAACTGAAAAGGCATACAGCTGTGAGAAAAGAGCGCACTCCGCTTGACTGGCTGGACGGACGCATACAGGCTGCATCCCGTCAGCTGGCAGACATCGCCCAAGAGTTCTGGGGTGACGTGGCACTCCGTTCGCTCGATCAGCAGATTTCAAAAGCTAAGATTGTGAAAAAGTAATCATAACAATATGGCTTCAGAAAACAAGACCCTAAAAAGGGGCATTGAGCTATACATCGATGGCAAGCAAGTACAGGCCAACATGAAACAAGTGGAGGCCGAAGCAAAAAAACTTCGCGAGGAAATCCGAGGTATGACAGTCGGCTCGAAAGAATACTTCGAGGCCACCAAGAGGTATCAGGAACTAAGCCGCGTGTTGCATGCTCATCGCGACGAACTCAAAGGCATCGAAGTACAGCATCAGTCGTTGTTCAAGAAAGCAGGTCAACTTTTCAAAGATTATGGAATTCAAATCATGGGCTTGGTAGGGGCACTTACCAATGTCTCAATGAAAATAAACGCATTCCGAAAGCAAGCCGCCGAAAAGGAAGATGCTGCCGCAAATCTGCGTGCCTTGACAGGACTCGACGAAAGCAATATCGCTTGGCTCACCCAACAGGCTGAAAAACTCAGCACCACTATGGAAGCCTCGGGGCTTCGCGTTCGCAAATCTGCAACGGAAATACTGGAAGCCTACATGCTTGTTGGCTCGAAGAAGCCAGAACTGCTGAAGGACAAAGAAGCACTCAATGCTGTCACCATTGAGGCAATGCGTCTTGCTGAAGCATCCAAGATGGAACTGAAAGATGCTGTGGCTGGTGTCACAATCGCCATGAATCAGTACGGCGCAAGTGCCGAGGAAGCGGCACGCTATACAAATGTGCTGGCCGCAGGCTCTAAATATGGTGCAGTAAACGTGGCTACACAAACAGAGTCCATTGTCAAGGCGGGTGTGGCCGCAAGCACCGCAAAGGTTCCCATCGAGCAGCTTGTGGGTGTTCTGGAAACTCTTGGTGAAAGAGGTATCGAAGGAAACAGGGCGGGTACTCAATTGAAGACATTCTTCCTTAAACTGGAAGCAGGTGCTAAAGAGACACGTCCTTCTGTTGTGGGTCTGCAGACAGCACTTGAACGCTTGAAGGCACAAAATCTGGACACAACGGAAATTACAAAAAGGTTTGGCATAGAGACATATACCGTTGCACAAGCTCTGATTGACAGTACCGACAAGTTGAGAAGTTATACAGAGGCTGTCACAGATACCAACGTAGCCGTTGAGCAAGCCGCCATCAACAGCGACACCGCCGCCGCAAAAATGGCGCAGATTCGCAACCAAATCAACCTTACCGGCCAGGAGCTTGCCAAGACACTTGCGCCCATCATCTTCCAGACAGTAGGCTGGACACGCAAGTTCGTCTTAGCCTTGCCCCCTCTTGTTGACTATCTGAAGAAATATGGCCTTTCAACAGCTGCTCTGATAACAACACTAATATTATATAACACATATACTAAAGTCGCTACTTCGGCTACATCTGCATGGAGCACCGTCATTGGCTTTGCCAAAACACAGCTTACGACCTTCAAAGGAATACTGTTAGCTTATAGGACAGCACTCACTGGTTCCACTACCGCACAGATAGAAATGACTGCGGCTATGAAGGGAACAAATATCGTAACACAGTTGGCAGCCGTGGCCGTTGGATTGTTGAAAGCTGCTTATTATGCCCTGTCTCTTCAAATGACTGCTTGTGTAAGGACGCTTAAAATGCTTAAGGTTGCATTAGCAGAAAGTGGAATTGGCCTTGCCATTTTAGCTATAGGTGCTTTGGTTGCTGGAATAATTAAACATAACGAAAAGCTAAAAGAAGCTCGTCGTTTGGCAGAAGAACAAAGAGAGGCAGAAAAAGCTCTGTACAAGGAATATGATGAAGCTGCAGCCCGAATCGAGCGACTGAAAAAAGTGGCAGAAGACCATACTGCATCTCTTGAAGACCGTCGAAAGGCCATCGCGGAACTGCAGAAACTGGCTCCTGACTACCAGGCCTCCATCAGCAAAGAAGGAGAACTCATTGAAAAGAACAAGGAAAAGCTGGATGAGTATCTGGAGAGACTGAAAGCATCCATCGTCCTTGAAGCGCACAAAACAAAGATGTCAGAACTGCTGCAGAAGCAGGCAGAAGCAGAAGATGAACAACGAAAAGCCACGGACGAGTACTGGAAAATCCGTCAGCAAAATACCTTGCAGGGATACCAACGCAACGGATTATTTGCCAAGTTAAACCAGATGCTCGGAATAGAGGCCGAGGACAATGCAAAAAAAGCCAGAGATAAGGCCGAGAAGGTGCTAAAGGAGGTAAACAAGGAGATTGATGCCTTGGAGCAGCGCATGAAAGAGACGGCCGACAAATGGGATCTCTCCTTGGTTGACGAGACTCCAGTTACAAATAGTGACACTACGGAAGAACCTGCACCACCAACATCTAATAATAATAAAACCGACACCGAGCGCGAGAAACGCATACGAGAGGAACTTGTCGCAATTGACACCGAGTACAACAAGCGTGCCGTAGATTTGAAACAGCAGTACATCGACGGCGACATCCAGACAGAGCAGGAGTACAGCAGCCGCCTCCGCGAGATAGAGAGGGACAGGCTGAAGGATAAACTGAAGGTTATGGGCCTTGACGAGAAGCAGGCGAGCGACTACATGCAGCGCATCAAAGACCTGGAACTCGATGTCCTCAAGCGCATCAAGGACATGACACAGGCACAGGCCAAAGACACTTCCGTAGCAAAGCTCGAAGTCCTGCAGAAGGAATACGAAGCCAACCAAGCGTATCTGAAGGATGCCTACGTCAACGACATCATTCCCACAGAGGAGCGCTACAAAGAATATCTCCTCGCACTGGAGAACAATTTCAATCAGAAGAAGAAAGAGCTACTGGAAAGGCTGGCAGACGAGCAGCTGGCAGAACTGCGTACCAGAGAAGAGGCGGAACTTCAGGAAATCAAGCTCCAGCGTGCACAGCGTCTGCTCACAGAAGAGCAGTACGAGGAAGCGCTACTGGCGCTTCGTGAGAAGTATGCACAGAAACGCGCTGCTGTAGAAAACAAGTCCTCGCGTGCATCGGAAGCCACCGCAAGAGAAAACAGGGAAGTCCTGATAGAGGTTGAAACACAAAAGAACAGCAAGCTCAATGCTTTGGACGAGAAACGGAACGAGGAGATAGAGAGGCTGAACGAGGAAACGAGAAGCATGTTCCTGGATGCGATGAACGACATGGGAGAAGCACTGGGCGAAATGATCACTGGTGAGAAGGACGCCATGAAGGAATTTGCCAAAGACCTTCTTGTTAACACCCTCAATCTGATTCAGAAGTCGCTGATGATGCAGCTGACATACGAGATGGGATTGGCATTGCTGCAGGGCGGACTCCTAGGCATTGCCAAGGCGGCCGCAAAGATAGTCCTCGTGCAGACCCTGTTCGGCACCTTGAAAGGAATCGTCAGGAGCTTCGACACCGGCGGATTTACATCCAATGGACGCTGGGACGAGCCGCAGGGCATAGTGCATAGCAATGAATTCGTCGCCAATCGCCATGCCTTGAACAACCCGCAGGTGCTGCCTGTTCTCCAGCTCATCGATGCGGCACAGCGCAGCGGCAGCATTTCCAATCTTTCCGGGAAAGACATAGCAGCTGTGGCTACAGGTAGTGCTCCGGCATCCAGACCTGTCACTTCTTCTCCACTTAATGCCCAGACACAACCTATTGACCTCAACCCACTCTATGCCACGCTCGGAAGGCTCGAAAAAGTCATGGACCGTGCCACGGAAGCCTACAAGGAGCCAAGCCCGGCATACTGCTATGTCAGCGGAAAAGGCGGCATCAACGAAGCGCAGGAACTGAACGAAACAATTAACCGAAACGCCTCAAGAAAATGACAAGATTAGATATTGACGGCCACCCTGTCGCTCTTAGTCCTGAGTTTTCTCTGGACTTCTATGACTATAACGGCATCTTCGACGGCGAGAAAGACCGTGGCGCTTTCACCTACGACATTGACATCGACCTGCGCCAAGGGGACAACGCCCGGCTGTACCAGCACTTCAACCGCATCAACAGCACACCCGAGTTTACCGACAGGAACGCACGACTACTTGTGGACGGTATGGTGTTAGCACAGGGGAAAGAAGTCGTGCTGGAATGCGATGGGAACAAGGCAAAAATACAAATCGTTTGCGGCAATAGCGAAGCTAACGCGGCAGATGACTCCAAAAGATTAAACGCCCTTGACCTCGGCACCCTTCCGGAATACACGCAGGAAACCGCACTGGCAACAATTCATGCTGAACCTCTTAGTGTGCCTGCGGTCTGCACCCCTGTCCTGACAGACTATGTGAAGATGCCATACGTTTCAAAAAGCATAGAAAGAGAGGAAACCGTGGGAAAGATGGTCAATCTTACTGAATACACGGATCTTTGGAGCGAAAGGGGTTCCTGGCACAATACCGAGAACTACCCAGTGAAGTTCTTGGGGCAGCCTTATCTTGTCATCGTCGTAGAGCGCGTCCTTCAGGCATTGGGATGGTCTGTGACATACAACATCCTGCGCTCCATAGAGTATGCCAGGCGGCTCATTGTCATACATGGCATGGAGACAAGCAAAATCTGCGAGATGCTTCCCAACTGGAAGGCAAGCGATTTTCTCTACCAGATACAGATGATGTTCAATGTCATAATCGTATACGACAATGCCAAACGGGAGGCTGCAATCTATACTTTTGGAGATTTCTACAAAACGAAGGCCATCACGGTCGAAATATCTCCCGAAGAAGTTGTAAGTGACGATTCCGCGCCTGCGCGTAAGTTTGACTACGACGTAGAGTATAAGTACAACTACGACTTCGTCAGATACGATCTGCCGTCGGAGGCCTATGGCTACAGAGCCGACATTTCCGACAATCTCAAAAAGATAGTTAAGGTTTGGGATGCGGATGATTTCAGCGAGTTCAATGCCCGCAATTCGTGGTCCAGGACTACAGAGGGCTTCTACAACAGCGCCGTGTTCTGGCGACACCGTCCAAGCGGAACGAAATGGATGCTTGGCAATTTCGGTGAAAACATACAGCAGAGCATCCGACATTCGTTTGTGCGTGTTGACCATTTTGCCCACTATGAGAGTTCAAATTACAAAGAGGGAGAGACTTCTGAAACGGTTCTGCAAATAGTGCCGGCAGAAACGCTTGTGATGTCAATCGACATGAACAACCCGACCGTGAACTGCGGAGTGGTCATCCCATACGCAAAACAAGCAGGAAAGGTTGGCTTGGATTTCACCACCACGAAGGATATGGGGCTTAACCAATGGGTGGAAGGAAATGAGCCAAGGGCAAAAGACACAAGTGGAGAAAAGCTTTATGTGGCACAATATATAGGCAGGGTGTCCGTACTGGCCACAACGCATACAAACAATACATATAACACTGCACTTTACCCACAGGTGTTCACGCATCGCTACATCGATGGGCGAATCCATGCCGGTCAGTATTTGAACGAATGGGAAGGAAATTGGAGAGACAGCATATTCGATGCCCTTTGGGACAAGTCGGAATTAGAGGATGACATAACATTCGACCTCAAAAAAAGGAAAGCGACTACATACAGCACTGAACTCCGAGTGAATGACAAGGAAGAACACACTATAAATATAAAAGTGCGCGAGAGACTTGGAGTTACCTCTATTTTCAACATCGCAGGCAGGAGGTTTGTCTGCAGGAGTCTTCAGTATCAGGTGCGAAATGGTAAGCTTCTGCCATACGCTATCGGGAAATTCCTGCCTTTGTTATAGAACATCACTCCAATCCCTGAGCTTTTCGTCTGCCTGGTTATCCCGCTGGGCATAGATATTCGTGATGCTGATGTCCGAATGCCTTGCCTGATCGCGAACTGTCAGAACATCCGCATGGTGCAGAAGCCGGGTGATGCCCGTGTCCTTCAGACTGTAGAAGAGGTGGGACCGGGGCCAGCCAAGGTCTTTTATTACATGGTACTTCCACCAGTCGCTCATTGCCTTTGGCTTCTTGTATTCCTTTCCCGGCTTAAACTCGCTACTGAAAAGGTAATATGACGCAGGACTGTTGAACACACCCAAGTCCAGCATGTGATGTATAACCTTTGCAGGCAGCGTCACATTCTCCGTCTTTCCGTTCTTGGAAAACCCGCCCGGAATGGTGACTGTTCCGTTGGCCAGGTGAAAGTCCCTTATCCTGAGCATTGACATCTCCTTTGGCCTGATGAAGCAGTAGTAAAGCAGATATACGGCCAGAAGAAAATGAGGATTCTCCCTCTGCAGATAGTCCTTCAGCTTGACAAGTTCCTTCTCAGGGATGATGGTTCGCGACTTCGGTTCCTTGCTTTTGGGCAGCGACTTGATGCCGTCCGTCGGCTTTTCCTTCAGGATGTCGCGCTCCACCAGCCAGGCGAAGAAGGAGCCGCTCATCCATACCTTATAGCAGTTACGCGTACACGCGCTCGCGCCCATATCCATATATACATAGTCCAGAAACTCGGCACACAGGGATTTTGTCAACTGGTTACATTTTGTCACAGGTTGCTTTCTGCCTGTGCACCATCCCCTGAACACCCGAAGGTATGAACGATAGGATCTGGCAGTGTCTGGTCGAAGCGTTCCTTTCTTTGTCCTGGCATCTACATACTCCAGATACTTTTCACACGTATCCACAAAACCGGGTGGGACAACTTGCGGCTCCTCATGCACCCACGGGTTCCACCCATGGTCAAGCTTGTCCATGAGTGCAAAAATCATCCGCTGGGCGTATCTCCGGCGTTGCTTGTTTCCTTTTATGTGGGAGAGTTTGTAGCGTTTCCTCTTCATCTCCCCCGTGGCCGGGTCGATGGCATAGAAACCGATGTACCATTGTTTGCCCTCGTATAGGGCAGGGTATGTATAAGGAAGGATTTCAGCGTATGGACGCATTTTTTTTGGCGTTTGTTCAAGAGAACCCGCCATGTTCGTGCTGTCCCGTTTCTGTCCCGTCTGCGTTTTTGTGAAAGTCGGGATTCTCTCAAAAACGCCTGATGGACGGCCCTCGAAAGACTGTCCATCATCATTTTTGTAGCGCCTACGGGAATCGAACCCGTGTTCCATGCGTGAGAGGCATGTGTCCTAGCCGCTAGACGAAAGCGCCATTCTTATTTACTATATGACAATTTACGATTTACGTTTTGTTCCTCGCGAACTGTCGTTGCGGAAGCTGGGGGATTCGAACCCCCGGTACGGTAACCCGTACGTCAGTTTAGCAAACTGGTGGTTTCAGCCACTCACCCAAACTTCCTTCCAGTATCAGAGTCTGAAGTGGTGCTAAAACCACGTTCTTTCTCTTGTTGCGGTTGCAAAGGTAGAGTTTTTTTGCGAACTGCGCAAGCATTTCAGGTTTTTTTTGTAACTTTGTGCAGAAAATCATTAGAAATGGCTCTTAATACAACATCATTACTTCCGAAAGGATGCTTTATCGTGCAGTTCCCAAAGATTTCCGACCAGCGCGGCAATCTGGCCTTCGGAGAGGGAGAACGGCACATCCCGTTCCCCATAAAACGCATCTTTTGGACGTACGACATCCAAAATGGCAATATGCGCGGCGACCATGCCCATCGCACTTGCGAGATGGTGCTGTTCCCCATCGGCGGCAGCTTCGATATTGAGATTGACGACGGCGAAAGCCGTGAAGTTCTGCACATGGACGACCCCAGCCGGGGTGTTTACATCCCGCCCCTCGTGTGGTGCAGGCTGACGAACTTCACGAAAGATGCCGCCTGCATCAGCCTCGCATCGGAGGAGTACAGGGCCGAGGACTATATTCACGACTACGAAGAATTCAAGCAACTGCTGAAGGGATGACTATTATACCTTATTCTATATATAGGAAGGAGACGTGGGACGCGTTTGTCGATATGTCGAAGAACGGCACCTTCCTCCTCAAGAGGGGCTTCATGGACTACCATTCCGACCGCTTCTTCGACTGCTCCCTCTTCATCTATGCTGGCATTTCGCCCGATGCGGAGTACAAGGAGAAGAGCCTGACCACGAAGGATCTCGTGGCTGTCTTCCCCGCAAACTGGGACAAGGAGAGCCGGACGGTCTATTCCCACCAGGGGCTGACCTACGGCGGACTGCTCGTCTTGCCCGACGTGACGCAGAAGGAGGTGATGGACATGATGCAGGCCATCCTCCAGTACTATCGCGACATGATGCAAGCGGAACGCTTTGTCTATAAACCTATACCTTATATATATAGTAACATCCCTTCGGGCGAAGACCTCTACGCACTCTTCCGTGCAGGAGCCAGGCTGTCGCGAAGGCTGGTGAGCACTTGCGTATTGATGCGCAACCCGATGAAGATGTCCACGCTCCGCATGCGGCAGGCAAAGAAGGCAGTGGAGCACGGCTTCTACATTGACCGCATGTCGGAGGGCGACACCGAGACGCTGCGGGAGTACTGGGCTTTGCTGGAGCACGTCTTAGAGAAGTATCACAACAGCCGCCCCACGCATACGCTTCAGGAAATGGAGAAGCTCATGGGGAACTTCCCCAGAAACATCCGGCTTTACATCGTCCGGCACGAGAAGCGCATCGTGGCGGGTGTGGTCATCTTCGAGTGCCGCAAGGTGGCGCACACGCAGTACATCGCCAGCGGAGAAGAGGGCAGAACCTACGGCGCACTTGACCTCCTGTTCCGTCACCTCATCAACGAGCGGTACAAGCAGTTCGACTATCTCGACCTCGGCACATCCAATGAGGACGACGGCCGCTACCTGAACGAAGGACTTATCCATCAGAAGGAAGGCTTCGGCGGCAGGGCTGTCTGCTATGACACGTATGAGATAAAGACCCTCTCTAACTCCCCCTTAAAGGGGGAGGACTCAGGAAAGGAAGTCTCCCCTTTAAGGGGAGATTTAGAAGGGTCTGGAGCGGAGAGAGGGCTTCCCTACCTCGACCTCAAGCGCATCACCGACAGCTTCGAGCCGGAGCTGACGGCAGAGGTGACGCGCGTGGTAAGCAGCGGATGGTATCTGCTGGGAGAAGAGAATGCGCGTTTCAGCAAAGCGTTTGCCGAGTACTGCGGCGCGAGGTATTGCGTGCCGACGGGCAATGGCTTAGACGCGCTGACGATGATTCTCGTCGCCTACAAGCGGATGCTTGGCTGGAGCGACGAGGCCGAAGTCATCGTTCCCTCCAATACCTACATCGCCAGCATCTTGGCGGTGAGCAGGGCAGGCTTGCAGCCCGTACTCTGTGAACCACGCTTGGAGGACTATCTCATCAACCCCGACAGCATCGAGGCACTCGTCACGGAGCGCACAAAGGCCATCATGGTGGTCCATCTCTACGGTCGCGTCTGCGATATGAAGCCGATAAACGAGCTTGCCAAGAAGCACGGCCTGAAGGTCATCGAGGACGTAGCGCAGGCACAAGGCGCGTCCTATCAAGGCATCCGTGCCGGCCATCTGTGCGACGCCGCAGGTGTCAGCTTCTACCCCGGGAAGAACCTCGGGGCGTTGGGCGACGCGGGCTGCATCACGACCGACGACGAGGCGCTGGCCGACTATGTCCGGTCTATGGCGAACTACGGCAGCGGCGAGAAATACGTCAACCGCATGAAGGGGCTCAACAGCCGCATGGACGAGGTGCAGGCCGCCGTGCTGTGCCTCAAGCTGAAACGCTTAGATGCCGACAACGAGGCACGCCGCAAAGTGGCACAAGCTTATGGCGAAGGCATCACGAACCCTCTGATTACCTTGCCTTTAATGCCCGACGACCCTCAAGAGAACGTCTGGCACGTCTATCCCATCCGTACGACGGAGCGCAATCGCCTTCGCGAGTATCTTTCCGCCAAAGGCATCGGCACGATGGTTCACTATCCCATCCCGCCGCACAAGCAAGAGGCATACAGCGAGTGGAACGACCGCACTTACCGCATCAGCGAGCGCATCCACCGCGAAATCCTGTCCCTGCCCATGTCGCCCGTTATGACTCCAGAGGAGGTGCGGCGTGTCATCGATGCTCTCAACGAATACGACGTATCGGACAATCCGCCTCAGTAGTTTTTCCCGACGCACGAAGGGGGCAGAAAAATGCACTATGGAGGAAAGGCCAACGCATAGTGGAGCGTCGGGCTTTCCTCCACTATGCGTTGGCCGATGCTCCACTATGCGTTTCGGGTGCCCCTAAAAACCCCTAAAGGACAGTCCCTGATGCTTGGCAGATAATCATATTGAGAGAAATTAAATGGGCTGGCGGCACCTGTAGCTGCCAAGTTGTTACCGTTGGCATAATTTCTCGCAAGATTATTTGTCATTTTGCTTGGAATTGTATATCTTTGTCGCTTGTAAGAGGAAAATGCTTCCATGAAGAAGGTGTTCATACAGCGAATCTGTTTGCTCTTGCTGGCAGTCATATTGTGTCTGCCAGCAGACGGAGCCGTGCGCAAACGCAGGGTAAAGACAAGCATCGCCACGACTCTCCCCAAAGAAGAGGGGGAGGGGTTGCTGTCCATCACCTCTCCAGAGGAAGGGAAAGGCGGGTCTCCCGAAATACCGTCCTCCAGGAAGATGAGCACCTCTGCGTATCCCGTGAAGATAACCGTTACGGGGCGTGCCGTGCAGATACAGAGCGACCACAACCAGCTCCTGCCCATCTACACACGAAACGGCGTGCTCTACCTTACGACCCGCCTCAACAAAGGCACCAACTGGCTGGGCGGACTGCCGCAAGGCCATTACTTTATCAACAACAAGCCGATAACAATAAACTGATATGATTAGCCGTCATCGTACCACCAACATAAGGCATTGGCATCACCGCCAAGGGCACCTCAAAAACACAGCGTGCCGCGTCGGAGGATTCGACGTGTCGTGTCGGCCGACACGACGTGCCGTGTAAGGCGATACGGCACGCGGCGTTTTAGACCTCCTCCGCAGTCGCTAAAAGATACTGGTTGTACAACGGCCATCTTCTTTTAACAACAAAACAGAAAGAATGATTAACGAAATAGACATCGACAAAATCGTCCGCGAGCGTGCGGGCAAGAAAGCCAAGTTCATCCCTAAATGGCTGACATCGCTATTGGCGCGTATCATACATCAGGACTTTATGAACGTCTATCTGCGACGCGGCAATGTGGGCGTAGAGTTCTGCAAGGAAGGGGTGGCTTACTACGGCAACACCATTACCGTAGAGGGGCGTGAGAACCTGCCCGACGACGGGCGGCTCTGCACCTTCGTCAGCAACCATCCCCTCGGAGGCATCGACGGTGTCGCCCTCGGATGGATTATCGGCGAGCACTACGACGGCAAGATAAAG
>Ga0310786_10007977_pt1 | contig 13691 bp, 15 predicted proteins | sample AusTroGonzalo_MG_FD_203881 | JGI IMG/M metagenome (GOLD analysis project Ga0310786, IMG submission 203881) | Bovine rumen microbial communities from tropical cattle in Woodstock, Queensland, Australia - Gonzalo_03 (v2) (version 2) | ecosystem: Host-associated > Mammals > Digestive system >... | reverse complement strand
CCACGCCTTCCCTGAACTGCTGAAGAAGGAGAAGAATATCGATGTCCATGTCACACACCTCCAAGTGATTTCAGGGAATCAGGCGTTCAATGATGGGTGAATTATACACCGGATGAAACGATCAGACAAGCTGACCCGGAAAGAAGGACGGGCTATGGTTCCGGTTACGGTCACAAAGATTCTAAAATTTTCATAAATTAATACAGGCATTAATCTGCAGAATATGTTATAATTCCGGCAGATGAAGCAATGCTGCTGTGAGAAGGAGGATGCTGAAATGTCTCAGTTTAAATTTTCCGTCGGCCCCTGGAACGTTCATACCGGCGCCGATTCCTACGGTCCCGAAACCCGTAATGCGATCGATCTGGAAACTAAATTTGCGAACTTCAAAAAGCTGGGTTTTGATGCGGTCCAGTTCCATGATGACGATGCCGTTCCGAACATGAACAACCTCAGCGAGGAAGAGATTAAGGCTGAAGCCCGGAAGGTGAAGGCATTGCTGGACAAGTATGACCTGAAGGCCGAGTTTGTTGCTCCCCGCCTTTGGATGGATCCTCATACGACTGACGGCGGATTTACTTCCACCAGTAAGGAAGACAGGGAATTCGCTATGTGGCGCGCCTGCCGCTCCATCGACATTGCACGTGAACTGGGCTGCGACCTGATCGTGCTGTGGCTGGCTCGCGAAGGAACCCTGTGTGCGGAAGCCAAGAGTCCCGTGACCGCCACAAGGCAGTTGGTCGAAGCGATTGACAACATGCTGCGCTACGACGCGACGATTCGCGTATGCATCGAACCCAAACCCAACGAGCCCATTGACCGTTCCTTCGCCGGAACCATCGGCCATGTGATGGGCATCTCCGCGGCAACGATTGATCCGAAACGGGTCGGTGCAAACCTCGAAAGCGCCCACGCGATTCTGGCCGGACTGGACCCCGCCAACGAAATCGGGTTTGCTCTGGCGTTTGACAAGCTGTTCACCGTGCACCTGAACGACCAGAACGGCATCCGCTATGACCAGGACAAAGCCTTCGGCGTGGAAAACCTGCGCTCAGCGTTCAATCAGGTCAAGATTCTGATGGAAAACAACTATGGCTCCAAGGGCGAGTATGTAGGCCTGGATGTCAAGGCCATGCGCACCACTTCCGACGAGGACAGCTATGAACACCTGAAGAATTCCCTGACGATCTTCAAAGCCATGGAAGAAAAGGTAAAGAAATACGACTATGACTATGCCGACAAACTGATTGCCGAAAAGAAGTTTGAGCAGCTGGAGATGTACACGATTAACCTGATTCTGGGCATCAACGGGTAAGTTTCAGCCTGCCGGACGCAAATGTCTCTGGCTGAGAACGCAGGCAGTTTTTTGAAAGGTTTGTTCCGCATGAAAAAGATCGTTTCAGCCGGACACATCTGTCTGGATATCACTCCGGTCTTTCCGACCGGACACAGCTATGACCGGATCGGTGATTTGCTGGTGCCGGGAAAACTGATTCATATGGATGCCGCCAGCGTTCATACGGGGGGCAGTGTAGCAAACACCGGCCTGGCGCTCAAGCTGTTGGGGAATGACGTAACCCTGCTGGGGAAGGTGGGGAAAGACGCCTTCGGCAGTATCGTTGAGAACATCCTGGCAGGATACGGAGCCGGCGGACTCATTACGGATGAGCACAGCTCCACTTCCTATTCCGTGGTATTGGCTGTACCGGGTATGGACCGGATTTTCCTGCACAATCCGGGCGCAAATGATTCCTTTTCTGCCGCGGACATTTCGGAAGAAGCGCTGGCGGATGCGGTGCTTTTCCACTTCGGATATCCGACACTGATGAGACGGATGTATGAAGGAAAAGGCGCTGAACTTCTAAAACTGTTCCGCAGGGTTAAAGGGACCGGCATCGCCACCAGTCTGGACCTCACGGCCGTTGATCCGCAGACTGAGGCGGGGCAGGCGGACTGGCAGGAAATTCTGGCAGGTACGCTTCCTTACGTGGATTTCTTTGTGCCCAGTTTTGAGGAGCTCTGCTATATGCTGGACCGCTCCTGCTATAATGCCCTTTCCACAATGGGCGGAGATATGACGGAACAGCCGGGAATCCTTGAGAAGGCGGACGATCTGGCCCGAAAATGCCTGGATCTCGGATGCGGCACGGCGCTGATCAAATGCGGCCTGTCCGGAATGGTTTACCGTACCGGCAGCAGGGACCGGATGGCACAGGTCGGTACAAGGCTGGAACTGAATATAGACAGATGGGCTGACCGATCAGGTGTGCAGCCCTGCTATCGGGCGGAAATCGTTCGCAGCGCAACCGGCGCGGGCGACGTCAGCATTGCGGCCTTCCTGACCGCCCTGATCAACGGAGAAACACCGATTGACTGCGTGAAACTGGCAGCTGCGGAAGGCGCCGCTTCCGTCAGCAATTATGATCCCCTCAGCGGAATCCTGTGTCCGAATGAAATGAGACAAAGAATCTCAGAATACGAAAAAGGAGAAAGATCATACCTGTAATTTAAAGAGATGCCAGAAGGGGCAGGAATTGAAAAGGCCTGAAAACCGGCACGATGAGACTGATGTAAGAGAACGTGGGAGGATGCCATTGAAAGAACGGATGAATTATAACGATCCCTGCCGGGATCATTTGGGGAAGGAATACGCCAATTACAGGGAGATGGCGGAAGCGTACGGGCTTACGCGGCATCAGCTGCTGGGCAGACTTTATACCGGGATGGATCTGGAAAAGGCGCTGACGATGCCCCAGGCATGCGGCACAGTGAAATCCTGCAAGGATCACCTGGGAAAGGAATATCATTCCTTTCAGGCCATGGCCAAGGCATACGGGCTTCCCAGCGCGATGCTGACAAAAAGGCTGAATCATTACGGATGGGATCTCAAACGGGCGTTGACGACGCCACAGGAGATGGAACCGAACGGAACGAAGATCCGGTGCAGGGACCATCTGGGAAACGAGTATCCGTCCATGACGGCAATGGGAGAAGCTTACGGAATGCCTATCGCTGCGCTTCAGAGACGCCTTAAAGACGGCTGGGAGCTGGAAAGAGCCCTGACTACCCCCGTGCATACGAAACCGGCGGTGTATGTGGATCATAAAGGAAATCAATATCGGCGGCAGCAGGATCTTGCGGACGCGTATGGCATCAGTACGGCCACATTAAGCCACAGGCTGAAGGACGGCTGGGACCTGGAGGAGGCCCTGACAACACCGGTTAAAGGCAGATGGGGATGAAACCGGTATCCGGAAAGAAGGGAGAAAACCAACAATGGATTTTTATGACGGAGCAGAAATGAACCAGGAAATCCTTGAACAAACCAACCCTGTTTTCAACACCGCTAAGATGACCCTGTTCCAGCTTGCTGATTCAGGAAACAAAGATGCGGAGGCGATCTGTGAAAAGCTGGGACTGACAAGAGAAGGAACGCAAAACAGCAAGACGACGACGGCGTCTCCTGAACAAATGGCGGCGGCGTCTTTGCTGATCGAAACACGGTACCGGACGATGGGTGCCCTGGCTGAAAAGGCAGGCTGTGATATCTGCATTGATCTTCCTTGCGGGTATACCCCCAGGGCGGTTGAATTTGCCAGAAAGAAAATCCCGTTTATCGGCATGGATCTTCCCGCGGCGATTGCGGAAGCGGAACCGGCTATTCTCTCGTTGCTGGATGACGAGAAAAAGAAACTGGTTCAATTCAAGGGAGTAGACGCGACGAATTACGCGTCCCTGGAGGCGGCACTTGAAGGTGTGGAGGGCTCAGTCTGCATCACAACGGAAGGGCTGGTGATGTATTTTACCGAGTCGGAAGAGAAGGCACTGTGTGCCAATATCCGGCGCATCCTGTTAAAACGGGGCGGGTGCTGGATTCTCGCCGACCCCGAAAGCTCTCTTGTTTACATGGCGGCGCTGAAAGCTGTATGCGGCGGCAGATTCATGGAAATCGCCATGAAGGCAAAAAGCCAGGTTACAGACAAGTCGGACGTGAAGATCGGAAGCGGTAAGCTGTCGCTTCGATTAAAAACCGCGGAAGATGATATGAAAACAGCCCTGGCGTTCCTGGCGGGACAAGGATTTAAAGTGGAGCGGATGATCATTGCTGACCATATGCCTGAGCTGGTGAGCATATCAAAGCTGGAGGCCGATAAAGCTGACGCGTATATGGCGGGAATGAAGAAATGCGCTTTCTGGAAAATGACAGTTTCCGAAAACGGGAGCCGGATGGATACCTCCGACGTTGGATCGAAGGATTTTGATGCTTCCGCTGATCTCAGGGACGGGACATTGTTCCTGACCCTGAAAGGGCGCCTGGACACGATTTCGGCACCGAATCTTCTGGCTTTTTATGAGAAAAACAAAGAGCAGATCCATGGCGTGCATGTGGACTGCCACGATCTGGACTACATTTCATCTGCCGGCCTGCGTGTCCTGCTGATTATGCAGAAGGGATGCGAAAACGGTGTGATGATTGCGGAAATCAATGAGGTTATCAGTGAAATACTGGAACAGACAGGGTTTGATCAGGTACTGACCGTTGTGTGACATCATCAAAATCGTGCTTCTTTCGTTTTCTTGTCAGCCGGAGAGAAATAAACCGTTATATCTTTCCGGCTTCGTCATGTATTTCCGTATTCTCCGATGATATGATGTGTTCACGGTCAGGGAATGACCGGAACGGCTGAGGGAGATACGGAATTACGTGTGAAGGGATGAATTCCGCGGGGGCCCGGACACCGGAATGATTCAGCAGGAGGATAGAAACCATGAAAACATTTATGACAATCGCGGTCGGTGTAGCCATCGGGTACTTCATCTATCAATACTTTGTAAGCAGCGGAAAGGGAATGACTCACGGCCGGATTCACAAGAGCGCCAGCGACAAGAAGATCTGCGGCGTCTGCGGCGGGATCGCGGAATGGCTGGGTGTTGATCCGACCATCATTCGTATCGCCTGGGCTCTGCTGGCCTGTGGCTGGGGAACCGGTGTTCTGCTTTATTTCATCTGTGCGTTTGTACTGCCGGAAGAATAAAGTGAAACCGGCAGGAGGCTCTGCTTTTTTCGGAAGCAGGGCTTTTTTCGTTGCGGGATTTCAATTGCCTTGCTATAATATTTATATTCAGGAAGAGGAGAGACAGAAAATGAAGAAAAGGATTTCTCTTATCATCACCATAATGCTGATCCTGTCGGTTACGACAGCCGCCCTTGCGTCTTCGACGGAAGAATCCGCGGCGGAAGCTGTCTCTGCGTTTCCTGCCGGATCCCCCGACGAAGTGGCCGCTGTGATTCTCCACACCAACGATATCCATGCTGGATATGAGGACAATATCGGTTATGACGGGCTTGTTCTTTACAAAAAGGAGCTGGAATCGATTTACAAAAATGTCTTGCTTGTGGATGCCGGCGACGCCATACAGGGATCTGTTATCGGCTCCATTTCCGAAGGCACGGAGATCATCAGGATAATGAACCGGGCGGGATATGATCTTGCGACTCCCGGAAATCATGAATTCGATTTCGGCTTTGACGCGCTGGAGGAATGTTCTGAACTGCTTTCCTGCGGCTATATCTGTGCGAATTTCTGTACCTCCGACGGTGAACCGGTATTCCGCCCCTGGAAGATCCTGGAAACCGGCGGGCTGAAGATCGGCTTTGTGGCGGCGGTTACGCCGGATACTTTCACCCAGTCCAGGTTCCGGACCATCGTGAACGAAGTCGGCGAGCCGATGTATGATTTTCTTGCGGATGGTACCGGGGACAGGCTGTGCGACGCCCTGCAGAAGAGTATTGATGAGGTCCGGGCAAGCGGAGCGGATTACGTGATCCTGATTTCTCACCTCGGCGGAGATACCAAAGCCCCGTCGGTCTATTCGAGCAATGCCGTTGTCGGAAAACTGACAGGCCTGGATATAGTGATTGACAGCCATACGCATGAAGTATACAACACGCAGATCCCGGACAAGGAGGGCCGGATGATCCCGATTGTTCAGGCTGGGGAGAAACTGAAAGCCTTCGGACAGCTGACAATCTACAGGGACGGTCACCTGGAGACAACCCTTGTCGATCAGGTTCCGTCTGTTTCCGGAATTCCCTCGGAGCTTGTCCGGCGCGGAAGAACGGAGCGATACGTTGATCCGGAAATGAAAGCGTTCCTGGATGACATCACCGCTTCCTATGCGCCTATGCTGGAGCGAAAGATCGGCTATAATCCGTGTGATCTGATCGTATGGGATGGGGTCCGGGATTACAACCGAGCTGAAGAAAACGGCTTATGCGACCTGGTCACGGATTCCCAGCGTGTGTTCACCGGCGCCCAAGCGACCATGATTAATGCCGGTTCCGTGCGCAACAACCTGAATGCCGGAGAGATCACCTATAAGGATGTCCTGAACACCCTTCCGTATTACAATGAAATCGTAAAGGCAAGTGTCAGCGGACAGATGATTCTGGATGCGCTGGAATTCAGCGTATCTTTCCTCCCGGAACGAGTCGGCGGTTTCCTTCAGGTTTCGGGGATTTCCTTCAGCGTCAATACGGCCATCGAGAGCAGCGTGCAAAAAGACGAGAAAAAGCAATTTATCTGCGTGGACGGAGAATACCGGGTACACAATGTAACAATTGCAGGCAAGGATCTTGACCCGAAAGCCGAATATACGCTGTCCACAAACATGTTCCTGTTAACCGGCGGAGACGGATATACCATGTTCAAAGAGGCGGATATTCTTGAAACCATACCTCTCTCCGATAACGAAATACTGATGAAATACATTGAGGAAAACCTTGGAGGCGCGATTCCGGAAAAATACGGGGAGCCGCTTGGACGTATTAAGCTGTTGTGACCGGGCTATACAGGGCTTTCAATTTCCTTTCCAAAGGAAATGAGGAGAAAACGGGATGAAGCGCAAGGTTCAGTACTACGAAACAGATATGATGGGCATGACGCATCATTCAAACTACATTCGCTGGATGGAGGAAGCCCGCGTTGATTTGATGGATCAGATCGGGTTCCCTTACAGCCGCATGGAGGCAGAAGGCGTACTGTGTGTTGTTAAAAGCCTGCAGGTGAACTATCTGAAACCATGCACATTCGGGGACGAAGTGGATATTACCATCGGGGTGAGGGATTTCAACGGCGTGACTGTCACGCTGACATATGAAATGAAAGTCAGAGACATTCCGGTGTTTTCCGGCACGTCAGAGCATGTTTTCCTGAACCGTGAAGGCAGGTTCGTCCGTATGAAAAAAGTCATGCCGGAATTCTGCGCCGCGATTGAGCAGATCATTATGATTCAGTAAGGGGGATGGACATTCATGAAAAGGATACTGGCTATCGTATTGATTATTGCCGTCATGTGCTGGGGATTCGCCGTTGCCGATACGCTGACCACCAACGGCGGCCAGGAGATTGATTACGAAAGCCTGTCATTCTGTACGAAGGATGAAAAGGCTCCTGTGGTGTATTATATTTCCGAAATTTCTCCGCAGAGCCTTGTAAAGATTTATAAGGCGCTGGAATGGACGAATACCAGCCCGACAGCGGTCAAAATAGCATCAGGAGAGCCTCCGATGAGCAATTACCTGAGGCCGGAACTGATTGAAGACCTGGTGAAACTGGTGGACGGGACCATTGTCGAGTGCAATACGGCTTATGCCGGGCAGCGTGCGGCTACCGCAGAACACTATCAGGTTGCGGAGGATCACGGATACACCGACATTGCTGAGTTTCAGGTGCTGGACGAATACGGTTCCATGGAGATCCCTGTAACCGGCGGTGAACGTCTGACAGGAAACCTGGTAGGTGCTCACTTCGCAGACTATGGTTCATATATCGTCTTATCCCATTTTAAGGGACACCAGATGGCAGGATACGGCGGTGCGATCAAGAATGCTTCCATCGGTCTGGCATCCGCCATGGGTAAGGTGCGCATTCATTCCGGCGGGACCAGCGACACCCACTGGCACGATGAACTGCAGACGGAATTTCTGGAAAGTATGGCGGAAGCGGCCAAGAGTGTGAGGGATTACCTGGGAGACCGGGTTATATTCATCAATGTCATGAACCGGATTTCCATTGACTGCGACTGTAACGGCAATCCCGCAGAACCGGACATCCATGATATCGGCATTCTCGCTTCCACAGATCCGGCAGCTGTTGATCAGGCCTGTATAGATCTGGTCCAACATGCGGAGGGAAATGAAAGACTGCTCAGACGGATCGAAAACAGGATGGGACTGCATACACTGGAGCATGCGGAAAAGATCGGGCTGGGAAGCCGCTACTACAGACTGGTGAATCTGGATGACTAATTGGATTCAACGGGAGGCAGTTTATCTCTGGTATTATCTTGATATCCAGATCCGGCAGATCGCACCGTATTGGGCACTGGGCATTGTGCTGGGCAGCGCGGTGTCCGTGTTTGGAAAAAAGTATATTCACGGTGCTTTCGCCCGGATCGGACAGAAAAGAATGGGCTGGCTGGGAGTCATTCCGGCCAGCCTGCTTGGCATTGCTTCACCGCTGTGCATGTACGGCACGATTCCCATTGCAGCGTCGTTTTCCGAACAGGGCGTAAAGGATGATTATCTGGCAGCTTTCATGATGAGCAGCATTCTGCTGAATCCCCAGCTGATCTTCTACAGCACAGCACTGGGGCAGACGGCTGTGACGATCCGCTGCGTCAGTTGCTTCCTTTGCGGATGTGTGGCCGGATGGCTGATCCGCCTGTTTTACTGTAAAAAAGGGGAATCCTTTTTCAACTTCACCGGGTTTCATGAGGGAAAGAGCCGCGACACGGATCCCAATATGTTCATCCGGTTTCTGAAGAACATCGGCCGGAACATCAAAGCCACAGGTCCCATGTTTCTGCTCGGCATTCTGCTGACAGCACTGTATCAGATCCATGTACCCTCAGACTTCGTCAGCAATCTTTTCGGAAAGAATAATGGCTTTGGCGTTCTGATGGCGGCAACTATCGGTGTTCCTTTGTATATGTGCGGAGGCGGAACAATTCCTTTACTGCAGGAGTGGCTGTGGGAAGGAATGAGTATGGGCAGCGCGGCAGCATTTATGATTACCGGGCCTGCTACGAAGATTACCAATCTGGGCGCGATGAAGATCGTACTCGGATGGAAGCGTTTCCTTCTCTATATTATGTATGTTATTCTGTTTTCGTGGATCATCGGTATGATTGTAAATCTGGTTTGTTAGGGATATAATTAATCCGATGGATATGCGGACGGAATGAAAACGGAAAACAGCCGGATGGCAAGATCATTCAGAGGTTCGGAGAGAAGAAAGGAAAGCAGAAACAACGGATGGTTTACGCGACTTCGGATATTCACGGATATCCATTGGAACAGTTTCAGGAGCTGCTGAAAAAGGTGGACTTCGGCCTCGGGGATCATCTGTACGTGATCGGGGACGTGATCGACCGGAACGGTGACGGCGGTGTTGCCATGCTGCGCTGGATGATGCATCAGCCCAATGTGACCATGATCAGAGGGAACCATGAGGCGATGATGCTGGACTGCGGATTTCTGTTCGATATGGACCCGGAAAAAATAAGCAGCAGGAATCTGACTCCGGAACAGCAGCATGCTTTATTGCTATGGCATCAGAACGGCGCCATGACCACGATGATGAATCTGACGCAGCTGAAAGCGAATGATCCGGAAGAATTCGTTAAGCTGATGGCGTATGTTCGTTCAGCGCCTCTGTATATGGAACTGAAGGTTCCGATGAAACGCATCGTTCTGGTACACGGGGGATTCAACGGCTTTGATCCGCAGAAGCCTTTTGATGAATATTCACAGAACGATCTGGTCTGGACCAGACCGGATATTGAAGAGGACTACTGGAATGACCGGCTGGTGATCCTTGGGCATACGCCGACGCAGTACTACGGAAAAAAAGGCAAGGCGTTCGTGACGCCTACCTGGATCGATATTGATACGGGAGCAGGCGCCGGCGGCAGTCCGATGCTGCTCCGGCTGGATGATCTGGCAGAATTTTATGCGGAGAGACAAGAGTGCTGATCTGAGCGTGAGAACGGAACTGATATGAACAACTCAAAGAAATATGAAGGAGGAAACCGGAATGGAAGTTTTGCAGGTTATTTCAAATCGCAGGTCGCATCGGGCGTACAGGAACGAGCAGTTGCCTGAAGAAGTTCTGTCGGCAATCCTGCGGGCGGGACTTGAATCGCCCAGCGCCAGAAATCATCAGCCGTGGCATTTTTCCGTGGTGCAGGACGCGGCTTTGATCCAGGAGGTTCATGACGAGGCTGCCCGGGTGATGGGTAAGGACGGAAGTCCCCGGTTTGCCGATCCCGGCTTCCAGATTTTCTATCACGCGCCGACGGTTATCTTTCTCTTCGGAGAGAAGGATTTCGGGTGGACACAGGTGGATTGCGGAATTGCCGTTGAGAACATGGCGCTGGCCGCGGAAGGTCTTGGCGTCGGAAGCGTAATTCTCGGCCTGCCGAAACCGGCGTTCATGGGTGAGAAGGCAGATGAGCTGAGAGCGAAGCTGCGGTGTCCGGAGGGATATGACTTCGTGATCGCGCTGGCTTTGGGCTATGCGACCGATACGAAGGAACCGCATGGGCTGCGGGAGGAAAAGATCAGCAGGATCTGAATGTAGGAAGTATACTACCTGTGTTGAGAGTGTATATGAATTCATTCTTCCTGCTTAAACCACCGGGGTGCATCTTCCGGCAGGACAATCTTGTCCAAGGCATTGTTCAGCATATGGAAAACGTGCGGTTTCGAAAAATGTAGTTCTTTTGCGATGTCTTCCCACCGCCATCCAAGAATATATCGAAGTGTCAGGATTCGGTTTTCTATTCCCTCGGTATATTCATTGATGAGGAGCACGATCTGGTTCTTGCGGGCATTCAGTTCATCCAACGTTTTTAATATTCTGGCTTCAAAATCCGTCTTCTTCTCCACAGCATCAACAAAGGATGCTTCCTGCGACTGGGAACGCTGTACTCTTGGCCCGGAAAAATCTGAAGGAGACGAAATATGGTAGGAACGACTTTGGTATTCCTGTATCTGTTCCCACGCAGACTTGATCCCGGCGTTCAGAGTCAAAGTTCGCTCCAGATATTTCTTCACATTTTCCCTGTGCTTTTTCTGAGCAGGATTTTCCTGATCATTCCGACTCTGATCCATATGCTTCTCCTTCCTCATTCAAATAATCATCAATGATGGCGCGAGCGTTCGGCGTCAGCTGGGGTAAAACGGCGGCATCCTCAACAGCTGCAAAGAGCTTGTTCATTGCAGAATCCAGACGGGACGTTTTTTCATGATTCGTATGGCTCAACGGAACGGGACCATCCAATCCGCGACCGGTCATGACCAGTTCCAGTTCTGTCCAATCCCCAGGACTGGAGGGATTATCTCCTGTATTCCAGACCTGAACAAGATAAAGTACTCTTTCACCGGGGAAAACGCAGCCGTAGCATTTTACAGGGACCAGATCAAAGAGAGCGGGATGATACTTTGAATGATAAAACGGTTCAGATTCTGCTCCGTCAAGAGGAATTGTCAGATAAAGCGGATGCGGAGTCCGGCCGTCCGGGTTCACCGGGATGGTGTCGACATAGCCTCCCGCATCCTCCTGCCAGGGGAGCTTCCGGGTTTCCGTTTCGCGGATCAGTTTGTCAAGATAACGGAGGACAGCGGCTTCGGATTCTGTTGCACTGGTGAAATCATAGGAAAGGAGCGCATCAACGGAAACAGAAAGCTGAGCGGAAATGGCCAGCAGAAAATCGGCACCCGGAGCAACATTTTTTTCTCCCAGACGAAGACGGGACAGATAACCGCTGCTGACGCCGCAGGCTGCTTCAATTTCACCGATCTTCAGATCCTTTTCCTTTGTCAGAAAATACACATTGTCAATAAAAAGTTTCTTATCATACTGAATTTGTTCATAGGCCACGAACAGCCACCTCCTTCTGATAGGGAGAGTATAAGTAAAAATGAATAAAAAGTCAATAGATATATTTAAATATATAAAATTTAGGATAATTGAAAATAATAGCAAATCAGAGTTAATCTGATCTTGAAAAGAGGAGATCAACGGGTGTATGATACAGTCAAAAGCAATCCGCTAAGCGGGCGGCTTCTTTTTTATGACCTGTTCGTTTTTTAACCCGGTCGGGCGAAACAAAATTTTTAAGGAGGGAACCCATAATGATCAAATTTGTGAATTGCTACTATATTCACAAACGCATGCCGAGAATTTATTTAAAATCCAAAATCAAAAGAAAATTGAAAATAATAGCAAACAAGAGTTAAACTGACCTTTATAGGAAGGAATCAATAGGTGTATTATAAAATTGAGAGCAGTCCGCAAAGCGGGCGGCTTCCTTTTTATACCCGGCGCGCGTTTCAGCGCAGCCGGGCAAAATTATTTTAAAGGAGGAAACCCATTATGAAGAAATCCACCCTACACAATGAAATCCCGAAACTCATTCCGCGCGATCGGTCCGCGGCAGAGATCAGCGATGATCCGCAGCGAATCCGAACCATTGAGGAAGCATCAGCCGTTATGCTCAGAGCCATGGACGGGTATGAAAAGCAGAGGAATGACACTGGGGAGCTGGACAAAGCTCAGCGATCAAAGAAGGGGGAATGAGTTTGCAGCAGGATGACAAAATCCAAAAAGTAATCCTTCATATATTGAAGGAACCGGATGATCTGGGACGTCGGGTCGGGTTTAAGGACCTGACGTCTCTTCATCGGGAGTGGATCCGGGAGATGATCGACGGGGAAGGGGATTATACCCTGCAGGCGCACCGGGGGAGCTATAAATCCTCCTGTCTGGCGGTGGCCATCGCGATCCTGATGATCCTGAAACCGAAACGGAACATTATCTTTCTCCGGAAAACGGACAGTGACGTGGCGGAAATGCTGGGAATGGTTTCGAAGATCCTGCGAAGCCAGGTGATTCAGGATATCGTTCTGCGCTATTGGCATAAAGCGCTGGTGATTACCGGTGAGTCGATGAACCATCTGTCCACAAACCTGTGGCATTCGCCCATGGGCGCGCCGCAGCTGCTGGGACTGGGGATCCGCAGCTCCATCACCGGAAAGCATGCCTGGTATGTGATTACGGACGACATCTGCAACAAGGACGACCGGGAAAGCCGGGCAGAACGGGAACGGACCAAGACCCAGTACGACGAGCTGCAGAACATCCGGAACAAGGGCGGACGGATTATCAACCTGGGAACCCCGTGGCACAAGGACGATGTTTTCACCAAGATGCCGAATATCCACAAATTCGATTGCTACAAGACGGGGCTGATTACGAAGGTGCAACTGGAGCAGCTGCGACAGAGCATGGCACCGAGTCTGTTCGCGGCCAACTATGAGCTGAAGCATATTGCTTCCTCTGAAGTTATCTTTGAGACTCCACCGCAGTTTACAGATGATGCTTTGAAACTGCGTGATGGGGTTGCTCATGTGGATGCAGCCTACGGCGGAAGCGACTATACTGCATTCACCTGCGGAAGGCGGGACTGGGACAATGATATTATGTATCTGTACGGGAAGCTCTGGCACAAGTCCGTGGATAAGGTTATGGACCAGATTATAGAGGAAGCAAAGAGACTGATGTGTGAACCAATCAAATGTGAGAAGAACGGAGACAAAGGCTTCCTTGTAAAGGAGTTTTTCA
>Ga0310786_10007975_pt1 | contig 13693 bp, 11 predicted proteins | sample AusTroGonzalo_MG_FD_203881 | JGI IMG/M metagenome (GOLD analysis project Ga0310786, IMG submission 203881) | Bovine rumen microbial communities from tropical cattle in Woodstock, Queensland, Australia - Gonzalo_03 (v2) (version 2) | ecosystem: Host-associated > Mammals > Digestive system >... | reverse complement strand
AAGTCATTTTGGAGAGCGACAGCAATCCGAGCTATAAAAACTGTCTGTCAGACAGCCATAGCCACAATAGGCACGGCAAGCATCATGTCAGAAGTTAACTGGCCTATAGTATTGAGCGCAAGTGTTTTAGCGGGAATCCTGTCAGTTCTTACATCTATTGTTACAGGTCTGCCGGAGGTTGACGAATGAGACAGCTACGGAAAAATCGACAAGTTTTATATTATGCGAACTACCAAGGACAGAAACCAGTTTACGCCAAAGAGGATTCGGAATTACTCACAGAGAATAGCAAGAATCTTCTTACTGAAAACGGATTGAAGCTTATAGCAACGATCCCGATGACGATAGACGTAGACGGTGAGAAAGTCGTTGTAGTTGATGCTTACAAAGATGATTATTCCGTTCCGGCACTATTCAAGGCTAACATCAGCTTTGATTCAGGAGAAACCCGATTAGCTGAGTACGGCCTTAATCCAAGCAATTACAACGCTGTTATTTCTGCGGATAAGGGCAAGCTGCCTTTTGATGAGCGTACTTTGATTTGGTACGAATCCGAGTTGGAGTACGACGATGACGGGGATATAAAGCCTGAAACTGCGGATTACAGAGTAATCGCTATAAAGACTTCTTTAAACGAGGAAAGATTCATCCTCAAAAAGCGAGTTGATGATAAATGAGTAAAGTTATCAAGTTCAGCCTTGATCCTAATGAGATAGGCAGGGCGATAAAGGAACTTAAAGCCTATCGTGAAGAACTAAATAAGAAGATTGAACTGTTTGTTGATGAACTTCTTACAGAGGGCATTAAGGTAGCAAGCTTGCGAGTAGCAAGTACGCAAGGCGATAGCAAGCTGCCTGATGTGGTATATGACATAAACCCGCAAGGGGATATAGTCAAGGCTTCAATCTCGATAGTCGGTTCAGATGTTCTGTTCGTTGAGTTTGGTGCGGGTATCGCATACAACACAGGCGCACAGCATCCAAAAGCTGATGAGTTTGGTTACGGACCTGGCACTTATCCAAGTGAGCATCCACCAAACAGAGCTATTAATCCTGGCTATTGGTTCTATAGTGACCATGATTCCGTAGGAGATACGGTTAAAACAAGGTCAATAGGTACAGAAGCCACAATGCCAATATTCGGTGCGGCTGAAACAATGAGGAACCAAGTGATAGTAAAGGCATTGGAAATATTTAGGAGTTAGTTATGGATTTATTACAGATTGAGAGTATCGTGACAACACAACTTAAGGTCAGGGTTCCAAAGCTGACGGAACAGAAATTTCCGAAGATGTCTTTCACTAATGAGGTTTCGGACAAAGTTCCTGACTTCCCAAATGTCTATATTCACGACATAGGACAGAGCGAGGTTGGAAACGATATTCAGAATCAGACGATACACGCGATAAGAAGCACGATACAAATTGAGGTTTCTACCAACACTAACAAGGCAGATGCAAGGCTTGTAACTAACGCCTGCATACTTGCCTTAAAATCCCTGAGATATTCGGTGTCAACATTGCCCGTATATCAGAAGGACAATAACGTACATAGATTTGTGTTCCGAGTTAGACGAGTAATCGCTAACGGGGACACTTTTTAGTTTACAAGGAGGTAAAAGCAAATGGCAGTAGCTATTGATCTTAGCACAGCGGGCATCCGCGTTGGCTATGCTTTTGAAGCAACTAGCGGGGTTAAGCCTTCTAGTTTTACAAACCTTCCAAATCCTAAGTCAATACCTGACATGAATCCAGAGCCAAATGCTCTTGACATCACATCACTCAACGATACTGAGTGGAAGAGATACATGGAAGGTCTTAAGGATATGGGCGGTAGCCTTGGACTTACTTTCGGTATGTCACAGGCATTCTTCGACCTTTGGGAGACAATCTGCGATACAGATGATGCTAACAAGGCAACATCTAAGAGAACATGGCTTGTATTCTATGTTCCAGGTCTTTCAAAGTCATTCTTTATGCCAGTTGATCCGGCAAGAATCGGTATGCCGGCGGCAGAAGTTGATTCAGTTCTTGATGTAACTGTTAACGTACTTCCAATCGGTGCGCCGGTTTGGGATACCGCAGTTAATCCTACGGACGCTGCTTCAGCATAAATAAAACAGGCACAAACCAAATAATAAAGGGCAGATGGCTAGATTAGTGGTCATTCTGCCCTTATTTTTTTTAAAACGGAGGACGAAACCATGAGTAAATTCACAGTAAACGGAAAAACATATTTCACTAAGGAACTGACATTTGAATACCTTGTAGCACTTGACAAGAACGATATCAAGGTAACAAACGTGACGGGTATCGCGGCTGTTAACTGTTTCTTCATGTATTGTAGCGGTTTGTCTGAGGAAGAGGCATCTAAGGAAATCACAAACCATGTAATCAACGGCGGCAAGCTTGATGACATCATCGAAGCATATTCGGAGGCGCTTAACGAGTCGGGTTTTTTTCGCTCCCTTATGGAGCAAGCAGCGGAGAGACAAGAGAAAGTGGAACCGGCAGAAGAGAAGAGTCAGAAGAAAAGCAGAAAAGAGGCAGTTACCGAGTAAGGATATTTGAAACGTGGTGGCCTATATGCAGTCTGTACGGCATGACCGAGGAACAGTTCTGGCATAGCAACCCACGGATTATCCAAGTCTGGGAAAAGGCTTACAGATTCAAAGTCAACACCCTTAATGACCAGATATTCAGATGGGTGGGCGAGTACGGAATCAGCGCATTGATGTTCTCGATAGATCACACGATGAACGGACGCAAGGCAAAGACGAAGTACGTCAACAAGCCTATTCAGATGTTTGAACTTACGGAAGAGGAAAAGAAAGAAGCTCAGAAGAAGGAACTTGAGAAGTTCTTATCGTGGGCGAATAGAGCAGAAAAGAAATATGCGAAGAAAGGAGAATAGCGTTGGCAGAGCAGACTATAGACAAATTACAAGTCGAAGTTGAAGCGTCAGCCAAAGGGACTACTGCGGTCTTTGCGAAGCTTGAGGGACAGCTTGCAACCTTGCAGAAAGCTTTAAGTGCCATTGACACATCTAAGCTTGAAGCGGTTGGTAAGGCAACTAATTCCGCTCGACCTAAGATTGATACAAGCGGTATTTCAAAAGCTCAGAGAGACATCGCATCTAGTGTAGCCAAGATTCAGCAATCCCTAGCAGGACTCGGTGCTTATGCTAATGCCGCTATGGGTGGTGACAAATCCGCATTTCACTCTTATGAGCGTGGAGCCACAAGACTTCAAAGTACGATTGATGTCCTTAAGTCAAAGTTTGAGCAGTTAGGAAACACAAGTATTCCTACAGAAGCTTTCCAAAAGCTTGACAGGGAAATCGAGAATACAAAGAGTCAGCTTGACGGATTAGAAGCCAAACTCAAAAAGGGTACTGACTCAGGAGGCAAAGCTTTATCAGGTCAGGAAATGGCTGAACTAAAACAGGCGGCGCAAGAAGCAAGTGACAAGATAACTGAGTTGCAGAACAAGCAACGTGCTTTAGCTAATGAGGGCAAGGCAACTTATGATCCATTTGCCCCGTACAAAGAAGCATTGTCGCAAGTCGATGAAAAACTGCAAGCGACAACTCAGAAAGTCAGAGAAGCTTATGCGGCGATGAACGAAACCCCCGCGGTAGATACTAGCGGCATAGAGGAAGTTGAGAAGTCGGCGGGCAGAGCAAGGACATCTCTCATTAGTTTATTCGGCGGTGCAGTAAAGAACGCCCTTGACAGCCTGTTAGGTTTACTCAAGAGAGTAAGCAGCGCACTTACAGGCATTGGCAAGAACGCTGACGGATTTTTTAACAAAGGCTTTATGCGAATCCTCAAGTATGGATTCGGTATCAGAAGTATATATGTGCTTTTTAGACGCTTGAGGAAAGCCGTAACTGAATCTTTCGGAGAGTTACAGAACAGCGGTGCTTTCTTTGAAACCACAAGAGCGAATGTGGAAGCTTTAAAGTCAGCTTTATCGACTTTGAAATTTCAGTTTGGTGCGGCGTTTGAACCGATATTCAATGCGGTTGCTCCGGCACTTGAGACATTTGTTAACTACCTCATAACGGTTATGAATGTCATTTCGGCATTTATGGCGAAGTTAACGGGCAAGTCAACATACTCCAAGGTGTCAGCTACATTCGGAAAGGTAGCATCAGGAGCAGGCGGTGCAGGTAAAGCGGTTAAAGACCTTAATAAACAGCTTCAAGGATTTGACGAACTGAACAACCTTTCGGGTGACAATCCGAGCGGTGGCGGTGGCGGCGGTGGTGGCGGCGCAAGTGAAGGCGGTGCTGAATACGTTGAGGCATCAGTTGAAAGCGTACTGGGTGATTTCGGTACACGATTAGCTGACATGATCCGCGCGGGAGATTGGAGAGGTGTTGGACAGGCAATATCCGATAAACTCTCAGAAGCTATGGAGTCGATACGGTGGAACGATGTATTTGACAAGGCAAGAAACTTCGGACACAACCTTGCGGAGTTCCTTAACGGCTTAATAAATCCGAGGTTATTTGAGAACATCGGAAGAACGATAGGCAACTTAATAATGACCGGCCTTATATTCTTTGATGAATGGGGCAAGACAATGGATTGGGAGAATGTCGGAAATTCCCTTGCGGAAGGCTTTAATGCTTTCATCAAGACAGGATGGATAGGGCAGCTAGGCGAGACATTACATACATGGATAGCAGGAGGCTTAGTTGCTTTAACAAAGTTCTTTGAAGATGCAGACTTTGAGGAATTGGGAAATCAGATCGCTGAGTTTATAGGCAATTTAGATATTCCTGATTTAGCGGTGAAATTAGTCAAGTTAGCCAAGTCAATACTTCTAGCACTTGCAGACGCAATTAAAGGTCTTTGGAATAACGGCGATGTTACAACAAGACTTGGATTGGCAATCGTAGGTATAATCGGTTTTGCAAAGCTCACAGGACTAGCAGGCGTTATAGGCGGTCTGATTTCATCAGGATTATCCGGCTCAACAATAACAGCGAGTGCGGCGGGAGCATCACTTAAACTGACAGGCTTAAAAGCAATCACAGGATTAGCACTTACTGTTGGTGGAACAATCATTCCTGCATTTAGTTTAGGTGATAACACCTTAGAAGATATTGTATTTGACCTTTTCGGCGGTGTTGGAACTTATGCCGGACTAAGGCTTTTAGGTGTTAGCCCAAGCATGGCTATCAAGATTACGCTTGCGAAAGTTACATGGGATGTAGCTTTTGACCTTGGACGTTCACTCTTTGCGGCCCTTTCTGATGCATGGGGCGATTCGGAAATGGCTGACTACTACCGCAATTTCTCATGGGCAAATTTCTTCCCAGACCTTTTTGAAGCGGCTAAAACAGGAAATCTGTCTAAGGGCTTAAAGTCCATGTTTACGGGACCTGCTGATTCAATCGGAAACACAGCCTCAGAATATGCAACAGTTAATCCTGATGCACTTGAAAAGGCTAAAGAGTTCAGGCAAATCGTTGATGAAATCAAGGAAAGTCTTAATAATCCATTTGGCGATAAGAATACAAGTGATTTTGGAACAAGTATTCTCAACGCATGGCAAGCATTCTCAGGATCAGTTGAAGAGTCAAGCGAAGCATTCAGCAAACTCGGCGTAAATGCCAAGACCGCAACCAAGACCATAAAGGATGCGACAACCGGCACGAAGAAATACGGAACAGCTAGTTCAAAAGCGAGTACGGAAGTCAAGACAAGCCTTGACAGCATACCAAGTACCGTTTCAGCGATGGTAACATCCGTTTCCACGGGAATTGAAATGAGCATGAAGAGTATGCCGACTACAGTGCAGAGTTATGCGGATAATGCATGGCGAAGAGTCAAGGACGCATTTAGCGAAACATCTTCGTGGTCGAGAGAGAAGTCGGGCGAGGTCAGCGGTGGATTCAGCGATCTTCCGTCAAAGATATTAGCAACATTCAGAACAGCTTATCGAGATGGAACAAATGAGTTCAGCGGAGCTAGTAAATGGGCTACAGGCAAATCAGGCGAAGTCGTAAACGGCTTTAGCGGAATGCCGGAAGATATAAAGACGAAGTTCAATAGTGCGTACACGAAAGGTACATCGCAGTTCAACAACACAAAAACGTGGATTGACGGAGTTGTAACGACTATCAAGAAATCTGCGGCATATGTACCTACAGACTTCAACAACATATTTGATTTGGCGAGAAACAATGCGACAAAGCAGATGCAAGCTTTCGGAACATGGTTCAGTAGTCAGAAATATGAGAAAGAAGCGAGTGTAACTGTAAAGACTCCGGCAAAGGACAAAATACAGAGTGCATGGAACGAAGTCAAGGCAATATGGAAAGACATAGACGCAAGCCTTACATTTGAGGCAAGCGGAAGTAACAGCTTCAACGTTAACGAAGCAGTAGACTCGTTGAATGATGTCATTCATGAATTTAACTATCAGGCATCCTTGGCTGTCGGAAAAATGGTGGCTAGTGGCGCAAAGATGAAGTTCGTTCCTATTCCTGATATCGGATATAGGGCTGCGCAGGGCGGTATTGTCACTCAGCCTACGGGAGTTTTAGTCGGTGATGCGGGTCCTGAAGCGTTAGTTCCATTAGAGAACAACCTTGGATGGCTTCACAAGATGGCAAACATGATCGTTGGTGAGATGACAACCCCAAGTGCAATTCAGACAGCAGCTTACAACGGCATATCGCATACACCTACGATGGAATCATCAGTTGCGCAACAGAACGCATTACTGCAAGAACAGAATATGCTCTTAAGGCAGATTGCAAGCAAGGATTATACAATCGGCACTAAGCAAGTGTTTGATGCAGTTAGAGATGAAGCTAATAACTACTACAACAGAACGGGCAATAGTCCGTTTTTTGATTGATTAAAGGAGGGATAGGACATGGCATTTAATGGATATCTGATAAAAGTCGGAAACTATACTATCCCTCTGACTTTTATGAAGTTGGAGTCATATAAATCTATGCCAAACCAAAGGCAGGATTTGGATAGTTACCGCGATGCAGACGGATATCTGCATAGAACGGTATTGCCACACACGGCAACAAAGCTTGAATTTGAAACCCCATATCTGTTCAGGTCACAGATGCAGAGTCTTATTCAGGGCATAAGGATTAACTTTACATCCGAGATAGCACGGCAATGTGAAGTGACTTACTACGATGAAGAGACAGACAGCTATAAGACGGGAACATTTTATATGCCAGGAACGATGGAGTATCAGGTTTACAACAGAGATATATACGCACCTACAAGGTTCGCGTTTATTGAGTATTAAAGGAGGTAACGAGAATGTCAGACGGAACAAAATTATCACAACTGCCTTCGGCGCAAAATCTCGCAGATACAGACCTTATGTATGCTGTTGAGGGTGGCACTTCGTCAAAGGCAACCGTAGAATATTTAAGAAACGTTTTTGTGGGTGCAGAAACGACAGCTAGAGAAGCCGCTGATACGGCTCTTGGTGGAAGAATTGACGGTAAGCAGGATGCACTCACTTTTGATAATGCTCCGACAGAAAACAGCAATAATCCTGTTAAGAGCGGCGGCATTTACACGGCACTTGCAGACAAAGCAAACACTAGCGATCTTGCGGCAGTAGCAACATCAGGCGCATATAGTGACCTTACGGGAACACCTACAATCCCAACTGTCGAGGCTAACCCAAGTAGCACGGCTACAGATACGCTGACCAAGATTGAAATTGACAGCACAGTATATAGCATATCAGGCGGTGGAGAAGAAATCACAGGCGAAGCGTCAGGAGCAGTCGCAAGTTTCAGCGATGGAGCAGACAACGTAGCGGTGAAGTCGTTGGTTGTAGGGATAGAGCCAGTACAGAGCGGTAGTGGAGACCCATCGCCAAGCAATATCCGTCCAATCAGCGGATGGAGTAGCGTGAATGTGAATGTTGATGGGAAGAATTTGTTTGATAATGCTAATTTGGAAATCGGTAATTATGACATTAATGGCAATAAATCCGCAAATCCAAATACATTAAGAACAATTAATTATATTCCAATTAAAAACGGCACTAAATATATTATAAACTCAACGTGGAGCAGTGGCGGTTCGTACAATGGTGATATATTTGAGTATGATATAAACAAAAACTTTTTAAGACGTTCATTTTGGGGTCAAACCTCAAAGACAAAGAATTTTGGTAATGATGTTTATTATATTAATCTCACAACTCGACAAGAATACGGCACTACGCCAAAAAATGATATTTATATTTTAGCTGGTGAAACTGACAGCGGATATGTTGCTTACGACACCAACAGCCACGTTGTTCCCATATCATGGCAAACCGAAGCTGGTACGGTTTACGGTGGTGAGCTTAATGTCACGACTGGGGAGTTGACCGTGGATAGGGCGAGTGTGGATTTAACAACATTAAACTGGGAATTTAGAACTGTGAACAATGTTCAAAGATTATGTAGTAACACGATAAGCAACATTGAAACACCAAACACAGATGCTTATGTTCCGAAAATTATCGCATCGTGCTATCAGAAATCCCCAATTTCCAATATAGGTGATACTGATGGAAGAATAGGTATAGGCTCTTCTCAATATAGTTATGGAAAACGATTGATTGTAAACGACTCTCGAATTACACAAATTAGTGATGTTGAAACAGTATTGGCTAATCAAACGGCTGTTTATAATCTCGCAACCCCAACAACTGTTCAGCTTACTCCAACCGAAGTCAAAACTCTTCTCGGCAACAACAATATTTGGGCTGATTCGGGGGACTCAGATGTTGTCTACGTCAGAGACTTAAACCTTGCCTTCAACGAGTTATGGAACAAGGTCAACAGCTAAACGAGGTGATTTGCCATGACATTACAGGAATACAATGATTTATTTAAACAGCCGTTGATGAAGAAAATGACCATCACGGCAAGCGGTGGGAATACCATCACTAACACGAACATTGTGTCCGAGAGTATGTCACTTGAATCGTCTTTATGTAGCGAAAATGAATTGAGGTACGGCGCTTGTGAAGCGTCGTGCTTCAAGATTCGCATTGCAGACTTGAATCATGACTTCACGGGTGAATGGCTGACAGTTGTTATGGATATTGTGACCGATAGTGACGGATATCTCTTACTTCAAGACGGTACATATTTCCTGACAGAAGAGGGCGAAAAGCTGATGCTTGGTGACACGGAACCTGGCTCGACATCAGTTACGCTTGGACGATTTAAGGTTAAATCCGATAAGCCGGCAAATGATCGTAGATGGCGAGACTTGACTTGCTATGATGCGATGCACGACTTACTTACGGCAGATGTCGCTTCGTGGTATGCAGCTTTGACATTCCCGATGACTATCAAGAATCTGAGGGACAGCCTATTCACCGCAGTTGGAATTACTCAAGAGACACAAGTTTTAACTAACGACAGCTTTGTTGTCAATGGCGGGTTCACGGTTAACGGAACTCTTGCCGCTAAAGATGTTATAACCGCTATTTGCGAGATGAATGCTGTGTTCGGACACATCAACGCAAGTGGCAAATTTGAATATGTAGATATAACCGCCGCTCCGACACTTACACTTGATTATTATGTCGATGGTAGCGGAAAGTACGAAGATTATCAGACAGACACCATAACGGGCGTTGTGGCGCGTGGTGTGGCTACAGATGTTGGAACAAGTGTAGGAACTACAGCTAATCAGTACGTAATCATGAACAATCCGCTTGTCTACGGAAGTGAGGGTGAGCAATCCCTTATTTCGGCGCTGACAAATATCCTTGCCATAATCAGTTCTGTTAGATTCAGACCATTTGAGGTTCAGACCTACGGCAATCCGATGTTACCGCTCGGAACCCGCATAACCATAGTCACAAGAGACATGACTATCGTTTCTAATGTGATTAACAAGAACATGACGGGAATCCAAGGATTAAAGGACAGGATTTCTGCACTAAGCGGTCAGCATCAGCCTACAGAAGTCAACAGCATGAAGAGTGACATCAAGAGGACTAAGGGCAAGACGCATGAACTTGAGGTCAGCGTTAACGGACTCACAAGCCGCACAACAGCCATTGAGACTTCGTTACAGGATGACTATAGCACGACAGTTCAGACACAAGGACTTATTCAGGCATCCGCGACTTCGATATTAGGTCAGGTCAGCAGTACATATGTTACGCAGACGGATTATGCGGCAGAGGTTCAGAACTTACAAGACCAGATTGACGGACGAGTTAATCAGTACACGGGTAGTGCCGTGCCGACATTAAGCAATTATCCGGCAAGCAGTTGGAGTACAACCGCAGAGAAGAGACAGCATATTGGTGACTTATACTTAGTTGACGAACAAGGCGGCACTTATGCCGGACGATACTTTAGATTTAACTACAATCAGACTACTCAGGTATTTGAGTGGGTTCTGCTTGAGGACACCGATGTTACAAGAGCTTTAGCCGAGGCTGAATTAGCTAATCAGAAAGCAGATGCGGCACAGGCTCAGTTAGATGCATTGGAGCTGAACATTCAGAACAACTATAGCAACACAACTCAGATGAACAGCGCGATCGCGTTATCGGAGAAAGGCATTGAGTCCACAGTTAGCGAAGCACAGAGCAAATATGCTTTGAGACAGGACGTACACGTTGATTACTTCGGCTATGGAAACCCTACGTCTAAATACCCGCCTGCGGATAACAACAACAAGGTATACTTCGATAACGGCGATGGTTACTATTGGACTTGTAACGGAGTTGCTTGGGTTCAAAATCAAATCCAAATGTCGCTGATAACTTCAAATCTTAACTCACGAATTAGTCAGACCAATGACCAAATCGTTCTTAAGGTTGACAACAACGGTAACATCGTAAAGGTTGCACTCGGAACATCAGCAAGCGGTGGAACTGTATTTAAGGTCGGCGCAGACAACATTTCGCTGATTGCTAATGGCGTTATGAACCTGACATCAAACAACCTTGTCATCGACAGTACGAACTTTAGGGTTTCGGCTGCGGGACAGATTGAAGCTAAGTCGGGCAAGATTGCGGGATTCTCTTTTGGTGCGCCACTTCTTTATAGTGACTATATAAGCGGTCAAGACCAATACAGAGTAAACATTAGATCAATACAAGATGGCGATGATGAGAATCAGGACGCATTTTACATCAGGGTTTCGCACAATGGCGGTCAATCCTTTACATATCCGCTTGAGATTAACTACAAAGGACAGCTAAAGGCTACAGACGCTATTATTTCAGGAACTGTTAATGCCAATGCCGGAAGTATCGGTGGGTGGAATATAACTGCATCAGACATCAGATACACGAACAGTTCAGATGAAACAGTTATCTTTGCAAACGGTTCAAACTCCGTAGGCGATGTACTTGTTGTTAGAACAGAAAATCCGACAGCATATCCATTTTGGATAAGAGCAGATGGAAGTTTCCATGCTGAAAAGGGTGATATTGCGGGATGGGCTGTCGATGTAGATAGCCTGACAGCTACAAACAGCAACTATAGAGCTATTATTAAAGTGCCATACCAAGGGGGCAATACATCGTCAGTAGTTTTCGGTGTTCAGACGTACCTAAATAGTCAATGGCAATATTATTGGTACGTTACTACACAAGGACGTATGTTTAACGCAGGCACTACGCAGCTTAATGGTGCGGTTTATGTTGGAACTGGTATCGACTTAGGAACCCTGAACACAAGTCAGTTGCCATATGTGGATTTCCACTATAACGATACTACATCAACGGACTTTACCTACAGAGTGATTCAGCGTGGTACAGATATGCTTGATTTCATCGGACATAACTCATCCACTTGGGGTACTCTCAGAGGCGGTTCGTTCTCAGTTCAGTCATCCAAGTACGTCAAGACTAATGTTATTGATATCACCAATGAAGAAGCTGAAAAGATACTAGACTTACGACCAGTAAGTTTCGACTATAAATATGGCGGTGCAAAGAATCAGCGAGGACTTATCGCGGAAGAGGTTGAGGAAATATATCCTGAGATGGTGACTATCCCAGAGGGATATGAGACTTTTGATCCCGAAGAACCTTGGAACGCACCAAGCATTGATTACGCTAAGTTTGTTCCGTATATAATCAAGATGATTCAGATACAACAGGAACAGATTGACGAGTTAAAGAACAGATAAACGGAGGATAACGGAAGATGGAAAAGCCATTTGTCATTGCAAATAAAGAAATGAGAGAAAGAATAACTAAGGCGGTTAATGAATCTATCGAGGAAATTCCGGCAGAGATAATTGCTGACTTTCTTGAAAAAATTGCGGGCAGCTTAAGAGTAATCGCAGAAAGACAGTACGAAGAAGCTTCAAAAGTTTATGAGGCTGAATCTGATGAAAAAAATGCGGATATTGATCGCTTTAACAACCCAATAGTCAACTCGGAACCTACAACTGAATAGCAACCATGAACGAGGCATCCTTCGGGGTGCCTTTATTTTTTCAGAAAGAAGGTGAGAAATTGAACTACGCGAAAACTGTAATAGAAGTAGCAAAAGAAGAACTTGGGTATTTGGAAAAGAAGTCACCAGAGTATGAGGACGATAAAACTGCTAATGCAGGATATAATAATTACACGAAGTATGGTCGTGACTTGGTTAAATGGGTTGGTTGGCCTTATAGCGATGGCGTTTATTGGTGTGACAGTTTTGTCGATTGGATTTTTATTAAGGCTTATGGCCTTATTGAAGCTAAAAAACTGTTAGGCGGTTGGAGTGCTTATTGTCCGACTTCGGCTAAATATTTTATGAACCGAGGACAGTACCATCGGAGTGATCCGCATCCAGGCGATGTCATATACTTTTTAGACAAATACGGCGAACAAGGTCATACAGGGCTTGTTATTGAAGTTGATTCTAAGTATGTTTATACGATTGAGGGGAACACTTCGGGCAACGCAGGCGTTATTGACAATGGAGGCGGTGTCCATAAGAAGTCATATAGTCTGAACAATAGCAAAATTGATGGCTACGGCAGACCTAACTATGATGAGGAAATTGTCGAGCCAAACTTAGTTGTTGACGGACTTGACTATTCGCTTGTATATGAGTACGACTTCTATATCAACAAATATCCTGACATCAAGGAGTTTTACGGCACTAAAGATAAGGTCGGTGTGTTTAATCACTTCCTTAATCACGGCATGAAAGAGGCTCGTCAGGCGAAAGAGAACTTCATCCTTGGCATCTACAAGTCAAATTATGAGGACTTAAGGAAAGCTTTTGGCGAGGATCTACCGAAATACTACAAGCATTACATCACAAATGGCTATCGTGAGAAGCGTGTCGCTGATTATCACATCAATCCGATATCGACTTATGATGGCATCGACTATTCGCTTGTCTACGATGGAAAGTATTATAGGAACGCGTACAAGGACTTACAAGAGGCTTTCGGCGGCAACTATGATAAATATATCGCCCACTTCGTTAAGAACGGCATGAGGGAGCATAGACAGGCTATAGCGACATTTAATGTTGACTACTACAAGGCTAACTATGAGGACTTACGCAAGGCTTACGGAAATGATATGCCAATGTACTACAAGCACTACATCATTTGGGGGCATAAGGAGAAACGTGTAGCCGACAAACTGATTAAGCCAGTTGAGGAATACTATGCATATAAGGACGGTGATTCTTTAGTCAGGATCGCCGAACAG
>Ga0310786_10007974_pt1 | contig 13694 bp, 12 predicted proteins | sample AusTroGonzalo_MG_FD_203881 | JGI IMG/M metagenome (GOLD analysis project Ga0310786, IMG submission 203881) | Bovine rumen microbial communities from tropical cattle in Woodstock, Queensland, Australia - Gonzalo_03 (v2) (version 2) | ecosystem: Host-associated > Mammals > Digestive system >... | reverse complement strand
GGAAGTCCTCGACCTTGATCTTCCAGATGGCCTCCATGCCGAGCTCCGGGTACTCGACGCACTCGATGCTCTTGATGTTGTTCTGGGCCAGGATGGCGGCGGGGCCGCCGATGGAGCCGAGGTAGAATCCGCCGTGCTTCTTGCAGGCGTCGGTGACGGCCTGGGAACGGTTGCCCTTGGCGAGCATGATCATCGAGCCGCCGTGGTCCTGGAACTCGTCCACGTAGGGATCCATGCGGCCGGCCGTGGTCGGACCCATGGAGCCGCAGGCCATTCCGGCGGGCGTCTTGGCCGGGCCGGCGTAGTAGATCGGATGGTCCTTGAGGTACTGCGGCATCTCTTCGCCGGCGTCCAGGCGGGCCTTGATCTTGGCGTGCGCGATGTCGCGGCCCACGATGATGGTGCCGTTGAGGCTCAGGCGCGTGCTGACGGGGTATTTGGTGAGTTCGGCGAGGATGTCCTTCATCGGCTGGTCGAGGTTGATGCGCACGACTTCGCCTTCGCCGGCCTTGCGGAGCTCTTCCGGGATCAGCTCGTAGGGCTTGTCGTCCATCTTCTCGATCCAGATGCCGTCGGCGTTGATCTTCGCCTTGATGTTGCGGTCTGCGGAGCAGCTGACGCCCAGGCCGATCGGGCAGCTGGCGCCGTGGCGCGGCAGGCGGACGACGCGCACGTCGTGCGCCATATACTTGCCGCCGAACTGCGCGCCGAGGCCGATCTTGCGGGTCTCCTCGAGCAGCTGCTTCTCCAGCTCGACGTCGCGGAAGGCGCGGCCGGTCTCGTCGCCCGTGGTGGGCAGGCCGTCGTAGTAGTGCGTGGAGGCGAGCTTGACCGTCAGGAGGTTCTTCTCGGCGGAGGTGCCGCCCACGACGATGGCGATGTGGTAGGGCGGGCAGGCCGCCGTGCCCAGGGAACGCATCTTCTCCACGAGGAAAGGCACGAGTGTGCCCGGGTTCTGGATGCGGGCCTTGGTCTCCTGGTAGAGGTAGGTCTTGTTGGCGGAGCCGCCGCCCTTGGTCACGCACAGGAAGCGGTATTCGTCGCCCTCGGCGGCCTCGATGTCGATCTGGGCCGGGAGGTTGCACTTGGTGTTGACTTCCTTGTACATGTCCAGCGGGGCGTTCTGGCTGTAGCGGAGGTTCTCCTCCGTGTAGGTCTTGTACACGCCCAGGCTCAGGGCTTCCTCGTCGCAGAAGCCGGTCCAGACCTGCTGGCCCTTCTCGCCGTGGATGATGGCGGTGCCGGTGTCCTGGCAGAGGGGGAGCTTGCCCTTGGCGGCGACCTCCGCGTTGCGCAGGAAGGTCAACGCCACATACTTGTCGTTCTCGGAAGCCTCGGGATCACGGAGGATCTTGGCCACCTGCTCGTTGTGCGAGCGGCGGAGCAGGAAGCTCACGTCGCGGAAGGCCTGGTTGGCCATCACGGTGAGGCCTTCTTTCTTGATCTTGAGGATCTTGTGGCCCTCGAAGTCGGCCGTGGAGACATACTGCTCGGAGCCGGGGATCTTGTAGTATTCAGTCTGGTCTTCGCCCAGCTGGAACATCGGTGCGTATTTGAAATCAGGCATTATTAGGGTGTTTTTTTATTTATTTAGAATGCGAGGACGGCGCGGACGTACCAGGGATTGCTCGTGAATCCGAAAGACGCTGAGGTTTCGGTGAAATCCACGCGGGCGCCTTCCTCACATATATAGCGATCAGACATCAGGATGCCTCCGGCGTTGTCCAACGCCGACTGAAGGCCACTGCAATCGATGGAACCGCTGGGAGAGTCGGTGTATGTCCAGCTGCTGCCGCATCCGATGAAAAGATACTGCCAGTCCTTGCGCGACGGCAATCTCCAGGTGCCGTCCGGGACGGCGTCCTTTGCGGCACAAGCCGCTGTAGCCGCACTCAATTCCATTTTCGCCTTGCCATTCTCGTCATCCAGAGCGACGGCAACGCCATGCGTGCAGTCCGATTCATCCCCGACATAGCCAATCATGGCCACGCCGGAGGTGCCGAAGGCCGTTGCTATGTCGGCATTCGGATAGATGTTCCCGTCGGCACCAACCAACTGGCCGATATCGTCTGCCACGGCGTTTGTGATGGCTGCCGACGTCAGTTCGAGACCGGTGGAGGTGTACGTAGTGCCGGAAAGCAGCGTGACGCTCGCCGCCGTCTTGCGATAGACACCCAGGTCGGTCTGGGCAATGACGCTGACGGGCTGGTCATTGATGATGTCGCCGTACATAGCCACATAGATGTTGTCCAGCGACGTGGGGGTGACAGTGTACGTAAAGCTGTTGGCGGGGAAGTCGACGACGAGTTTCGTGACGGCGCTGGTGATGTCGTCCGTGCCGTCGGTGAACGAGAACTTCCAGATGCACATGGCAGGCATCATCGTCACTTCAGGCAGGGTGACTTCCGAATCGAAGACGAACATCGTCTCCGTGCCGGAGATGGCGGCGAAGTTGGCGTTGATGTCGTCCAGTGTGCCTATCTGGGTGGTGCAGGGATCCTTCGGGTCGTTGAAGAAGCCGGCGGGGTAGCCGAAGGAGATGCTACCGCCATTCTTCGGGTTGGTCAGCGTCATCGAGATCTTGGCGGCCTTCGTCGAGGGATCGACGGCGGTTACCGTTGCCATAGTCTCTTCCGGGGCATTGCCGATGTTGGTGTATAGCACCCAGATCTGGTCGCCCACCTCCCATTCTGCGCTGATGGAGCCGTCTCCGTTGTCGGTCATCGAGCTGCGGGTCTCGACCCCGCCCTTCGGCGAGAGCGTCGTGGTCAGCGTATAGGTACGGGCCTGCGGTGCAGGCGCGAGCTCATCCTTGTTCGAACAGGACAACAAGGTGGCTGCCGTCAGTGCGATGGCTGCCATCCCAATGATATGTTTCATTGTTTTCATCATCTTGCCGTTTTAGGGATTAAGGATTAAATGGATCACCGCCGCCGGAATAACCGGGCATGCCGGGCATGTCGCCACTGGCACAGATGATGCCTTCATTCTTTACCTCCAGGACCTCTGTCGTGGGCGTTTCATAAAGTTCAATGCGTTCTGCTTCCATCGTATTCGTGTGTTAATAGGGAAAATTCGCTCGCTTTGCTAGTTGTGCATCAGGTATTCTTTCATGAAGTCGTTGAGATCGCCGTCCAGCACGCCCTGCGTGTCGGCGGTCTCCCAGCCGGTGCGCAGGTCCTTGACCATCTTGTAGGGATGCAGGACGTAGGAGCGGATCTGGCTGCCCCATTCGATCTTCTTCTTCTGGCCTTCGAGCTCGGCCTGCTTCTCCTGGCGCTTCTTCAGCTCGATGTCGTAGAGGCGGGACTTGAGGATGAGCAGGGCGCGCTGGCGGTTGTCCTGCTGGCTGCGGGTCTCGGTGTTCTCGACCGTGATGCCGGTCGGCAAGTGGCGCACGCGCACGCCGGTCTCCACCTTGTTGACGTTCTGGCCGCCGTGGCCGCCGGAACGGAAGGTGTCCCACTCGATGTCGGACGGGCTGATCTCGATGTTGATGCTGTCGTCCACGAGCGGATACACGAACACGGAGCTGAACGTGGTCTGGCGCTTGCCCTGGGCGTTGAAGGGGGAGATGCGCACGAGGCGGTGCACGCCGGACTCGGCCTTGAGGTAGCCGTAGGCGTAGTCGCCTTCGTACTGGATGGTGCAGGACTTGATGCCGGTCTCGTCGCCTTCGATCTCCTCGGTGACGGTCATCTTGTAGCCGTTGCGCTCGCCCCAGCGCATGTACATGCGCATCAGCATCGCGCTCCAGTCGTTGGCTTCCGTGCCGCCGGCGCCGGAGTTGATGGTGAGCACGGCGCCGAGGTTGTCGCCTTCCGCGCCGAGCATGTTCTTGAGTTCGAGGTCTTCGATCTGGCTGCAGGCCTGCTTGTAGGCTTCGTCGATCTCGGCCCCTTCCGGGTCCAGTTCCTGGAGGACCTCCAGGTCTTCGACGGCGGAATGGGCGCCGTCATAGGCGGTCACCCAGGCCTTGACCCCGCTGAGACCCTTGAGGAAGGTCTCGGCCTGCTTGGGGTCGTCCCAGAAATCCGGTGCCTGGCTCCGCTGCTCTTTCTCCTTCACTTCCGCCCGCTTCGACTCGATGGCAAGGCACTGGTGGAGCGTTGCGACGCGCTCCTGCAAATCTTTGATTTGTTCCTGGCTTATCATATCTCGCAAAGATATGATTTTTTTGCCTTAAAGGCAAGAAGCGAGGGCGTGGAGGGAGGTGGGATCGCCCGAGGAGAGGAGCTCCACGCCGGGGGCCGGATCGGTCTCGGCGATGCCGTGCTCGTGGAGCACGTTGAGGAGCTGGCGCGCTACGGCGGGGGCGGGGTCGATGACCTGCACGCCGGGGCCGGCGATGCGCCGGATGACGGGGAGCAGGAAGGGATAATGCGTGCAGCCGAGCACGATGGTGTCGGCGCCGGCGTCCAGCAGCGGCTGCAGGCTCGCGCGCACGACGCGCTCGGTCTCCGGGCCGTCCAGCTTGCGGCCTTCGACCAGCTGGACGAAGCCCTCGCCGACGTGCTCTTCGATGCGCACTTCGTTCTCGAACAATCCCTTGGTGTTGAGGTATTTGGAGGCCTTGAGGGTGCCGGCCGTGGCCAGCACGCCGATCACGCCGCTGCGCGTGCCGAGCGCGGCCGGCTTGACGGCCGGCTCCATTCCCACGAAGGGGATGTCGAACTCTGCGCGCAGGGTCGCGATGGCGGCGCCGGTGGCCGTGTTGCAGGCCACTACGACCGCCTCCGCGCCCTTGTCCAGCAGCAGGCGCGTGATGACACGCGCCCGATCCTGGATATAGGCTGCGCTCTTCTCCCCGTAGGGGCAGTGAGCGTTGTCTGCATAGTAGATGAAACGTGCGGAAGGGAGGACCTTCCGTAATTCCTTCAATACGGAAAGTCCTCCCGAACCTGAGTCGAATAATCCGATTACTGCCACGTCGCTAGAGCGTATCGTAGAGGTCGAACTTCTGGGAGAGGTTGCCGGTCAGCTGGCCGAGCACCTCGAAGTACGGGGTCCCGTCGACGATGGTGAGCTTGTACACGGTGTCGTCCACCTTGTAGTACTCTTCGCCATCGAGGGTGACGACGTCGTAGTCGTCAGGGAGTTCCTGCACCAGGGCGCCGGCGGGCGGGACGATCGTCACGTACTTGCCGTTCTTGTCCTTGGTGAAGAACACGCCGTCCTGATAGAAGTACTCCATCCCGGCGTCGGCGTAGCTCTGGACCAGGCCGAGGCGGTCCGCCTCGATGTAGGACTTGGCCGCGCGCTCGCTGTTGAGGGCGATGGCCTCGTTCTGCCGGGCGATCGTGGCGTTGTTGGCCGCGATGGTGGCGTTCTGGCTGGCGATGGTCCGGGCGTTGTCATTGATCGTACGGTACGTGTTGTACACGTCGTAGTAGTAGGCGAAGTTGCAGACCGAGTACACCAGGTTGTCCAGGACCGGATCGAAGAAGACTCCGAACGGCGGACGGCTCACGTAGTAGTGGCCCCGGTAGCGGCGGTAGTAGATGCCGTCGACGATGTAGTAGGTCACGCCCATATGGACGGTGCGTACGTAGCGGGAAGGCAGGTAGGAGACGCGGTAACCGAAGTAGTGGTGACCGCCGTCCCAGAAGCGGACGGCCCGGCCGAAGGGCATCGGATCGCGGTGACGCGGGGCGATGCGCTCCATGTTGCGGCCCGGACCCGGGTGCATCTTCACGTGGCTCGGCTTGCGGCCGCCCTCGAAGTTGCGCGGGGGTTCCTCGCGGGGACGTACGGTCTTCGGCGCGTCACGGTTGACGCTCATACCCGGCTGCGGCTGGTTGCGGTTGATGCTTCCACCCGGCTGGTTCGGGTTCTGGCGGTTCTGCGGACGGTTGCGGTCCGAGTTGGCGCTGCTGCGGCTGGTGGTGCCGCTGCTGCGGCTCGCGTTGCCGTTGTTGCGGGGCTGCTGCTGTTTCCGCTCGGCGGAAGGCTGCTGCCTGCGCTCGGCGGCGGGCTGCCGGCTGGTGGTCGCCTGCGGTTTGCTGGCGGACTGCTGTCTGCTGGAAGTAGACGACTGTCTGCTCGCGCTGGACTGTCTGCTGGCGTTGGACGACTGCCTGCTGGCGCTGGGCTGCGCGCTGCGCTGCGCGGCCTGGTTACTGCTGCGGTTGACGGAGCTGAGTCCCTTGGTATTGCCGGAATGGCTGGAAGATCTCGATTGCGAAGAAGGTGCTGACACGGAGGAGGAAGGACGGCTGCCGCCGCTGCTGCGGGAATTGCCGCCGCCCGACCCACTGCTACGGGAATTGCCCCTGGTCTGAGCGTCGAGAGGGATCGCGACCATAGCCGCTGCGGCTACTGCGATCAGGGAGAGCGTGGTCAAGCGTTTCATATGCGTGTTATCTTTAATAAATGTAATACTTCCTGGACAGTGCCTTGAAAGCCGGAACGTCCGCGGACCAGAAATCTGCGATGTCCGAGACTTTCATCGTCTGTCCAAACGTCTTACTGACAAAATCAGTGCCGCAAACTTTATTGAACATGGAAAGCCGCTCAGAACCCGCTGCAATGGGGTTTTTCTTGTAGAGTTCCCAGACCGCCTGCATCACGTAGAACTGGGTGAGGGTGAGCGTCGCGGCGTCGTAGTCGGTGTAGTAGTACTGGACGCCGTGGATCAGTTTGCCGCTCAGGCGGCCGGAGATCGGCTGGTAGTGGATCGTCCGCCAGGCGACGCCCGGGACGTGGTAGCTGTCGAGTTTCTCTTTCAGCTTGTCGGCGTCCACCCATTCTTCCGCGAAGGTGGCGAAGGGGAGCGTGTAGCCGATGCCGATGTTGAGGTAGTTGTACATTTCGCCGCAGAGGCCCGCGGACGGATAGCAGATCGCGGTCTGGGCGTAGGGGATGTTGGGCGAGGGCAGGATCCAGGGCAGGCCGGTGTCGTCGAAGAGCATCCAGCGCTCCCAGCCTTCCATCGGGACGACGGTGAGCTTGCACTTGAGCGGGAGGGCCTTGCCGTTCTGGCCGCGGTTGAGGCCTTCTTCGTTGATGAGCTTCGCGAGTTCGCCTACGGTCAGGCCGTAGACGTAGGGGATCTTGTACTGGCTGACGAAGGAGTGGTAGCCGTCGCGCACGAGGGGGCCTTCGACCTTCTGCCCGCCGAGCGGGTTGGGGCGGTCGAGGACCATCACCGGGATGCCCATTTCCGCGCAGGTGCGCATCACGAGGCCGAGGGTGGAGATGAAGGTGTAGGAGCGGCTGCCGACGTCCTGGATGTCGTAGACCATGATGTCTACGCCCTGGAGCATCTCCTTGGTGGGCTGCCGGGTGCTGCCGAAGAGGGAGTGCACCGGCAGGCCGGTGTGCGGGTCTTTGCCGGATTCGACCTTGCCGCCGGCATAGACGTCGCCGCGGACGCCGTGCTCCGGCGCGTAGAGGGCGACGAGCTTGACGTTCGGCGCCTCGAAGAGGATGTCGATGGTGGAGCGGAGCTGGCTGTCGACCCCGGAGGGGTTGGTCACCAGGCCGACGCGTTTGCCTTCGAGGCCCGCGAAACCGCGGTCCCGGAGGACTTCGATGCCGGGTTTGACCCGGGGGGAGGCGGTGGCGCAGGCGGCTACGAGGAGCAGCGCCGCCGCGCAAAGAATGTGACGAAAACGGTTGCCAGACAACATATCATGACGACTATAAAGAATCCAACATATCCGAGCGCTTCCTGCATCCAGCCGGCGAAGAGGCCCGGGATCATCATCGACAGGGCCATGAAGCCCGTGCAGATGGCGTAGTGCGAGGTCTTGAATTCTCCTTCGGAGAACTGCATCATATAGAGCATATACGCCGTGAAGCCGAAGCCGTAGCCGAACTGGTCGAGGGCTACCAATAGATAGATGCTCCAGAGCGCGGAAGGTTGCACGGTGGCGAGGATGAGATAGGCCGCGCAGGGCAGCGCGAGGGCCATCGACATCGGCCACATCGATTTGCGGAGGCCGTTCCGGGCGGCGAAGAGGCCGCCGAGGATGCCGCCTACGGTCAGGGCGATGACGCCCACGGTGCCGTAGACGAGGCCGCTCTGGGCGGTGCTCAGCCCCAGGCCGCCGGCTTCGACCGGATCCAGCAGGAACGGGGTCAGCATCTTGACCGAAAACGCTTCCGGAAGCCGGTACAACAGCATAAAGACAATCGCCAGCCAGACGCCCGGTTTCTTGAAGAACGTTTTCCAGGCTTCCGCGAAGCCTTGGAAGACGGAGACGGACCGGCAGCGCTCTTCCGGAGCCGTATACCCGTTAGGGTCGCGCGTAAGCGAACGCGTCAGCACGATAGCGGAGGAAGAGCGGCTGCCGGCCGGCTCCGCCTTCGGAAGGAAGCGGGTGTGCCAGAGGGTGATGAGCGCAAAGAGGACGGCGCAGGCGAGGAGGGTGATGCTCCAGGCGCGCGGGATGGCGCCCAGGCGCTCTTCCAGCACGCCGGCGAGCACCACGATCACGCCCTGGCCGAAGACCGAGGCGATGCGGTAGAAGGTGCTGCGGATGCCCACGAAGGTGGCTTGCTGCTTCTGCCCGAGGGCGATCATATAGAAGCCGTCCGCGGCGATGTCGTGCGTGGCGGAGGCGAAGGCGATGACGTAGAAGACGACGAGCGACCAGCCGAACACGTCCGGGCTGACGCTCAGCGCGAGCGCCGCGAAACCCACCGTGCAGACGAGCTGCATCAGCAGGATCCACCAGCGCTTGGTGCGGATGATGTCCACGAAGGGGCTCCACAGGGGTTTGATGACCCAGGGGAGGTAGAGCAGTGAGGTGTACATCGCCAGGTCGCCGTTCGGCATGCCCAGGCGCTTGAACATCGTCACCGAGATCACGTTGACGATGAAGTAGGGGATGCCTTCGGCGAAATAGAGCGTCGGCACCCACCACCAGGGGGAGAGTTGCTTATTCGACATCGGTTCCGGGATAATAGTGCTGCAGGATCTGTCTGTAGTCATAGCCGTTGGCGGCCATCACGGCGGCGCCGATCTGGCAGAGGCCGACGCCGTGGCCCCAGCCGCGGCCCCGGAGGACGAAGGCGCCGGCGGGATCGCGTTCCACGCTGAAGGCGGAACTCTTGAGGTGTGAAGGGCTCAGGGCGCGGCGGATCTTCAGCTCCTTGCCGATGACCTCGCTGCGCTTGCTGCCCACGATGCGGAGGTATTTGATGCGGCCGGACGGGCCGCGTTCGATGTCTTCGAGGGCGAGGATCTCGCCGAAATCGATGCCGGTCCGCTCGCGCACGAGGGCGGCGAGCTCCGCCGGCCCGTAGCGGACGGTCCAGTCGTGGAAGTCCCTGGTCTGCTGGTCGTAGTCGTTGAGGACCTGCGAGAGGATCGCGTCGTTCTCGCAGTCGCACCAGGGGTCGTCGACGCACTGCAGGTAGGGGTAGTCGACGTCTTCCCAGCAGGTGCTGAAGAGCTCGGTCTTGCCGCCGCAGCATTTGGCGTAGCGGGTGTCGCAGAGCTGTCCCTGGTAGCGGAGCACCTGCCCCCAGGTCTCGTCGATGGCCGTGCGGACCTTGTCCCCGACCGCCATCGTCAAGCCCTGGTAGCGCTGGCAGTGGTCGTCGGCGCACACGTCGAAGAGTTCGTGCGCCGAATGGTCTTCCATCCGCGCCATCAGCCAGGAGCGGGAGATGACGGCGTGGGCCTTGAGCAGGTCCGGGGCGGCGCTGGACTTCATCTCGGAGGAGATGACGCTCAGCAGGTAGTCTTCCATCCCGACGAGGTTGACTGCGCGGACCTTGTCGCCTTCGACGATGAATTTCAGGCCGCCGGCGAACTTCAGGGTGCGTTTCTGCTCCCAGTGGAAGTCGATGCCGATGACCACGTCGTGCAGCACGAAAGACGGCTCGGCGAAGAGGGTCGAGCGCGTGATGGAGTCGAACAGCAACTCGTCGAAGAGCGTGCCGTTGTATTCGATGCGGCCTTCCTTGTAGCGGACGCGCTGGGGGCCGGCGCCGTCCGAGATGATCTCGAAGCAGATCTCCTCGGCGGCGAGGATGCCCACGGCCACGCGCGGCTGCGTGCGGGTGAGGCGCCATTCGATCATTTCCTGCTCGTGCGCAGGGATGGTCACTTCGTCCAGGACCTCTTCCAGCAGCGCGGGCGTGACCTTGTCGAAGTCCTCGCGGAACGGGGCGATGAACATCCCGGCCATATCGGCGGCGCCCGGACTCATCGTCAGGTGCTCCGGCCCTTCGGCCGTGAAATGGTGGGAGTTCTTGGCGGCGCGCATCACGACGAAGACGCGCCATTCGCCGCCCTTGACGTAGGCGAAGAGGTTGAACTTGGGCTCCGTCTCGCCCGGATGCCGGTCGGTGCACTCGAGCAGGCGGTAGAAGAGCTTGGTGAGCGACTTGGCGGTGGTCGCCTTGAGGGCGAAGACGCCGCGGCAGAAGCCGTCGAAGCGGTACAGCGTGGCGTCCTTGACCGACGCGAGCGGCGCGCCGGGCGCGTCGAGGAAGGCGTCCACGGCCTCTTCGAGCGGCAGCTTGCGGCGCGGGACCGCCTGGAAATGCAGGTGGTCCGGCGCGGAGGCGCCGCTGGCGGGGCCGTTGTAGAAGACGGTGTATTCGTGGTATTTGGCGGCGAAGTCCAGCATATCCGGCAAATGGTGCCAGATGGCCTGCGGAAGGTGCTGGTCGCGGACGATCACGAGGTGGTCCTTGTAGATGGGGTAGGGGTTGATCTGGATGTGGTAGCGGCGGCCTTTGCGCCCCTCGAAGGGGAGGTGGCGCTGCTCGGCCGGGCTGTTCCCGTCGCAGAGGAAGCAGGGGCGCGCGGCGATGACCTCGGGGGAGGTGTCGGCCGTCGTGGAGCGCACCCGCTCCGGGTTCCACTGGACCCGGCAGGGGAGCCCGCAGACGGTCAGCTCACGGGTCTTGGCTCCCTTGAGCGCGCGGAAATTGGTCGCGGCGAGCGGCCAGACGGACAGCTGGTCTTTGATGAACTTGCGTAACTCTTGCATTACAACAGGGCTAGGAGTGCGTCTTTGATGCGTCGGTACTCACCCTCGAAGTTCGGCGTCAGGATGCCTTTGCCCAGGGCCTGCTCGATCTCTTCGACGGTCCAGAAGCGGCCCCCGGCCAGTTCGTCCGGGTCCGGGCGGACCGCATATTCGCCCACGGCGGCGAACACGTTCACGAGTTCGCGCTCGGAGGCGGACTCGAAGACGTAGTTGCACAGGCCCTGGGGGAGGAAGTCGTGCAGGCCGAGTTCTTCGGCGGCTTCGCGGTAGAGGGCTTCCAGGATGTATTCTCCGTAGGAGACGTGGCCGCCCACGGCGGTGTCCCAGTAGAGCGGGAGCAGGTCTTTGTGCGCTCCGCGCTGCTGGAGGTAGATCTCGCCGCTGCGGTTGATGATATGCAGATGGACGACGGGGTGGAGGGGTTTCTCCACGCCGGCGTGACAGATTTCCCGCGGTGCCTGGGCGCGGACGTTGCCGGCCTCGTCTATGACCGGGAGCATCTCCGCTGCCTTGCCCCGCTTGACGCCCCGTAGCAGGGGCGCGGGTGAGGAGGGGTAGATCAGTTCAAGCACGTGCTTTTAGTAATTGAGGATGTCGATCTCTTCCGGCGAATAGAGCAGGAAGTCGGTGCTGCCCGGCATCAGGCGGGACAGGAGGATGAATCCGCCCGCGAGGAGGATCAGGACAGCCAGGATGATCAGGAGGACGGCCCACCAGCGGAGCGGTTTCTTCACCGGCCTGGCGGCGGCTTCTTCCTCTTCTTTCCAGTCAGCCTGGAGCCATTCGGTATTGTCGTCGTTGGAGACGCCTTCGGCCGGCGCCGCGACGGGCTGCGGCTCGGGTTCGGGTTCCGGCTCCGGTTCGGGCTCCGGTTCGGGCTCCGGTTCAATTTCCGGTTCGGGTTCCGGTTCTTCTATGGGTTCCGGCTCTTCGGCGGCGGGTTCTTCCACCACCGGCTCCGGTTCGGGTTCGGCAACGGGTTCGGGTTCTGCCACGGGCTCCGGTTCGGGTTCGGGTTGCGGTTCCGGTTCCGCTACGGGTTCCGGTTCCGGCTCCACCGCCATCGGTTCGGGGATCTCGACCGGTTCGACCTCCTCCTGGCGCGTGGGCACGGGGACGTCGATCACGACGGGCTCCTCCTGGAGCGTGTGGCTCTTGAGGGATACCGGCTCCAGTCCGACGCCGGCGGGGAAGATGTCCAGCCCTTCGTCGGCGACGAAGAAGATGGTGTTTTCCCGCGTGGCGCGCAGGCGGCCCAGGCCGGGGAGCACGATGGACTTGCGCTCCTCGAGGACGGTCTTCAGCTCCGCCAGGTACTGCGTGACGTAGGCCTTGGCGGCCTCGCGCGCGATCTGGTTGGACTCGGCGTACAGGTCAATCAGCAACGTGTCTTCCAGGCGCCCCGGATAGAAGGAGAGGCGTCTGTAGGGGGGATTGATGGTAAATCCCTTGTCGGAAAAAGTGGCGGGGACCATTTCGGCAACGAAGGTGCCGACACCGGGCAGGCCTACCTGATCGTACTTGACGATCAGCTCGGCAACCATACGTGACAGAAGATCGATATCCATAACACACAAAGATAAGCAATTCTTTGCAAATTCAGCAAGGTGAAACCGATACATTCCGCAAGAACCCGGACCGGGCTGAGGACGCCGGTCGGAAATTGAAAAAAAGTGCGAAATAATTTGCGCATTCAATATTTTGCCGTATATTTGCAGTCCCAAAACGCAAGTAGCGGGAAACATTCCTCCTTAGCTCAGTTGGTTAGAGCACCTGACTGTTAATCAGGGGGTCCTGGGTTCAAGTCCCCGAGGGGGAGCCAAGCGGATAAATTGTCGAAGACAGTTTGTCCGCATTTTTTTTGCCAAGACGTCTGTTATGGATCATTTGCCGCTCAACAACATACCGATGCTCGTCTCCTCGATCAATTTCCTGCTGCGGGACGAGGAATTCGACAACCTTGACCAGATCTGCTACTGCTACGACGTGGAGCGGGAGGAGATGGACCGCCTGCTCGCCAGCGGCGGCTATGCCTACCAGGAGAAATACAACCGGGTGATCTGACCCATGCCGCCCAGCCTCCATTCCGCCGCCGAACAGGCCTACGCCTTCTTCCACCAGAAGGAGAAGGTGTATGTGCATTCCACCTCGGAGCGGGAGATGGACCACATCGAGGAGTGTATCTCGTCCTATGTGAACACGATGTCGCCGGCGCTGTATGACGCGCTCGCGGGCGGCCGTCCCGGCTACCTGCGCGAGCACGTCTCCTTCCGCGCCGACCTCCGCGACGCCGTCTCCCGCCTCGAGTCCTTCCTCGCCGCCTAATTCGCCAGATTCTCTCTACCAACCACTTCTGAAAACATCCACCCGTCTGGTCCAGCGGGGCCGGGCAGGATTTGGCACCGCAGCCTCGTGATACGCGGTTCGGCTGCTACGAGCGATCTCCGCCCCGAACTGTGGGGGTTTGGGACGAAGTGCTCGTTGCCGGCAAGCGAGGTGGCTGCCCGGCGGGATGGGGGTTGGAGTATTGGTAGCTGCCTGCGGCTTGAGAGATGGGTGTTTTTATTAAGTAATTGAATGGTAGGTCATTGTGAGATTAAACGTGGTCAAAAATGGCTTGAATTCAAAATCTAAATGCAACAACTGATAAAAAGGCGGAATAGTAAGTTGGAAAAGAAAAGGAGACAAGAACCAGGTCTTGTCTCCCACGGAAAAGCTTACTATCTTCATCGTCAATCGCCA
>Ga0310786_10007973_pt1 | contig 13695 bp, 11 predicted proteins | sample AusTroGonzalo_MG_FD_203881 | JGI IMG/M metagenome (GOLD analysis project Ga0310786, IMG submission 203881) | Bovine rumen microbial communities from tropical cattle in Woodstock, Queensland, Australia - Gonzalo_03 (v2) (version 2) | ecosystem: Host-associated > Mammals > Digestive system >... | reverse complement strand
TTTTCCTCTTCCTGCTGCTGGCGGGTTTAACCTTGATCTACTTCAACGTGAGCGCGGTGGCGCCCGGTCGCAAGGGCAAGCTCGCTGCGCTTATCGTATTGGTCCTGATTTTTGCGGGGATGTCTTTCCGCGGGACTATGGCGGGGAGTATCGCGATTTCGTTCTTTTCGGTTTGGCTTTGCCAGGCGCTGTTGCTGTACATCCCCTGGGGTTTGTTCCGCGCGGTGCGCCGTATCGTTTTGCGCCGGGCGATGCCTGTGCAGACGGTGACGCTTGTGAGCCGCTGGCTGCTTGTAGCGACGGTTGCGATAACGCTATCGCTGATTGTTTACGGAGTGCCGCATAACGCCCGCTATGTGCTGCGCGAGACGACAGTGGAACTGCCCGCCGCTGGGGATCCCGTTGGGGTGCCGCCCGCTGTTGTGGAACCGCCCGCGGGCTTTACGGTAGTGTTCTTCAGTGACATCCATGTGGACCCGCTGTTCAATCGCGCAAAGCTTGAACGCATGATCGCCGACGTAGATTCGATTGCGCCGGATTACCTGCTGTTCGGTGGCGACCTCGCCGACGTGCCGATGGAAACGCTTGACGAATGGGGTTACGACAGCTTGTTCAAGAAACTTACCGCGGGGGCGAAGATTGCTGCCGTCGCGGTGAACGGAAATCACGAAGGCATGCAGGAACGTGGCGGCTCGAATCCGGGCGATTGGATGAGCAAGGTCGGGTTCGTTTTCCTTGATGATGCGACGGCATGCATCGGGCTTGCGTGCTTTACGGGACGTACGGATTTTCAGGTGGCGCGCGGCCGCAGCATGGAACGCCGGCCGCTTCAAGAGCTTGTGCCTGTGGAAAAGGACGACTCCGGTATGGTGAAGCGCAGCCTGCCCTGGATCCTGCTCGACCACCAGCCGAAGGGAATCGAGGAAGGCTATTCAGGACGCCTGCCCGATTTCGCTTTCTCGGGACATACGCACAACGGGCAGTTCTTCCCGGGCAACTTCGTCATCAATTTCGTGTGGCGTCTCGCTTATGGCGAAGGCGTGCTCGATGGCGTGCGCTGGCTCGTGAGTGCGGGCGTCGATTGCTGGGGCCCGCCGGTGCGCGTGGGTACCGATGCCGACATGTGGGTCGTGCATTTTAAGAATGCAAAGTAACGCTGTTTTTATATTTGTGCCGTGAAATTTCTGAAGGCCATCATCTGTACCTTGCTTTCGCTTTCGCTTGTCGGATGCGCCGTGAGCAGCAACCCGAATCCCGTTGTTCGCTATGCTGTGAATACGGGAACGTCGCTCGCGGTTCCAGGGGTGGCCGTAGCTATTGTGGGCGGGCTCTCGTCGTCGGACAAGGACAGAAGCGAGATGAGCGACGATGAGATAGAACAGGAAGACAAAGCTGACCAGACGATTTTGGTTGGCGTCGGTGCTGCGGCCTTAGGTTTTGTGGTGGGCGCCTTTCTGGGCGGGACGGTCGGAATTATCGTATGGGCGTCGCACGGATTCAGGAACGACAATATGAGGGAATATTCTACGAGTATTCCGGAAGAAGTGAAACCACCGAAAGATCCGCCCGCGAAACCCGATACGGTCCGTATCGACATGAGCAGGTAATTGGAAGACGGCGTTAAAAGCCGTCTTTTATTTTGCGAGGTGCAGTTTGCGGAGCACCTTGCCGAGCAGCTCGTTCAAGATGTCCTTCGCGTCTTTGCTGCCGAGGTAGCGCTGGATAATCAGCGTGAGCGTGAAGAGGCCGATGCCTGCGGCACAGGCGTAAACAATCAGCACGACAAGGCTTGCGCTGCGCACGAATTCGCCGGAGATATGGTCGAGCCCGATGGCGGCCACAATCATGATGCCGAAGGCGACGAGCGCGCGGAGCATGTTTAGTAGTGCGTTCTTCATGCCGTCGGTGCCGTTCTTCTTGGCCCACATGAAAATCATCGAAAGCACTTGCAGTATGGCGCCGGTTGCACCGATAATCGGTACGCTCTTGATGCCGAGACCCACTTCGGGGGCGCCGAGCAAGATGTAGGCGGGAATGGTCGCGGCAAAGATACCGGTGTTGAGGAGCGTCGGCACCCACATGCGTTCGCAGGCGTAGAAACTGCGCACCAACACCGCCTGCAGGCAGAGCCCGAGGCTTACGGGCAGGTACCAGCGGAGGATTTCGGAAATCGCTTCGGTCGTTTCGCGCTGGAAGGCGCCGCGTTCAAAGAGGATGCGCACGGCGGGGAAACTGAGCGCCCATACGGCGACGACGGCCGGGATGAGGATGCAGAACATGCGCGAAAGGCTCTTCCAGATTTTTTGGTTGAGGCTCACGAAATCGCCTTCCTTTACAAGGCGGGCCATGTCGGGGTAGCTCGTGACCGATACGGAGAATCCGAAGACCGCGACTAGCGTGTACATCACGCGGTAGGCGTAGTTGAGGCTAGAGATGCCGCCGGTGCCGAAGTTTGCGCCGAAGCTACGGATGATGAATTCAAGGCCGAACATGGAGCCCACGCCGAGTGACATCGGGAGCATCATCTTGAAGTAGCGCTTGATGTCGGGATGGGTCGGCTGTACCAGGAACTCGTAATGCACGCCGCCACGCCGGGCGCCGAAAATCTGGAGGGCGAAGAATCCGATGAAGGCGCCCACCGGCACGCCCCAGGCGAATCCTTCGAGGCCGAAGTCTGTGCCGGTGTACTTACCGAGCGCGAGCCCGGCCGCACCGCCGCCCACGATCGCCACGTTGTAGATGAGGCCCGTGAGCGAGGGAATCAGGAACTGCTTGCGCGTATGCTGAACGGCCACCAAAATGCTGCCCACGAAGATGAACACCTGGCCGGGCAAGATGATGCGGCCATAGTACGTCGCGCGCTCGATAAGTTCCGGCGTGGCGCCGTCGACCGTCAACAGCTGTAACAGTTCCTTCATCCAGATGAACGCAGGCACCACGAGAATCAAAAGCGCGATGCCGAATGTGTTCAGCACGTTGCTGAAGAACTTCCATCCGCCCTTTTCGTCACCGGCAACCTTATAGCCCGTGAAAATCGGGATGAAGATAATGGAGAGGAATCCGGTACTGACAACATGGTTTAAAATGTCTGGAATCATGAACGCGAGGTCGAGAGCGTTCTTTTCGAGCGACACACCTGCGGCATGGGCGAGCAACATCTCGCGGAAAATCCCGAGTACGCGGCTCAGGAGCATGCTTACGGCGACGATAATAGCGGCTTTGTTCATTTTTAGACGAAAGACGATAGATAAATGATTCGGTAGAAAGGTAGTAATAAGTGAAAGAAAGCACTCTTTCGTCTTTAGTCTAAAGCCGCGCAGCGGCGTTCATTCGTCTAATTGTCTATATTTGGGGGCATGAAGAAGATCATTACAGCTATTATTTCCCTCGCAGCAATTTCATTTGCTGCCGATGTCCAAGTCCTCGCTCCCACCGGAGCCGAATTCTCTCCCGATGCACCCAATATGGTGCAGTCTCTCGTCCGTGCGTCGGTCACTCAGTCGGGTAACACTCTCTCTGAAAGTTCCGATATCCAACTCCGCACGAACATCATGACTATGGGTAGCACCATCGTGGTCGTCTGCGAACAGGTGAACAACGGTTCCGTCGTCGCCAGCGGTAAGCAGAAGGCCGGCTCTATCGACGAGCTCGACATGGCTATCGAAGGTGCCGTCAAGACGGCGCTCGCCAACCTCTCTCCGCGAGCTCCGGAAAGCGCCGCATACGCCCCGGCCCCGACTTCCAACGAAGAACCGCAGTACGTCTACGTGATGCAGGCTGACAATTCCGGCAGCGGCGAGGACCCCAACGACAACTTCGCTCACAAGCGCCCCACCCGCAACTACGTGAGCTACGGTTTGGGTATGGCTTTGTGGCACAACTACACGTACAAGCCCGATGCCTGTAGTGAATTGGAAAACGGTGGCTTCAGCATGTTTGAAGAATGTGCCGACAATTATGAGAAGAGGAGCTGGGAACAGGCGTTCGTCTTCCACTATGCTCGTATCTTCGAAGTGATTCCGCAGGCGGCAATCACCATCGTGAACAACATGAATATGTCCTTCGGTGACGAATGGCAGTGGCACGAAACCTTCCTCATCGGTGGTCGTTGGTTCCCGAGCACGGGCACCATCACTCCGTTCCTCGGCGCTGGCCTCGGTCTCGGCATCCAGATTGACGGACACTACTACGATGAAGAAGAAGGCTTCGCCATCGGTCTTGCTACCGGTGCCGAATTCGGTGTTATCTTCTTCCGCAATTCTGCCACGCAGATGGAACTCGGCTTTGCATGGGATGCCCTGTGGGACGGCTTCGAAGCCTTTGACCGCCGCTTCGGTGCGGGCAGCTTCTACATCGCCATCAACTACTAATGAACGGCGGGCTTGGGCCCGCTTCGCAAGTTTGAAAAAGGCGGGCATCAGCCCGCCTTTCTCTTTTCTTTAAAAATGTCGTTTAGCCGTTAACCTTCTTCACGAACTCGCGGCAGACGGCCTCGGTGTCGCTCTTTCCGAAAATGGCGGAACCGACGACGAACACGTTCGCGCCCGCTTCCTTGCAGGCGAGGATGTTGTCGAGCTTGACGCCGCCGTCAATCTGGATGTCCAGTTCCGGCTTGAGTTCACGCAAGGTACGGATTTTGTCGAGGCAGTACGGGATCAGGCTCTGGCCGCCGAAACCGGGGTTCACCGACATGATGAGCACCATGTCCACGATGTCGAGGACATGCTTGATGCTTTCGAGGGGCGTTGCCGGATTGATGGCGACGGCGGGCTTCACGCCGAGTTCTGCAATCTGGTGCAGCAGGCGGTCCAGGTGGTTTGTCGTTTCGGCGTGGACGCTAATGATGGAGGCGCCCGCCTTGGCGAATTCGCCGACGTAGTTTTCCGGATTGGAAATCATCAGGTGGCAATCCAGCGGCAGGCTGGTGCCCTTCTTGACGCAGGCGGAAATGCCCGGACCGAAGCTGATGTTCGGTACGAAATGCCCGTCCATGATATCGAGGTGGACAAGTCCTGCCCCTCCGTTCTCGATGGCCTTGAGGCCGTTGCCGAGCGAAAGGAAATCTGCGTTCAAGACGCTGGGTGCGATAATTTGCTTCAACATGCCCCAAATCTAGTTAAAAGAGAGGTGATTTAGATGGAGACGGCGCGGCGCGGTATGGATAATTCTAGCCCAGGGTAGCATTTTTATGTATTTTAGGGAAGTGGACTAGGAGGAACAATGTCCCGCGTTATCTTTGCTTTTTTGTTGGCCGTCCTTGCTGCCTGCTCGGATTCGTTCACGGATTCCCGTGACGGTAGTACATACAACGTTGTTCGTATTGGAAATTTGAGGTGGATGGCCGAGAACCTGGCGTATGAATCGGATGGAAGTTTTTGCCCGGACGGCGATGTGAAAAACTGCCCCAAGTACGGGAGGCTCTATACTTGGGATGCGGCGCGCAGCGCTTGTCCGGAGGGATGGAGGCTGCCTGGGAAGAGGGACTTCGAATCTTTAATCGAGGCTGCCGGTGGAGCATCCGTGGCCGGGGACGCCCTCAAGTCCGGTAGCGGCTGGTTCAAGAAGGGGAACGGCTCCGACGCGTTTGGATTCCGCGCCTTGCCTGCAGGGTACCGCAGCGCGGGTATTGAACCGGATACGCCGGCGAAGTACGGCGGCATCGGCGGCTATACGTATTTCTGGAGCGTTACCGAAGATGAAGATGGGCTCGTCTATTACCTGTTCTTAGATTTCAGCGGTAAGGGCGCAAGCCTGAATGCCTTCGGTAAAGATGCCGCGCGTTCCGTGCGTTGCGTATCGGAACCGCAGGCGGAATAGCTACAGCAAATAGTCCATGCGGATGTTCCGCATACTTTCAAACAGGTTCGCCTTGAGCGTAGAGTTGCCTTTGGTGAGGCTCTTGATTTCTTCGCGTATGCTCTTGCGGTGGCTAGCCTTCGAGAACTCGCAGGTGCACGTGAACTTGCGGATGCCTGCGTCTTCGGCGTAATCGATGATTTCGGATTCTTCGCAGTAGCACAGCGGGCGGATAATGCTGCACGGGTATTTTTCGTACGGTACCATCGGCGGCATGCCGCTGAACTCGCCCTTGTAGAGCATGTTCATCAAAAGCGTTTCGACGATGTCGTCCATGTGGTGGCCGAGCGCGATTTTGTTGAAATTGTTTTCGCGGGCGAACTTGATGAGCTCGGTACGGCGCTGCGTGCTGCACCAGTAGCAGTTCAGCTTGCGTCCTTCCTTGAGGCGCCCTTCGACAGCCACGTCTTTAAAGTAGAACGGGATCTGCGGGTACTCATTTGACAATTTCTGTAAAAAGTCGCGCGGCGCCTTGTCGGCAAAATCGCTTTGGATGTGGATTGCGGCCACCTCGCAATCGGGAAGGAACCGCCCCATGCGGTTCGCCAGCTCCATCAGCAGCACGCTCGAGTCCTTGCCCCCGCTCACGGCAATCAAGACGCGGTCCCCGGCTTCGATCAAGTTGAAGTCGTGGATGGCCTTGGTAATCTTCTTGCTGATGCGTTTACGGATGGCGTTGGGCATTTGCTCGATAGAAAAGGGGCTCGCTTTCGCGACGCCCCGTTAGTTTCTTGGTTGACCAGCCTTACTCGTCGGTGAGGTGCGTCGGCATCAGGAGGAAGCTGAAGCCCATGTCGTCGCCCACGGGTTCGATGATGCAGGCGCCGATCGGGTTGTTCATCTTCATGATGGTTTCTTCGCTCTTGCACATGCCGAAGATTTCGGTGATGTAGCGGCCGTCGAAACCGATGCTGAAGGAACCTTCACCGTTGTGCGTCACGGCGAGGGCTTCGCGAGAATCGCCGCCGACATCCGGGTCGCTTGCGCTGAGTTCCATCGTGTTGCCGTCAATCTGCAGGCGCACCTTGTGGGTACGTGCGTTCGCCATGGAAATCACGCTGCGCATCTTGTTCTGGAATTCAACGGTGTTGAGCTGGACGGTGCGTTCGAACGTCTGCGGGATAACCGCGCGGTAGTTCGGATACGGACCTTCGTAAAGCTTGGAGATGACCTGCGTGTCGCCGGTGCTGAAGAGGATGTGCGTCGCGGAGGTGCGGACCTCGATCGTCGCATCGCTCTTGGCCATATGGAGGATGTGCTGCAGAGCCTTCTTCGGAATGATGGCGCCGTTGGAGAGCGAAGCTCCTTCGCGGTCGATCGTGGCGCGGCCGAGGCGGTGGCCATCGGTAGCGATCATGGAAATCTTGTTGTCCTTGGCTTCAAGGAACACGCCGTTCAAGCTGAGACGGATGGAGTCGGTCGAGCAGGCGAAGGTCGTCTTTTCGGCGAGGAATGCAAGTTCAGTCGTGGAGAAGGAGAGCGTTTCGCCGTCGTCCACTTCGGGGAACGGAGGGAAGTCGCTGGCGTCGAAGCCGGTGATGCTTGCCTTACCGCGTTCGCTCCACTGGATCTTGGCCAGGTAGTCCTGCACGTCGACGCTTACCATGGTGATGCTCGGATCGACGAGGCTCTTCACGAGTTCGAGAAGCTTACGGGCGTTGATGACAACGGAACCGTCGCGTTCACCCTGGACTTCGACCTTGACCCTGATACCCAGGTCCAAGTCCGTCGCGCTCACTTCGAGGAAGTTTCCTTCCAGGCGCAGTGCGAAGTTGTTGAGGATCTGGATGGTAGACTTGTTGGGTACGGCGTTTATTGCAGACTGCAATACGTCGAGGAACACATTTTTCTCGATCTGAAACTTCATAAGTTATGCACCTCTTTGAATTAAAGTCGTTCCTACGAAGAATACAACTGCGATGACCGCCAAGGCCACGATAATCCACTTGTTCATGGAATTGGTCTTTTTCGGCACAAAATTCTTGGCGTTCTGTTTGGCGCGCCTGCGTTCACTTCGGCTCATTTTAAGTCTCCATTGTTTTACGCCTTAAAAACTACTATTTTTTAGGGCGAATGAGGTTCTCCATGAACGAAACAACGCTAAATAAGCTCAAAAATAAAGCTACGGCATTTGCATCGGGCGCCCTGTCGCGGGTGGAAATCGCCACGGAAGAAAGTAAGCTCAAGGCGAAGTTCCAGGCATTGGGCCAAAAAGTGTACCAGGCGGTCCAGGGAGACCTGTTGAATGCGATGAAGGACGACCCCTCCGTGGTCGCCCTGGTTGGCGAAATCGAGGAAACTAAGAAGAAAATTGCCGCACTTGAAGACAAGGTTGCCGGCAGGGAAGCCGGTTCCAAGTGAAAAAAGTCGAGATACACGTATTCCCCGACAAGACTTCGGGCAGCAAGAGCTATAAGGTCTCGTTCCTCACGTTCGTGGCGGCTATCGCCTGCGTCGCACTTTCGGTGGTAGGGTTCATCATCTTTTCCCCGGACCGCATCGTCGACAACCTCTCGAACGGGAATGCCATGGCCGTGTTCCGCCAGAACAAGACCATCAAGAAAGAAATCAAGGTCATCCGCGAATCGGTGGACGAATCGATCTTGAAGGCCGAAGAGACGAAGATCTTGCGCGACAGTACGGTCTACCGCGGTGGCCTCGGGTTTATCCTCGAAGAAAACGCGATTGACGAAGTGCTTGCCGGCCCCCGCAAAAGCTTGAACGAAGTCGAGGCGACGTTCCGCAGGCTCGAACAGCGCCTGCTGCAGGATTCCGCCCTCGCGGCGAACATCCCCGTCATCCATCCCCTCAAGAACGAGCACGTGGTGAAGAACCGCTTCGAGATGATCTACGACCCGTTTACCGAACAGGAACTCCCGCACCGCGGTATCGACTACGTGGCCGCGGTCGGCGACACGGTCTATGCGACCGGCGGCGGTACCGTGAGCGAGGTCCGTTCGCACCGCGGTTTCGGGCTTTCGATGAAGGTCGAACACCTGCCGAAGATCCGCACGTTCTATGCTCATTTGGGCAAGTCTTTGGTAAAGGTCGGGGAAAGAGTGCGCCGTGGGCAGCCGATCGCCATCGTGGGCGAAAGCGGCCGCGAATCGAGTATCTCCCTGCATTACGAAATCCGCGTGGATGGCGTCCCCGTCAATCCCGAGGACTATTTTATAACAAAGTAATGGTTCCGGGGCCTATTCGCCCCCTTTTTCCATATAAGGGTGCTAAATATGGCCCCTTGGCCGCGTTTTTAGCGGATGGATTTTCATTCTTAGTTATATTTAAGGTGCTTTAGGAGGGCGTTCCATGAGTTTGGAGGGCCCTTTTGGAGTTATTTCAAAAAGTTTTGCTTTATTTTAAGGTTTGTAATGACGAATAAGTGTAAGCGTGGAATTTTGATCAGCAAGACTCCCTATGAGAAACGCTTTGCCATCATGGAAGATGGAGAACTGGCGGAACTCATCGTCGAGGGAGCATCTACTGAACAGGTTCTCGGCAATATTTATAAGGGCATTGTGAAGAAGGTCGTTCCCTCCGCGAAGCTCGCCTACGTAGATGTGGGGCTCGGGATGGACGGCGTCCTCTACCAGGAGGATGCGGTGGACCGCAACGCTTCGCCGAACCGCAGGGGCGGCGATGACGATGACGGCGAGGCCTTTGACGAGGTTGCTATCGAGAAGGTGCTTCGCGAAGGCGACGAGATTATGGTGCAGGTGTCCAAGGAGCCCATCCCCAACAAGGGACCGGTCTTGACGATGCGCCTGCTCTTTGCGGGCAGCTACCTGGTTTGCATGCCCGGTACGAACTTTATCGGCGTTTCCAAGCGCGAACGCGACCCTGCCAAGCGCAGCGAGTTCAAGAGGATGATCAACCGCCTCAAGGCGCACGACGTAGGCTATATCGTGCGTACCGAGGGCATGAACGCCTCCGAAGACCAGATTGTGCAGCAGATGCGCGAACTGGAAAGCCGTTGGGCCAGGACGAAGGAACGCTTCAGTGCCGATGCGGCCCCGTCCTGCATTTACGAAGATTCCAACTCCATCAACCGCGCAATCGGCGACTACTTCAACGGCAATACGGACTACGTCTACATCGACAACCGTGACGAATATTTCGCCCTCCGCGACTGCTTGAGGGAAGTGGCTCCGGACATGCTGGACAAGGTCAAGCTCTGGAGCTCCAGCGAAAGCCTGTTCGAATACTTCAAGATTGAAAACGACTTCGCCCGTTCCCTGCAGCGCCAGGTACCGCTCCCGCGCGGTGGAAACCTCGTGATCGAGCAGACCGAAGCCTTGACGTCTATCGACGTGAATACGGGTCCGAAGGTCCACGGTAAGGACCAGGGCAAGATTATCCTGGAAACGAACATCGACGCCTGCCGCGAAATCGCGAAGCAGCTTCGACTCAGGGACGTGGACGGCATCACGATTATCGACTTTATCGATATGGAAACCGACGCGGACCGCGAAACGGTCTACCAGGAATTCTGCAAGGCCGTCCGCCGCGACAAGGCCGAAGTCACGCCTTCCCCGATTAGCCAGTTCGGCTTGATGGAAGTGACGCGCAAGCGCATCCGCGAGACGGCCGGCAAGACGAAGTTCTGCCCGGTGTGTACCGGCGGTGGCCGTATCGCCACGCTGGAATCGGCGCTCGGCATGATCGACCGCTGGATGGCCCGCGCCCATGCGAAGGGCAACCTCCGTGAAGTGACGCTCGTGGTGAGCGCTCCTCTGGTGGAGGTCCTCGTTCGCGACCGCGCCCGCATGCTTCATTACCTGGAATTCAAGCACAAGATGAGCGTCGAGCTCATCGAAGACGATCACGCCCACGTGAACCAGTTCTGGATGTACAATTCCGAGAAGGAAGACATCACGGACCTCTACAACTTCGCCGAGATGGAGAAGACCGCGACCGTCACGAAGCGCCCGCGCAATGAACGCGGCCGCAACAAGTGCAAGCGCGAAATCCTCATCAGCAAAACTCCGTACGAAAAGCGTATCGCCATCATGGAAGACGGCGAACTGGCCGAACTGGTCGTGGAAAGCGTTTCGTCGACCCGCGTGCTGGGCAACATCTACAAGGGCGTGGTGCAGAAGGTGCTGCCCGCGCTCAAGGCGGCATTTGTCGACATCGGTATGGAAAAGGCCGGGTTCCTGCATCAGGACGACGCCATGGACCGTAACGAACTTTTGCGCCGTGAATACGGCGACGACGATGACGAAGGCGGTTCTTCCAAGGAAGTCTCCATCGACGAGATCCTGAAGGAAGGCCAGGAAATCATGGTGCAGGTGGTGAAGGAACCGATCAGCACCAAGGGTGCCCGCCTTACGACGCATTTGAGCTTTGCCGGACGTTTCCTTGTGTGTATGCCGGGGACGAACTTCATCGGCGTTTCCAAGCGCGAACGCGACCCCGCCAAGCGCCGCGAGTTCAAGAAGGTGGTCCGCCGCCTCAAGGCCCGCGACGTGGGTTACATCGTGCGTACGAACGGCTTGATCGAGTCCGAGTTCGAAATCCAGAAGCAGATGCGCGAACTGGAAAGCAAGTGGGAACAGACGAAGTACAACTTCGCCTGCCAGCCTCCGGAAACGTGTATCTACGAGGAATCCGATTCCATCGAACAGACGGTTCGCGAATACTTCGGCGAAAATACCGACTTCGTGTACATCGACAACCGCGAGGAATACCTCGCCCTGCGCGATTACCTGAAGGTGCTTTCTCCGGACAAGCTCGACAAGGTGAAGCTCTGGAACAAGAGCGAAAGCCTCTTTGAACATTTCAAGATCGAGAACGAATACGCGCGCTCCCTGCAGCGCCGCATCCCGCTTGGCAACAACGGCAACCTCGTTATCGAACAGACGGAAGCGCTCGTGTCCATCGATGTGAATATGGGCCGTAACCGCGGTAAGGATTCGAACAAGGTCGCCCTGGAGACGAACCTCCTCGCCTGCCGCGAGATTGCGAAGCAGCTGCGCCTCAGGGACGTGGGTGGCCTCATCATCATCAAGTTCCTCGTCATGAATTCGGATAGCGACCGCGAGGCCGTGTTCCAGGAATTCCGCAGGTCTATCCGCCGCGACAAGGCGCCGATCAGCCCCGCGCAGATTGGCCAGTTCGGCGTGATGGAAGTGACCCGCAAGCGCGTGCGCGTGAACCTCATGACCGAAAAGACGGAACTCTGCCCGGTGTGCCATGGCGGTGGCCGTATCGCCACGCTGGAATCCACGCTCGGCATGATCGACCGCTGGATGGCTCGCGCCTATGCCAAGGGCCGCCTCCGCGAAGTTACTTTGGTTGTAAGCCCGCGCCTGGTGGACGAACTCTGCAAGGACGATTCCCGCATCTACCGTTATCTGGAAGCCAAGCACAACATGAAGATCAACCTCGTCGAAGACGAGTACGCCCATGTGAGCCAGTTCTGGATGTACGACAAGAACAAGGAAGACATCACGGACCAGTTCAACAACGTCTAGCGTGACGGCTTGCGAAAAAATTGAAGGCGCCCCGGAAGACCCGGAGCGCTTTTTTTACTTGATATAAAAAGGCGCCCCTTTTGCAGGGCGCCTGTTTGAAGCAGTGAGAATTTTTATTTCGTCGGGTCGAGCGTTATGCCGTTTTCTTTGCCGCGGCGTACGCCCCACAAGAAGTCACGTGTCGTATGCTTGATGACTTCTTCGTCAATGGTGATCTTGAATTCAAGCCTTGCGATGTACACGCCCGTGGCGGCCAGCTGGCCCTTGTTGCTACGCATGTTCCAAGCGAGGAAGATCTTGCCGCTATTGGTAATGCAGTTCGCGTCGGGGTCATCTTCCTTGTAGACCGGGTCTTCACAGCCGATCATGCCGGACTGCCCGCCCACGAAGTGGCCAAGGTGCGAGTAGTAATGCGTCTTGTAACTCAGATGGACCTGCTCGGGCGAAATCAGAGTGGAATCGCCGCTGCGGAACGCATCGAGGTTCGAGGCGGTGAGCTTGTCGTTCTTGATCGCATTGATGACGCGCTCGCTTACGCCGGCGTCCCTCAGCTTATCCGTCGAGATGGTACCGTTCTTGATCGCTTCGAACACCGCTTCCGCCGTGGCGTACTTTGCGAGGCTCGAGGTGATGGTGGTATCGATGCTGTTCGCGATGCTCGTGTTGACGAGTTCGTTGAACGCACGCTTGTCATCTTCGGAAAGCATCGGGCTGGTAGTGAGGTTGTCAGCGGTAATCTTGCCTTCCTTGATGGCGTCGAGCACTTCTTCGCTGATACCGTAGGCGCCGCCGAGCCTGTCATTCTTGATGTCGTCAATAAGCTTCTTGGTGGCTTCGGATACGCTCATCTTGGTGATGGTCGTGTCGAAGGTGCCACTGTTCATAAGCGTATTGATGAAGGCGTCGAGTTCGGCGATTTCTTCCTTCGTCTGGTCGCTGATGAGCGTGCCGACGTCGAAGCTCACGAGGTGACCCTGTACGCCGTATTCAGCCGCCACCTGTTCGACGCCCTTGGATTCTTCGGTCACGAGCTTGGGCACGGTCGAGGAATCGCTTTGCACGATCGGGTTGGACGGGTCGAGCGTTACGAGGCCCGCACTGGAAATGGTCATTTCCTGTTCACCCGTGATGCTTACCCACGGGTTGTTCTTGTGCGCCCTGTTCTTCGAGAGGTCTTCGGCCGTCATGTGGTTGCCCGGCGTAAAGCGAACGAGGTCGCCCACGGAGGGAATCACCTGGCTTACGGAGGATCCCACGAAGATAATGCTCATCATGTTCGCCGATTCGGCCGTCTGAGAAGTCGCCTTGATAGGTTCGGCTTCGACGCCGGAACGGACGCAGGTATACTGGAACATATCCGCAT
>Ga0310786_10007971_pt1 | contig 13696 bp, 26 predicted proteins | sample AusTroGonzalo_MG_FD_203881 | JGI IMG/M metagenome (GOLD analysis project Ga0310786, IMG submission 203881) | Bovine rumen microbial communities from tropical cattle in Woodstock, Queensland, Australia - Gonzalo_03 (v2) (version 2) | ecosystem: Host-associated > Mammals > Digestive system >... | reverse complement strand
GCCTTCTCCGCGGTCATCAGTCGGATGTCGAGTCCCTGGTTGAAGTCCACCCAGGCGCGGGAGTCGATGAGTTGCTGGAGCAAGTCCTTCCAGTCCTTGCAGGCCAAAATGTTTGGATCGCACAAGACAATGTTCTTTTGTCCGCGCCAAAATTCGGAAAGATCGGCCACCTTTATCGAGCATCGGCCCTCCTTGTCCTTCACGATGCAGAAGTCGCAGCCTCGCGGGCAGCCCCTCGTCAGGAAACCGTAGGCCGTGTCGCGTGTCAGGGACGGATAGATAGTGTAGTCATGGTAGATGTGTTCGATCTCGTCTGGGAGGTTTTTGTTCTTCGACTGATCGAACACTTCGCGCCCGTTCTCCGTCTTGATGCAATAGCCGGTGCCACCTCGTTCTATTTCGTCTGCGTCTATTGGGTATTGATAGTCTGGAGTGAAAGAGAATACCTTCGACAGGTAGACCTTGTCACAGTGGCCGGTAAACATCGGATCATACCAAACGACGGTGTCGCCATACGCCTTGTGCCAGGCGGAGAGTTTCATTAAGGCAAGGTTGGGGAAATTCTTGCCGTCTACGTCTATAAGACCGATTTTCATTTATTCGTGTCTACGTTTATTTGTTTCCTCTTTCCACTTCGCTCCAGCTATGAAAGCTGCCCTTGCAATCATTTGATGGTCGTTATACGCAGGATATAAACTCGCATACTTGTCTGCCGCCGCGTCGAGGGCCTGGGCGCCCGTCAGTTGCGGGCCGTCTTTTATTACTCTGCTCATAGTTCGATGGTCTTTTTACAGGTTACGTCGTAGCCCCGGCGGCGCAGTTCGTGGACCAGGTCGTGGTCCGGGATCTCCGTCGTGGCTGGATTGACCGCGACGGGGGCCTCCGATGCCTCCGTCTTGGGCTTAAAGGTGAAGGCGCCGGCCTTCTTGCGGGCGCTGTATTCCCTGTTGTAGGCGGCCATGCACTCGCGGCAGTTCTCCTGAAGGCCGTCCGTCCTGCTCTTGTTCTTTGCGAAGGCTTCCAGCGGCAGTTCACGCCCGCAGCGCCGGCAGACCTTCGTGGTTGGTGTTCCGTTTGTTTCCATTGTGGTGTTGTAGTTTTTGCAGGCTTCCCATAGCGGTCCGACGTCGCGGCGCTTCGCCATGCACCAGCCGCCCGTGCGGTAGTGTCCGCAGCGGAGGCAGACGCGCTCCTGGACGGGTGTCCCTTCCGGGGCGAGGACGTCGTTCAGGTCGAAGGACGCCTTGTCCGTCTCCAGGAAGGAGGCGCGGTGCTTGCGGTATGGGTTACTGTCTGCCATGTGTCAAAAATTTTCGGGCGGCGGGCCGGACTTGCACCGGCATCTCCGGCGGCGACTGCTTGCGTCGGGAAACCCTGCCCCGGCGATTATGCTGCTTATACCACCGCCGCCCGTGTCATCGTTTAGAAGTTCGGCAAATCGTCATCCGGGACGTCGGCAGGAGCCACCGGGGCGGTCCTCCGTGCGTGGATTAGTTCGAGGTCCGTGTACCAGCGCCCGTTCCACTCGCGGGAGTTGATGGAGAACGTGACGGACACGTCCTCGCCGGGGCGCAGGTCCTCCGTCTCGTCCACGGCTGCCCCGAAGGAACGGATGGCGAGGTGTTCGGTCCTGTCGTTGTTCGCTTCCACATCCAGGACGAGGTACTGCTTGCGGTACTTGGCGCCGCTCCGGGCGTCAACGCTTTCGATGGGTGTGAGGTCTTCGACCTTCCCTTGTGCTTTATAAATCATGGTGCTATTTGTTTAGTTGGTTGTTATCTTCGATGTAATCATAGAGTCTTTTCAGCGCCTTCCACGCACCCTGCCACCACATCGCGTCCTCATCGCAATTATCCTCCCATGCCAAAGACTCCTGCTCCTTGCATGATTCTATCCTTCGTTTAATTTCTGACTGTATTTTCTTTATTTCTTCCATTTGTCGGTCCTCCTAACTTTCGTACTCTGCGGGCCTTTCCAGCCAGTATTCCTTGCAGCGCTTCCCGGCGAGGTTGACGTCCACCCAGCGCGAGCAGAGGACCCAGGGCATTTGGTGGTCCTCGATGTCGCGCCGGATGCAGTGCATCTGGGTATGCATCTCGCTGACGCGGAACTCCCGGCTGTCCTTCAGGGTGATGCGGCGGCCCTTCATGAGGGCGTCGAATATGGCCTTCTTTGCGATGTAGCGGTCGGCGATCTGGTCGTGCGTCTGCTCGTCGAGGGTGACCTCGAAGGCTGGGTGGGCGATGGCTCGGCGGACGGTGCCCTTCAGCTTGTCGATGTAGTTGAGCATCTTGTTCCGCGCTCCCTGGGGGAGGTGCTGGGCCTCGCGGCGCATGGAGGCGAGGGTGCGGTCAAAGCGGTTGTCGAATTGTGCTTCCATTGTGTTGTGTGTTTAGCGGTTGTTTCTAATCATGGCGCCCGCCGCCGCGTCGATGGCGACCTGCGAGGCGCTGGTCCTTTGTTGCTCTTTCCTTGCGCGGAGGACGGCATCGCCGGCGGTCTGGCCCTCGCCCTTCGCGTAGGCGACGATCGCGCGGTACAGGCTGGCGACGTTCACGCCGTACATCTCGGTCTCCAGGACGGCGGCGCGGACGGCGCGTCGTATCTCGGCGAAGGATATATACTTCAGTCCGAGGCGGGTGTCCGCCAGCAGTTCGTCCACGAGGGCGCCAGCCATGAAGCGGACGTCCTCCGGGTTGGGGTGCTGGCCGCGGTAGATCGCTGCGGACAAGACGATTTCTTCCATCATGGCGACGGAGGTGTCCCGCGGGATGGTGTGCAGGCGGGGGAAGCGCTCGGCGTTCCCGCGCATCTCGATTGGTGTAGCGTCGACCGGCAGGATCGCGCTCTTACTGATTGTCAACTGTTGCATATCTTTCGGGGTGTAATTCGCGCATAACGCGGGTATAGTAGTCCATGTGTGTCTCCTGCTTCGCTGCTGGTTGTGCGGTGCGCTGCTGGCGTTCGCGGTCCTCGCGTTCCATCCAGGCGGCCTCGAAGCCGCACCAGCTTCGCTCGCAGGAGAAGCGGATGCAGTCTTCGGCGGACCTGCCGGATTTTTGGATTTCGCGGACGAGGCCCTGGAAGGCCGTCAGCGTGTCCGCGGACCGCTTCGCCTTCCGCACCTTCATCCAATCGTCCACCAGCGTCGCAGACACTCCCAGATCAATAACTGCCCGGCGAAAATCAAAGGGGGCGCTATCTTTATAGTCTCTATTTATAGGATTTGAATCTTTATTTATAGGCTTATAGTCTTCTATTATACCTCCCGGATTTGCCGATGTCGGCATTTCACCGACGTCGGTATTTTCCCGATGTCGGTATTCTTCCGACGATGGTGTTTTGGGTATATCGGTGAAGGGGACGTTACTGATCTCATAGTCCCAGCCGGAGAACCTACCGCTGGCGTCGTGCGACCGCTTGCGGCGCAGGTAGCCGGCCTCCTCCAGACGGGCGAAGATAGTGCGGACGCGGTCCTTTGAAATACGCAGGACGGAGGCGGCCCCGGCGATGTTCAAATTCCATCGTTTTCCGAGGACCATGAGGCGGACGTAGACGGCCAGGGTGACGTGGTCGAACTTCTCGTTGAAGATGATGTCCTTCGATACCTTGACGTAGTTGTCTTTCGCCTCGATTATTGTGATATTTCCTGCCATATTAAAACAATTTCCTGCCACGTTCCCCAGGAGATGGCCCCTCGCTGGGTACTGATAGCAGGATTTAATCTTCGCGTGGGACGGGGCCATCGTCCTCTGCTATCATATAGCAAAACCGAATTTTCTGTAAATCATTCTTCGTCCTCGTAGATTTCCTCCGGCTGCGTCTCCGGCTCGTACTCGTTGCATCCGATCGGGCGCCACTCGCGCCGGAGCGTGCAGTAGTAGTCGTGTTCCTCGTAGGGGCCGTAGCCGCAGTCCCGGTGGATGTAGTGGGTGCAGCCTTCGCAGGGCTCGTCCTGGAGGCACTGCGCCGAGTAGCGGTAGGGTATATATCCGGCGATCATTACTTCAGTCCTTTAGCGAGTTTAACGTTCTCGGCGTCGTGGTAGAACTTCGCCACCTCCTGCGGGCCTGCGCCCGTCTTCTCCTTCCAGACCACGTCGTAGGTCCTGCCGGTCTTCGACAGTTTCCCCTCCGCGAAGGCGTTGACCGTCTTCCAGTAGGTGTCCTCGTCCACGGGCATATAGAACGGGTTGCCCTCCGCAGGGGCGGGCGCGTCCTTCTTCGCGGGGACCGCTTCGCCCGTATCGTCCGGGAGGTCTTCGCCCGCGTAGATGTAAAGGCCCAGGCCGTGACGGGCGCACGCCTTCGTGAGGCTGCGCTGGATCGCTTTGTTCACGTCGAAGGACGTCACGTTCTCCAGGGGGATGGACCGATTTCGCGCGTCCATGACGGGCAGGTATTCGACCAGTTCCAGTCCCTCGATGGTGACGCCGGTCTTGACCCAGCAGGTCTTTCCGTCGGTGTGGTAGAACAGGCCGTCCGCGTTCTCGTAGATGGTGTAGGAGGCTTCCGGATAGTTCTCCTTGACCTTGCGCCAGGCCCAGGCCCAGGCGAGGTAAGTCAGGCCGTTTTTCTTCTCGGTGTGGTCGTTGCAGTTGATTGCGACCAGGGTCTCGAAGACCGATTTTTTCGTGGTGTCTGCCATGATTACGCCCTCCCTTCCAGTTTTGCGAGTTCGGCCTTCAGCGCCGCGATCTTGGCGGCGTTGGTGTCCTTCGCGTTGTGCATAAGTTCGGTCCAGTAGGTGCGGAAGACCTCGGCCTTCTGGGCGAAGATGGACGCCTCTTCCGTGGTTATGTCCTTCAGGAAGCAGCGGCCCAACTCGGCGCCGATGTCGTGGACGTAGAAGTAGAAGTCTCCGTCGTTGTCGTCCGTCAGCATGGTCGTCGGACGGAGTGCGCAGGCCTTCGCGGTTGCTTTGAGGTCCTGCATGACACGGAAGGCCAGCATGAGGTTTGCCGCCGCGTCGTAGGTGAGGTTGTTGTGTTCCATTGTGCTAAATGTGTTTAAGAGTTGAACGTTCCGAGTTTGTCGAGGCCCTTGTAGGCCAGGTAGAGGGTAATGCCCGCGCCGGACCAGACGGCCAGCTGCTGGGCGATGGTGGGAGCCTCCGCGAACAGTGCGACGAAGGCGACGGCGGCGATGATCGTGAGGGCCGCGCGTGCGATTTTGGTGAGTGTGTTGTGTTTCATTGTGCAGTGTGTTTGCGTTCAAGGATTTCTGCCCGTGCCGCCTCCTGCGTCTTCAGTGCGAGGATGTCGGTCACGCGATACCAGCGCGTCCCGGCGTGGCCGTCCTCGACCCGGACGGGGCGGATGCGGTGGCCGTCGACGGCTGCCTTAAACCAGGCACCGTATATCTTAAGCGCCTGCCGCTGGGAGATTTCTCCGGCGGTGATGGCAAGTTGTTCCAGGACGTAGGCTGTTCCCAGTGCGATGGCTGTTTCGACGAGGCGTTCGATGGTGTTCATTATGCGAGACGGGTTACGGTGTAGTAGGATGTGTCGCGGTCGTAGTGGACCGAGTACTTGCGTCCGGGGAAGTCTGCGGCGGCTACGGATGCGTAGTTCCGCAGGAGCGATCCCTTCACCACCCCCGCCGGCACCCTTAATTCGGCGCCGGGGGTGAGGTTACGGACGTGGTAGCGGATTGACTTATACATTGTATTAGTTGCTGAATTGCTCGATAAGTTGCTCGTACATGTCGAGGTGTACCTGAAGATTACTGAGGCGGGCTTTATAAAAATTTTTCCAGCCCCACACAATGAACCTGAGCGGCCCGTGGCCGTTGGAGGCGTGGATCTCGCAGGCGATCTTGCTTGCAAGACGCTCTGTGAAGTGGCAGGGGTTGGAGTAGTTCCCGTGAAGGACCTCAGCCTTGTGTGTCTCGTCATTAACCGTCACCTGGTACTCGGCGTCTACGGTTGCGACGATGCAGTTGCATTTGAGGAGCAAGGGCGCATCTATCTGCTGGGTGCAGTAATTCATTGCCTTTACGACCTGCTCGCGGAGTTTGGCGAGGGTTTCGATTCTTTCCTGGTTTGTCATCTGTGTGTTCATTGTGTTTTGTATTTTATTATTAACTTTGTTTGTGTGTTTGTTTTCTTCTGCAAATATAGATACTTTTTAGATACTTCCAAAATTTTTTAACACTTTTTTGAAAAAATATTGAAACATGGATAAAAAGACCAAACTCAACGATGTATACTCCCAGCTTGTAGAGAGTGGGGCGTGTAGAAGTAGAAAGGAATTTGCGGCCCTTCTGGGCGTAGGTTATAATGGATTGACGCGGGCGATGAACGGAGACCCGCAGACACTTACGGATTCGCTTGTTGCGAAGGCCGCAGCGCTCCTGGCAAATAAGGATTATGTCGGCGTCACTCAGATAGAGCCGGAGACGTTGCCGATCCTGCCGATCGGGGCCAGGGCCGGCACGATCCAGGACTGGGCCGACGCGATCCACGACTACGACTGCGAGCGCATCGTCTCGCCCATCCGGGGCGCATCCCTCGCCGCCCAGGTGACCGGCGACTCCATGTCCCCGGAATACCCAAGCGGCTCCCAGATAATCGTAAAGAAGATAGACCCCGCCGCCTTCGTCCAATGGGGCGAAGTGTACCTGCTCGACACGGACAACGGCCCGATCCTGAAGCAGGTCCGCCAGACGGACCGCGCGGACGTCGTGGAGTGCGTATCGCTCAATCCAGCCTACCAGCCCTTCCGCGTCGCGTGCGAGTACATACGCGGGTGGTATCGCGTCCTGATGTGCCTCGCGCTGAAATGAACGACGGCCCGCATCCCTGCGAGCCGCCGCGTACCATGAAGCACAATGTGAAACGTATTGCCGTTACTGTTCCTCTCGTAATGAAATAGCGCCGCACCTCCCGGCGCAGCGCTAAATCATTCAAACCCTAAAAACTAATTCTGATGAAAGATGGACTGTTGCTGTCGTCTATAAATAGCGAAACCGAAAAAATCGTAAATTCCCCGGAGGTACAGGCAGAGGTGCGTCGCCTGGAGGACGACCCCGCGCTCATCCTCGCACTCGTGGACCTCATCTTCATGGAACAGGACGGCGGGCGCGTCATCCCGTCGTAGGCCAGGTAAATAATCCAAGCACCCGCGCGTTCGCCGCGTTGATGACGTCCCAGGATCGCTCGGCGTAGATGTCCGTCAGGTTATAATCGCCCACGTGGCCCAGGCACTCGTCCACGGTCGCCTTCTCCACGCCAGCCGCCCTTGCTAAAGTTGCGAACGTATGCCTGGAAGCGTAGAAGGTGAACTCCGGCAGGCCCTCGCGTCGCGCCCACGCGCGGAGGTGCGCGTTCACCTTCGACGTGCAGATGTCCTTCGTACTTCCCAGCAGCCGGAGGGCAGGGAGCCAGACACCCCCAGAACATTCACCACGCGCCCGTAGACGCGCGAGAAAGGGCGCGATGGTATTCGGTATCGTCACGCGCATTTGCGCCCCGTCTACACGCCTGTTCCGGGTTTTCTGGCGGGAATACTCCCACACGTCCCCGGACGGCTCCGATGCCGCCCACAGGTCCGCCATGTTCGCACCCATTAAGGCGAAGGAAACGACAAACACGTCCAGGGCGATGCGCTCCTTCTCGCTGGCGGTCTGGGCGAGGATGACGCGCTGCATGGCCTCCCGCCCGATGGACCGCTGGCCGCCGGCGGACGGGGCGACCGTCACGCGGATCGTGTCGAAGGGGGAGCGCGGGATGACGATGCGGCCCGCGTCCTCATCGTTGTACCGTTCCTTCGCCGCCCGGTAGATGTGGCCCAGCTTGCGAAGGTGCAGCGCAGCAGCCGCGCCTGGGCGCTTGGCCTTCTCCGTGGCGGTCCACTCGCCAGGCCGTCCCGTGTGCATCTTCGGCTCTGAATTGACGTAGTCAATAAACTCCAGCAGCAGGGGCTTCGTTATCTCGTTCACGTCGAGGGACCGCCGGCCCAGGTAGCGCTCCAGGGCTCCGAGCGCCTGGTCGTAGGTGCGCCGCGTCGTGGGCGTCTTGCAGTCAAGCCACCCGTCAGCCCAGGCGAAGAAGTCCAGCCGGAACTCCTCGCCCCGGATCGCGTCGCGGATCGTCGACACAACCCTGTCCACGTCCCAGGTCTCCAGCTGGAAGAAGGACACGTCCCGAAGGGCGTCCCGCATCCGTCGTATGAGGTCGTCCGCTGCCTCCAGGACGGACGCGGATTTTATGCGCCCGGAGCGCGTTAGGTCGCCCGCCGTGCAGACGAGGGTCGTGGGGATGTGTCTGGTCTTCCGCTTGAAGGTGACGCGGATGTAGACGGGCCAGGTGCCGTCCTTGCGCCGGGTCTTGATCTCCGGCTTCATCGTTACGTTCATGCCATTGTGCTTTGACGCAAAGATAGGAAATCCGGGCAACATTTGGGAAACATTTTCACGCATGGATAGCCAGTCTTTGGCTCTGCATGAAAACGGTGTGCTGCGTGGAAGGGTCTGGAACGGCATCCCACGCGCGTAGGAGGGCGAAACGGGGCAAGATTAGGTTAGAATTGCAAAGAAGGCTACGCAGGGATGCGTGGCCCTTTTTGTATCAATGAGTTACGCGCGTTTTCCTTGTCTGCGTGCCGTCAAATCCGGGCAACATCCGCATAACAACTGCAAAAAACAAGGCCCCGGAGACGTCCCCCCAGGGTCTTGCAAACACAATGTAAACACGCCGCAAGCGACGTACACACTCTACAAAGATAGTGATTTTTTCCTAATCCGCAAGGGTCCAGCCCTGCGGGTATGCTTCCGGCGTCCAGACGTTGTTGTCGATCTGGGAGACGTACACCTCGCCCTTCCAGCGGCCCTTCTCGCCCTTCATGAACGGATTTTCAGCCGGGATCGGGTCGGTGATCTCGCGGATCTCGCCGTCCTTCGGGACGACCTTGAACAGCGCCGGGGTGTCGGCGGGTCGCCAGTCGGCCTGCGTCGTGTGTTCCTGGATGACAGCGTAGAGGACGACCCCGTCCTGGAGTTTGAAACCGACGGGGAGTTTCTTGCCGAGGACGGAGTCGAAGGTCGGGAAAAGGTCTGGGCACTCCGCGGCTTCGCTGTCCGGGAGCATGGCTGCGGCACGGTCAATCATGCGCCGGATCTTGATGGCGTCTGTCCGTTTCATATTGCGGCCCTCCCAGTTATGATGTCCAGCGCTTCGGCGTCCGGGATGTCGTCCGTCACCGGCTCATCCTGCGGAGCGGGGACCCACTCCTGGAGGAGGCAGGTGGCGTACTCGTGCCAGACCTCCGTGTCGTCGTCGTGTTCCTTCGGCGTGAGGCACGCCTTCTTGTAGCCGAGGGCGTAGAGTTCCCCCTCCGTGCGGTGCTTGCCGCCCGTCTCAACGCCGCCCTCGACGTTCACGAGGGTGACGCTGCCGTTCTTGTTGAATTTTCCTAATTTCATCGTATTCATTGTTTATGGTTTGTATTCTCGTGCGGCGCAGGTTGTAGGCCGCCTTGACCTTGCAGACGAAATGGCCGTCGCGGATCTCGAAGTAGACCCAGGCACCGCGCCGGATGATATTCAGGCAGCGGTGTACCTTCTTCACCTCGTCAACGCCGTCGAGGACGTCGCAGACCGCCTGCCAGAGAGTCCACGCGACGCGGAGGATCTCTATTTGGTAGGAGTTCTGCACGATGCGGCGCGACTGGTGCGACTTATTCGTCAGCCAGGTCGCAAGGACCATCGTTGACGTTTCAAGCCGCGTTAGCGTCTTTTGGTGATTGCCGGCCATAGGCGGGGCGCTTTTCTACAAGGTTATGCGGTCTTACGACCGCCGGATTTCTTCAAAATCAGGAGGCCGAGGCGCCGACCGCGTAATTGCGACTAACGGTACTGGCGTTGACCAAATAACCAAGTGACATACCCACATACCAGGCGTAACTGGCGGACTGACGGACGGCGGTCCAGACGTTCCCGTTGGGACGCGCGAGGATCGGCCATCCCTCCACCGAGCGCAGGTAGTTCCAGACCGAGTCGACGACCAGCTTGTTCAGGTAGACGGCGTTCTGGTGCCGGTCCGTCGACAGGGCGCAGCCCTTCGACTTCGCCCAGTAGACCGCGGGACTGTCCGCGAGGTTGTTGTTGATATTGTTCGTCGTCGCGTTCGCGTTCGAGATGTACGGCGTGGCGATGTACCACTTGCCGCCGACGGCGATGGCCTCGGCGCCCTTGCTGCCTTCCGTCAGCACCGGCTTGTCCACGGAGTTGACGCCCGTGTCGTTCATATTGACCCCGTTCGCCTTCTGCTTGGCGTAGATGGCGTCGGCGATGGCCTGCGTCAGCAGGTAGGAGTTCGTGCCGGAGAGGTTGTTGACGTTGTACTTGGCGAGGATCCCGGTGTTTGCACCGTTGATCCAGAAGTAGAAGTCCTCGCCGACGGCGGCCTGCGCTCCTGAGGCGTTCAGTATCTCCACGGCGGCGACGGTGCCGTCCGCCTCCGTAGTTGTGAGGCCGGAGTCGATGGCGAAGCGCCTGCGGCACCACTCCGTCACGGCCCACATGGCGTCCGTGAGCGCGGCGATGTCGTCCTTCGTGGCTTCGTGCTGGTTGTAGAACTTGTACGCCTTTGACACCCGCCACTCGGATCCGGTGTTGCTCTCCTGGTAGAGGAAATCGTCGCCGTCGTCCACGACGGACCAGCCCTTGCCGGTGGCGATGTCCGTGCCGGACGCCGCCGCGGTATACATGGGCTGGCTATAAACGAACAGCGCCAGCTGATCCACGCCGCCCTGGTTTTCGGCGGTGACGTTCCACGTCCGTCCGTCGAAGCGGTCGAACAGCAGGACCTCCCCGTCGGCGTCGTAGGCGTTCACGGAGATGCCGATCGGCTGAACTGTCATCGCGTCCTTGTCGTAGCCGGCGGCGACGTACAGGGCGTTCCACTCCGGCAGGGTGTACTTCACACCGTCGCTGCCCTTGATCTTCACGTTCTCGTTGTAGGCGACGTTCTCGGTCGTGCCGGGACCCGTCTCCACCGTCACGGCCCCCACCTCCAGGGTGGCGGGCGGCGTCAGGTGCTGGACGGCCTCCTGCGACGTGGGATAGCCGCCCGGATAGCCGATGGCGGCGTTGATGGCAGCGAGGACGGCGGGGTCGTCCCCGCCGCTTGCCTGCTTCCAGAAATTGATTATCATAGCGCAGTCCTCCCCGTTAGTAGGTGATGATGACCTCGGCGGTGTTCCCGGCCAGCTTGAACCAGGTGCCGCGGGCGAAGAAGACGACCTGGAGGTTTTCGTTCGCGGGTGTGCCGCTGTCCCAGGCGGTCCAGGTGCAGCCGTCGGCGGAGAAGTTGAGCGTGAAGGCGTCAGGCGACACGACGCAGAAGGCGTGCGCGTCGATGCGGAACGGAGTCTCCCCCGTGATTTTCAGTTGATGCATCATTGTCTTATCCTGTTTGAGTTTTACAGCGAGTTGATGACCGTGGCGAGGTCCTGGGACGTGCCGGGGTTGTCCCCGTTGTAGCCGCCCGCGAGGGTGTCCGCGATGGCGTTCAGTACGCCGTTCAGCACCTCGCCCGTGATCTCCTGGGCGCGGTTGCGCCTGATGTAGCTGTCGATGAGGTCGTTCAGTCTGCTCATGTCGTTTCGGTGTTTTCCGTCAAATAGCAAAAATCCACCGCAAGTAAATCTACCACGCGAGGATGTTGTAGGTCACGCCCGCGCCGATGTACGGCGTCAGCCCGTCCTTCCCGGCTCCGACCCCCGCCTGGACGCCCACGCCCCAGCGGGTCTTCCTTACCTTCTCCACGGTGACGGTGTTCGTGACGATCCGTTCCGTGACGTAGTGCCGCACGCTGTCCACCGACGGACGCACCCCAGACGCCCAGACGGTGGCGAGACTGTCCCGCCACTCCACCTGCTCGCGGTCCAGGACGACGAACAGGGTGTCGTGCAGCCGGACCGTGTCGCGTTCCACGACGCGCCGCGTCAAATAGACGGGCGTGGAGACGCTTATAGTGTCATGGAGGTACAAGGTGTCGGTCGTGTGCTTCACGACGATTGTAGGCGGGTCTGGTGAACGATGGCGGGCGCCCAGGAAGATAGCCAGCAGCAGCCCCGCGGTGAGCAGGGCGATGATTGTCAGTTGTATGTCGTTGCGGTCCATGTCAGCGCGAGATGATCCACGACACGATGGCCGTCGTGATGGCCTGCGCGATGCGGGTCTTCGTCACCGACTCCAGGAGCCACGCGCACTCCTCCCGGTTGTCGTAGAAGAAATTTTCCAGCAGGACGGCGGGGCATTTGGTGTTGGTTAATACCGTGAAGTTCGCCTCCCAATCGCGGTCCCCGTCGCTGGTGTCCGTGCGTATCTTGCGGTCGGGGAAGGCCCTCTCGAACACGTCGTAGAAGCGCTCCGCCACGGCGTCGGACGTGGTCTTCCCTGTGGATGTGTAGCAGGACCAGCCCTTCGCGCCCATCCAGGCAGAGCCGCCGCCCGCCGCGTTCGCGTGGACGGACACCAGCAGGACGTTGGAGGCGCCGGCTTCGGCGCACACCTTATTCACGCGCCGGACGCGCGTCGACAGGGGGATGTCGTTCGTCTCCGGGACGACGAGCCGCGCGTCATAGCCATAGGACAGGAGCAGTTCGTGGACCTGCGAGGCCACCTCCCTGTTCCACAGGTATTCGCGGAAGCGCCCGTCGGGGGACCGCTTGCCCGGCGTGTCGATGCCGTGGCCGTTATCCAGCAGGACGACCATACCGCGCTATCCGATTAGGTCCTTGAAGCGGTCCCGCAAGAACGGGAACGCCATAGCCGCGAGGGAGAGGACGGCGATGGCGAAAAGCCAGTGACCGCCGTGGGCCAGGAAGCCGAAGCCGCCGATGGCGCCCAGGATGTAGGCACAGCAGCAGGCGAAGTCGTAGATTTTATTCATTGTCGGGTTGTGTTTGGTGTTCGTCAAGGTAGCGCCGGGTGTCGCTGCGGAACTTCTCCATCTGGTTGTGGAAGTAGAGGGTGACGCCGAAGACGCTGGCGGCGTAGACCATCGCCTCGCCCAGGATCGCCAGGACTGAGCCGTGGACCTCGCCCGTAGGGGGTACGATGAAGCCCGCAATCGTGAGGCCCCAGCCCACGACGAAGGCCGCGATCGCGGTCGCGTAGGCCGCCTTGTGTTTTCTCTCGTCGTTGTTCATAGCGTCAGTAGATTAAAAAGTCGTCGTTGAAGTCGTCGTTGAAGTCCCCGAACAGTTCCGCGCAGGTGCCGCCAAGGGGCGAGCGCAGCGTCAGCGTGCAGTACACGCCCGCGCACTCGTCCAGGAAGCGCTGGTTGAAGGTCGTGTAGGTCCAGTCGCCCGCCTCCAGCCCGCGCTCGTCAAGGGTGCGGATGACGTTCCCCAGGGTCTGGATGCCGACGGACTGCACCTCCAGTTCGTTGGATTTGTTCGCCGTCAGGCGGTCGATGTAGAAGAACGTGAAGGCGTATGTGACGAAGGGGCTGTCGATGGTCTCGGCGTGCTGTCCCTGCGTCCAGCCGAACACCCCATAGCGGGCGTCCGACAGGCTGTTCAGGCGGAAGATGTCGTTGCGGACGATCATGTTCACGTCCGGCTGGGCGGACGCGACCACCTCGATGGACCGTATGATTTCGGAGAGTGTCATCGCTTGCAGGTGCAGTTATTGTCGGGTAACATCTTGCCGCGTGGGCCTCCGAGCCAGACGCCGCAGGTGGCGGCG
>Ga0310786_10007970_pt1 | contig 13696 bp, 5 predicted proteins | sample AusTroGonzalo_MG_FD_203881 | JGI IMG/M metagenome (GOLD analysis project Ga0310786, IMG submission 203881) | Bovine rumen microbial communities from tropical cattle in Woodstock, Queensland, Australia - Gonzalo_03 (v2) (version 2) | ecosystem: Host-associated > Mammals > Digestive system >... | reverse complement strand
TAAGCTGCAGCTGCCCTCCGACTCGCCGTACTTCACAATGGCAGCCTTCGGCGCACTCACCGTAATGCCGTGGACATTGCCGTCGTAAGTCCCGCTGTAGCCCTCAGCGCTGACATCCATCTTGGCGGTCTTCACTGTCAGCTTGTAGCTGGCTGACTTCGTCGCATAGGTGTAGTTCTTACTGTCAGCCACGGTAGCCGTGATGGTCGCATCGCCGGCACCGACGATCGTCACCGAACCCGTCTCACTGTCGACGGTGGCAACGCCCATATTCCCTGAGGCATAGCTCACCGTGCCGTCACCGGTCTTCATCAGAGCATTGGTGAAAGCAGCCTCGCCGTAGGTCTTCTCAACCTCCGCAGCAGCGAAGCTGATACTGCCCGCGGCCTGGCTGATGGTGACCTTCGCGCTGCCGGTGACGGGGGTATAGTTCTCCATCGACACCTTATAATAGACGGTATAGTCACCCGCATCGATATAGGTGGGGCTGGCATCTAAGCTGCAGCTGCCCTCCGACTCGCCGTACTTCACAATGGCAGCCTTCGGCGCACTCACCGTGATACCGTGGGCATTGCCATCGTAAGTCCCGCTGTAGCCCTCAGCATTGACGTCCATCGTGGGAGCAGGATTGATGGTGAACGTCGCTTTGGCCACACCCGTATAAGGTAGCGTCGTAGCCGTCACAATCACCGTAGGAGGCGTTGCCGAGGTGGCATCGGCAACGGCGACATTATTCTCATAGCTCACGCTATAGTAGCTGCTGGCGATGGTCGTCCTACCCAGCTCCACACTGGTCACGCTGGGCTTCTTTTCATCGCCGTCGTAGGTAAAACTCGTCTGGCTCAAGTTCACAGTGGCGTTACTGATATCCACACTACGGTGGAAGTCTGCATTTACCTCATAGTCGTAGTTTTCATCCTCGACAGGGAAGGTATAGGTGGTCGTACCCGTCGGATTGGCAGCTCCCAAAGGCATCACCGAGATGGGAGCGGAAATGTTATTCCCCTGACCACGAAGACGGGCCTGAGCAAACTGTCCTTTGATGGTCTTGGTCACGGTGATGTCCGATGCCTCGATGTAATATCCGTCATTGGCCGTCACCGTCAGTGTGGCAACACCATCTGAGATGCCTTGTGGCACCACTGTACCAGGAGTCGCCGGAGGTGTGCCACCATCCAGCGTAATGGTTATATCGAATGTTCCCTGCGCCCAAACGCTGGCCGAACACAGCATCAGCGCCACCATGGCAATGATTGACTTCATATAGTTTTTCATGCGCGTACCTTATTTATTTAATTACTATTTTCTTTCCGTTCACAATAAACAAACCAGCTTTCGCGGGCTTCCTAATCTTCCTGCCCTGCAGGTCATACACGGCACCAGCAAAACTGTCCACTGTCAACTGTCCACAGTCAATTGCCGTCGCATCATCTATAATTAGGACACGGGCGGCAGAGGGACTGCTCACCACCAAATAGCACTTGCCTGCCGGTATAGTGCCTGACGTAGACTTCACGAACTCACCATTGTAGAGCACATAGACGGTGCCCGCAATGGTGCTGACATCGATACCACCCGTAGGAGCCGCCTGCAGTTTGTTGTCCGTGAAGCTGCCTGCCGAACCAGAATACGTCGTCACCTTTGTCCCAAGGGTGCCCGTCCTCTTCAGTAGCAGGGGGACGCCCTTAGGCAGATAGCCGACCGACGTTATATCCACACTGCTCTCGCCGACGCTTGTGACGAAATATGCCTCAAGGTTCTCTGGCAGGGTCAGATCATCCGCCAGTGCACTATAATAGGTACACCATACCTGGTCGTCGCTGCTGAAAGGATTCTCGAAATCAAAGGACTCAGCCGGACCGACTATCTTGCCGGTGTCATCATAATAGAGGCCGTCGCCATAGGCTACTGTGGAAAATCCGCTGAAAGGCGCATGGTCAAACGGGGAACTGGCGCCTTTAGCCTTGAGGAAACTCAGGCTGCCGATGGCTGTCAGGCCGTCCGTCTCGAAGGTCAGCGTGCCGCCGTTGGTAGATTTGATCAGGCTGGTCTCCGAGCCCGTGGCTGCAATGGTGCTGTTACCTGTCAGATGGATGGTCAGGTTGCCGAGCCCGCTCTCGATGGCGCCGTCGATGACTGCACCGTTCAGCGTCAGGGTGTGCTCTCCGTCGAATCTGACGGAAGAGTTGCCGACACCCATGATCTCGTCCTTGTTCCTTTCCGTCACCTGTTTTCCGCCGACCTTCAAGTCGTAGGCATCCGTGATGGAGAAGGACAGGGTTGCCGTCACATCGGCATTTGGCATCGTGAACGTGAATACCGTGTGGTCGTAATGCCCATCTACATTACAGTCCTCAGAAGACACACTAACACTTCCGACAGACAATGACAATACGGGCTTGTAGCCTTCCATGGGAGTAACCGAGAAGGTGAAATCATTACCAGGTAAAAGATAATAGAAATCATCTTTAAATAAATAATATGAACCATCAGCAACTTCAGACGATGCGTAACCTATGGCATCCGGGACTAAGACTTTCACCTTCTTTGTGCCGGCAAGTTCCACTATGCCTATTTCGTCATTGCCATTTCCAATGCCCCGCTGATCGTAGCCGGACTTTGTCGTGGTAGCACCACCTACCGTTTTTGACACCGTTACATCGGCATCATAGGAATTGTTGCTCAAAATGGCTTCGTCTTCCTTGTAGCCGACTATTGCGCCAATATTGGCATCACCGCTCTCAACGGTACTCGAACTTACCTTGCAGTTCTGTATCGTACCAGCCTGGAAATAGCCGACAATGGCACCGGTCTTAGTGCCGCCAGAGAAGGAACAACCACTCAGCGTGAGATTCTTGACCGTTCCTCCATTAATTCTTTCAAACAAGCCTATAGAGACATCCGGATTCATGTCTCCATATTGAAGGCCGCTTATCGTTTTCCCATCACCGTCAAAATGGCCTGCGAAGGCATAGTCGCTATTTCCTATCGGCACGAAGCCTGTCCCGCAAGTTATATTATCCTTGAGTTTGACATATTCTGTGGTCAGAATACCTTCATTAACGTATGTGGCGAAATTCTTAAGGTCGTCGAAATCTTTAATCTCAAAAGGCGATCCCGAAGTACCTGCGCCACCGCTTAAAAGCGAAGTCGTCACAATGGCCGAACTGATATTATCAGTAGCGCCATAAGTAGGGAACCAATACAATCGAGTATCCATTGTGGGGTATTCGCAATTGGAGAACCCACTGATGACACTTGCTGTACCAGCGCTTAATTCCAGTGAACATGCACCACCTCGTTTGAATGATATGTTTTTTTTATTTGCTGTAGTCGTGATGCAAGAGCCACTCGTTGTGATTTTGTTCGTTCCTATGAGTTCAATCTTGAAATTTTCGTCATTAGTCCATGAAATAGGAACTGTCAGCGTCGCACCATTGAGCGTTAAGATGTGTGTTGCGGCTTTGTCGTATGAACCAATAGAGTTACCGCCAACAATAATATCTAAATAGTTGGCACTTGTCACTTTTATCTCTCCAATCGAAAGACCGTATTCAATTTCTCCAATACCCAAATATCTACCACCTTGATTATTGTAAATAAGTCCCTGGTCCAGACCATTATTATATGTAATGCTGCTGAAGCCGTCAATCGGTTTAGTCACATATTGGAAATAGAGCTTGCCTGTAGGCTTGCCCTCACTAATATCTGAGGTAAAAGTCAGCTTGGCAGTAGCGACGATTGAGGAAATACCGTTATCCAGTTTGTTATTATCGTCAGTGCCTTTAATCCAGTTATTTCCTTTCAGATGAATGGTCAAGTTGCTAAGGCTGCTCACGACAGCCCCCGGCAGCGTCGCGTTATTCAGCGTCAGCGTGTTCGTTGATGCATCAAACGTTATGCTGCCATTAATGATGCCGTCACCATTAATATAGCCTTCAGCATCAGGCTCATTGCCTGCAACTTTGATGCTCGTTTGTCCCCGCGTCCCTAACGGCAGAAGCAATAAAGCAAACATCACCAGAAGCCCTCTCAGCCCGCTCGTGAAAAACATCTCTCGGAGTAATCTTTCTCTTATCATAATGGTTCTTGTTTATTCTTTTGTTGTTAATTCCCCGATGAAGTAGCGTAAACACTATTCGGCTGCAAAGGTACAAATAATATCTGAAATAACCTACACGAAATATAACAAAGTTTTTTATTTTTTTTGCTGGCTGGAAATAAAGAAGCAGCAGACTGGGAGAAAGGATGCTGCAAACCCAAATCAACGCATAGATCGGCGCCATTTGTAGTAGCCGAAGACAGCAATGATGACATAGAGGGCGTAGAGCGAGGCCTTGAAGGGGATGTCCTTGTAGAAGTAGAGGACGCTGGTGACCACATCAACGGCAATCCAGATGAACCACTGTTCGAGGTACTTATGAGCCAGTGCCCAGATGCCTACGATGCTCAGGGCTGTGGTGAAGCTATCGGCTAAGGGGACGTTCGAGTTGGTGAAGGTGACGAGCAGCCAGTAGATCGTCGCCCATACGGCAGCGATGACGGCGAGCCAGGGAAGCACAAGCCGTCGGGGGAAATGACGGATGGGCAGGCTCTGCTTTTCAGCAGAACCGCGCACCCACCGCCAGTAGCCATAGACGGTCATCGACAGATAGTAGAACTCCATGCCACAGTCGGCATAGAGGCCCTTCTGGTAATAGAGCACGATGCCGAGGGCCTGCATTGCGAACCCCACGACCCACATCCACACGCTGGCCCTGTACTCCAGCAGGATATACGCCAGTCCCAAGACCGTCGTCACAATATCCAACCAATGCTCTACAAGAAATTCTACCATCTTTTCTTCTTCACTACGAATTACACTAATTAAACGAATTATTATGGCGCAGCAATTCGTAAAATTCGCGTAATTCGTAGTCTTAAATTAAAACCTTAATGTTATGTTGCCCATAATCGTGAAGCCAGCCATGGGGATGAAGCCGATCTGGTAGTAACGGTTGTCGTTGGGATGACCGTAGCTGTCGCAGATGGCCGAGTAAACCCAGCCGCTGGCAGCATAGCGTCGGCTGAAGATGTTGTTGAAATTCAGTCCAAAAATCGCTTCCTTGAAAAGACTTTGAACTTTATGATTACCTTTCAGGGTGTAACTAAGGTTGAGGTTCGAGACGCTGTAGCAAGGCAGTGAGCGGTCGACGTTCTCCGTATTGTCGAGGTACTGACGGCTGACGAAGTTCGTGTGCCAGACGGCCTGCCAGCCCTTATAGTGCAGGTTGACGAAGCCATTGAGGATGGTCGATGGGCTGAAGGCCAGCGTGGAGTTGTCGTAATGGATGGTCTGCGAGCCGTTGTCCCAGTCCTCCACCACCTCGTCGAAGTCCTTGATGCGATTCTTGCTCAGCGAGGCGTTACCCTCGATGGTGAGCCAGGCGGTGGGATCGAAGGCAGCCTGCAGCTCGATACCCATGCGGTAGGAGTCCTTGATGTTCGTGGTCAGGTTCTCGCCGATGTCACTGACGGCACCTGTCTGCACGAACTGATCAGTATAATTCATATAAAAAAGGTTCGCGCCCACGCGTGCGAGACCACCGTCGAAGGTGTAGCCCAGTTCGTAGTCCATCAACGACTCAGCCTTGGGAGCAGGATAAGAGCCGTTGTCGGTGAAGTTGTTACGCTCCGGCTCACGGTGGCTCAGGGCCACAGAACCATACACACGATGACCGTCAAGCGTCCATGAGAAGCCAGCCTTGGGATTCAGGAAGTCGTACTTCTCGTTAATGTCGAGCAGCTGATTATAGTATCTGTTACCCTCCTGATAGAATTTGTCATTGTAGCCATCGGTTTTGTAGCTGACATGACGGTACTGGATATCGCCGAACACGTCCCAGTGGTCGTTGATGTGGTAAGCTGCTTTCAGGAACACGTTGCCGTCGAGTTTGTGGGCATCGGAGTCGTAATACTTGAAGTCAACATTCTGTGTAACACGTCCTGTGTTGGTTTCCTCCAACCATATCAGATAGTCGCGGACGGTCTCGTTGCCGACATAGTTGATGTAGCCGAAATGGTTGCCGTCAAAGTTCTGGAGCGACAGTCCGCCGATGATGTCCCAGGCATCATTTTTGTAGTTGGCATTCCACACCAGGCCATAGCTATGCTGCGTGATACCTTTCTTGCGCACAAAATCAGAACGTTTGATGAAGTTGCCCTCCGCGTCGTTAACTGTCAGTCCGAATTTCGAGAGCTTGTTGTTGGGGCGGAACTCCTCGTAGTAGCCGTAGCCGTAGGTGTAGTGCAGCGAGGCGGAGGTGGACCAGCGTTCGCTGATGTTCCAGGAGGCCGAGAGAATATTATGGTCCTGCCAGAAGTTATCCGTGGTCTTATCCCAGTAGCTGCCGTCGGCCATCTGATAGCGTTTCGTGTCGTAGGTGCCGTCGTCGTTGATAATCAGCTGCTCATAGAGCGAGTTGTACTTGCCGATGCCCTTGTCCCACATGTCCTTATAGATTTTGATGCCTGTATTGGCACCATAGGTGCCGTCCATGATGCTCAGGTCGTTGGTGCCAGCCGTCACGCCGTTCCAGGCCTGGCCCGTGCGCTCGAAGCTGCCGATGTTCTTGTATCTGACGATGACATCGTCAGACACCCAACTCAGGCCGCCGTAGTAGGAGCCGCTGCGCCCTGAGGTGCCGTCGATGAAGCCGTCGGTATGCGTCTGGTGGTAGGCCCCGTCGAGGATCCAGTGTTTCCACAGCAGACCTGTGGAGAACTTGCCGCCGAAATTATAGGTGTTAAACGAGCCATAGGAGCCGCTGACCTCGATGCTCGGCGTCAGCAGGGGCGTCGCCGAGGAGAGGGCCACCGTACCGCCGAAGGCACCGTCGCCATTCGTCGAAGTACCCACGCCGCGCTGTATCTGTACGGATCCGAGCAGCGAACCGTAAGAGTTCATGTTGGCCCAGAACACGCACTGATCCTCGGGTGAATTGAGGGGCACGCCGTCGAGCGTCACGTTGATACGGGAGTCGCCTGCACCACGGATCCGCATATAGGTGGTTCCCGTTCCGAGTCCGTTCTCACTCCACGCCAGCACGCCGGGTGTCTGCGAGAAGAGGAACGGCAGTTCCTTACCCGTCTTCGAAAACTCACTGAGCTGGGCCTTCTTGATGTTGGCCACGGCGTATGGAGCATTCTTCTGCGCCCTGACGCCCTTGACGACCACTTCCTGCAGCGCCTCCACCTGTGTGGAGTCATACAGTGCTGCCTTGTTATCCTGAGCATTCACACTCACCGCGCTCACCAGCACCACCAATCCTAAAACAAATCTTTTCATACCGTAATTGTACCTTTAATTAATAAATAATGTAAAGGGGGTCTTCAAATAATATTCCATCCCTACGCCGGCATTATCCGGATCAGGTTAGAGGGTATCATCTCAGCCCGCACTCGCGGGCACCCCTTGAATTGCGGCTGCAAAGGTACAAAAATAAATTGATAATTGACAATTGACAATTGATAATTTTCATCCACCACCAAAATTAATTGTCAATTATCAATTGTCAACTCTTGACTTCGGCGATGCATCACCCAACAATATAACAAAAACACGCTACACTTAACACACCTCATGCACCTAATATTTATGCATTTTCTGTTAAAGGGAGCCTTTCCCCCTCCGAAAGGAGCCTTTTTTTGAAAAATAAGAGCCTCCGGCTGAAAATTTAGAGGCTCCAAATTTTTGTACGGAGGCTCCAGTTGAGTGAGCGGAACCTTCATTTTTCGAAAATGTCGATTTCCTGGCCTTTTTTAGGGGTTGGAGCACCAACAAGGAAGGTCTTCCTGCATAAATATACGGTATTGCATTTTTATTCAGGTGCGCCAGGTGCCTCAAGTGCTCGCCTTTTTTTTAGCCTATATATCTTATCGGATTCCCATTCGAGCTTCGACGACATTGACCACATAATCGCCGAGCTTCTCGCACTCGTTGATGAGGTCCATATAGATAGTACCCACCGCATAAGTGTAATCATGGTTGTTGATGTCGCTGATATTCTGCGCCTTGAGCTGGTTGCGGTAGTTGTTGATCTCGTTCTCGATGTTGAACGTACGATTGACATCGAACGACTCCTTACGGCCTATCATCAGCTTGTTCATCTGCGTCAGCGACTGGTCTGTGAGTTCCATCATCTGGTGGATATGCTCATACTGCTTCTCCACGAAGTGGTCTTCTTTTCCATTATACTTGCGCGAGATGGTACGGGCCATGTTGTAGCAGGCATCGCCGATACTCTCCAGTTCGGAGATCTCACGCAGCATGGCACGGATCTTGGCCTTTGTGTCGTCAGAGAGATGAGCGTCGCTGACGGAATCGAGATATTTGGCAATCTCCAGCTCCATATTGTCGCTGATGCCCTCGTACTTCTCGATACGGGTATAGAGTTTGTTGAAGTCGCCGGCCTTGCTGTCCTTCTTGTTATTGACGCTCGCTGACAGATTCAACAACTCGCGCACCATGCCGAACATCCGCTGCATACGCTCGGAGAACGCCTGAATCTCCTTCTGGGCCTCAAGCACGGAAAGCTCAGGAGTCTTCATGATACCGGAAGTAATGAAGTGCAGGCGGAAATCCTCTTCCTCGTCCACCTTCTTGGATTTGATCACCCAACAGACGAAACGCTCGATCTGTGGGATAAACCAGATGAGGATGAAGGTATTGGCCACGTTGAAGCAGGTGTGGAAGGCTGCCAGTACAAAGGTCAGCTTGGCTGCATTCGCCATGAAAGCCTCTGACGACACAGCATCTTTTGACATTGCCACATCATAGCCCACCAGTCCGCAGACAGCGTCAATGAAGGGGCGGAACACGAACAGGATCCAGATGACGCCAAACACGTTGAAGAACATGTGGGCCAAAGCAGCCCGACGGGCTTGCGTATTAGCCGAGAGTGCAGCCAAGTTTGAGGTGACGGTCGTTCCGATGTTCTCACCCATCACCAAAGCAATACCCTGATAGATGGGCAGCGCACCGCTGGAGCACAGGATCATGGTGATGGCCATCACCGCTGCCGACGACTGCACGCAGAAAGTCAGTATGCCACCCAGCAGCAGGAAGAGCAGGGTGGTCAGGAACGAGTCGGGATCGAAGGAAGCGAAGAAATTGAGTACCGTCTCATTGTGCCCTAAGTCCATCTCTGTACCTGTGAGCCTCAAGGTGGTGAGTCCCAGCAACAGCAGTCCCAGACCGAAGAGGAAGTCACCGATATAACGGTGCCTCTTCATATAAATAAGGATAATGCCCAAGAAGAAGCCGACATACGACACAATGCTGATGTCGAACGACATACCTGCCGACATGATCCAGGCCGTCAGCGTCGTACCGATGTTAGCACCCATAATCACCGAGATGGCCTGTGCCAGCGTGAGCAGACCGGCATTGACGAACGATACCGTCATCACCGTCGTTGCCGTCGACGACTGTACGGACGCTGTTACCAGCATACCAGTAAGCATACCAGTGAAACGGTTGGTGGTCATTGCCCCGAGGACGTGTCGCAACTGCGGACCCGCCATCTTCTGCAGGGCCTCACTCATCGACTTCATACCGAACATCAGAAGTGCGAGCGAGCCAAGTAGTTTGATTAAAACCAGCATAAAAGATCTCTTTTGATGTTATTTCGCTGCAAAGATACAAAAAAAGCCACAGATTTCACAGATTTTCCCAGATTTTTTTGTATCTTTGCAACAAAATAATCCCTTACGACAATGGAACGGACAATCAAAGTACACGTCAAGAACAACGGAAAGACCATAGAGGTGCCCCTCGGCTGTAACCTCGAGGAAGTATTCAAACTCTCAGGAGTGGAGATGAAGCACGGCCCTATCTCCGCCCATGTAAATAACAAGGTAGAGGGGATGCACTTCCGCATTTACAAGCAGAAGGAGGTGGATTTTCTCGATGTCACCTCGGCCAGCGGTAACCGCGCATATACCCGCAGCCTCTTCTTCGTGCTCTGCAAGGCTGCCCACGAACTCTTCGCCCCCTGTAAGGTGGCCATCGACATCCCCGTTTCCAACGGCTACTATGTGAACCTCCAGATCAACCGCCCTGTGACGCTCGACGATGTCGGGGCCATCCGTCGCCGGATGCAGGAGATCATCGATGCCGCCCTGCCCATCCATCGCCATGAGACCACGACCGAGGAGGCCATCCAGCTCTTCGACAGCCTGCACAACCGTTCGAAGGTGAAACTGCTGAAGTCGACAGGTCGTCTCTTTACTACATACTATGACATCGACGGCTACGTGGACTACTACTACGGCTCACTGCTGACGAACACCTCACAGCTCTACCTCTTCGGGTTGGAGAAATACTTCGACGGCCTGCTGCTACGCCTGCCGTCGCGAGAGCATCCCGACGAGCTTGACGAGATGACGCATCAGGACAAGATGTTCGGTATCTTCAAGGAGCATCACCAGTGGCAGGACATTCTCGGCCTGCGCACCGTCGGCGACCTGAACGACGTCATCCAGCAGGGACACTCCTCGACCCTCATCCAGATCAGTGAGGCCTTGCAGGAGAAGAAGATTGCACAGATAGCCGACGAGATTGTGCGCCGCAAGGGTATCAAGCTTGTCCTCATCGCCGGACCGTCCAGTTCAGGAAAGACCACCACCTGCAAGCGCCTCTCCGTCCAACTGGCCGTCAACGGCATCAAGCCTGTCAACATCTCACTCGACGACTACTTCGTCAACCGTGACCAGACGCCGCGTGACGAGAAAGGCGACTACGACTATGAGCACCTGCACGCCCTCAACCTGCCGCTATTCAACGAACAGCTCACCGCCCTCTTCCGTGGCGAGGAGGTGGAGCTGCCACGCTACGACTTCCCTACGGGCACAAGTAAGAAGAGCGGCAAGAGACTGCGTTTGGGCGAAAAGAACATCCTTGTCATCGAAGGCATCCACGCCCTGAACCCAGAACTGACGTCACAGATTCCCGATGAACATATCTTCCGCGTCTATGCCTCGGCACTAACCACCATCCTGCTCGACAGCCACAACTACATCCCCACCACCGACAACCGTATGCTGCGCCGCATCATCCGCGACTATAAGTACCGTGCCGTCAGTGCCAGGGAGACCATCCGCCGCTGGCCATCGGTGCGCAAGGGTGAGAACCGCTGGATATTTCCCTTCCAGGAGAATGCCGACGCGATGTTCAACTCAGCCATGCTCTTCGAACTGGCCGTCATCAAGAGTCAGGCGGAGCCGCTGCTGGAACAGGTACCGGAGAACTGCCCCGAATATGCCGAGGCTTACCGTCTGCTGAAGTTCCTGCGCTACATCAAGCCCATCCCTGACACGCAGATACCGCCGACCTCACTCCTCCGTGAATTCCTTGGCGGCTCGTCGTTCGAGTACTGATGTCTATTCTGGATTATCGAATATTATTAAAAATCCCTAAAAATATTTGTTCGTTCCAGAAAAAGCACTACTTTTGCAAGCTAAGGACATTTTGTACAGAATGTACAACAGAACTGACGACCATAAACAGAGAAAATGAATACCGTCATAAGAACGAAATACTGGGAGCGGACGGCACAGCTGGCCTTGACGCTGCTGCTCATGCTGTTCACCACGCTCACCGCCTCGGCCACGGATTTCATCACCGACGTGATGGTAATAGGCGGAAATGCGCAAGAAGTGACTGACAAGACGAGTGAACTCCAGGGGCAAGGATGGACAAGGATTGAATACGACCTGAACACGGGAGCCGGAGGCGACTACATCTACCTGCTCTATAAGACGGAGAGTAGTACCGACAATGTCAACTACGGCGACTACATCACCGACTTCTACGTCAAGGATGGCAAGGATGGACAAGCGAGCGTGCCCGAATCCATTGTTATCGACGGTCGTACCTACCACCTGGTACCATACGATGGTAGCGATCATTTTAAGGCTGATGATCATCAGGGTGACCTGAACAGCGGTACGGGCGACACCACCAATTCCATTCACCTCTATTATACGACGGATCCCTTTCCTGATGATTACCGAGCGGTCACCAGCATCACCTTCAATGCCGACCAAAACGGTGCAATTGGCTGCGACCTGAATGCAGGCTGTGGCGAGAGTTCCGCCTATATCTACATGCACATCACCACTGCTACCGCCCCGCCTTTCCCCGGAATGGGCACAGCAAGCGACCCTTTCCTTATTAGAAGCGCCGACGAATGGGGGAGGTTCTCTAAGTTAATAGGACAGGGAAGGGAAACCGACAAGTACTATAAACTGACCGAGAATATCACCGTTTCGTCCATGGTGGGCACAAGTGCTCATCCTTTCTGTGGCACCTTCGACGGCGATGGCAAACTTCTCACCGCGAATATAAACAGCACGGAAACCGCTGCGGCACCGTTCCTATACGTAAAGGGTGCCACGATCAAGAACCTTTCTGTGGGCGGCACCATTGCGGGCAATGTACAAAAAGCTGGTGGCCTGGCCTGTTTCTGCAGCGGTAATGTAGGCATTAATGACTGTGTGGTTTCTGCCACCATCAGTGGTTTCACGACCTATGCCGGCGGTTTCGTGGGCTGGTATGACGACAACGCTACGCTCACGATGAACAACTGCCTGTTCAAGGGCTCGTTCTCGCCGGGTACGGGCGGCAAGTACCATCCCATCGGCTGCTGCAACCCCCAAAAAACCGTCAACGCCACCTTTACATCCGTCTATTACCTGAACACCATCACCCCCACGGTCTATTTCTTCGGGGGTGCAGACACACCGGTGAGCAGCACCATAGTCGAGGGTGTCTGGAATGACCCTGTGACGGCGGCCGACGGCATACGATATTATGGGAAGATTAAGAAAAAGACGATTCCCTACGCATACGGGTTTGAAGATGGTAATCCCTTTGCAGATGGCTGGAAACTTGTAAATGGCATATTGAGCACAGAAATCATCCATGACGACGACGCTTCATACGAAGGCAATTACTGTTTTAAGTTCTCCAACGACGGTTCCACCCCCCAATACTTTATTTCCCCCGAGTTGGACTGCAGCACGGCCTTGTCCGTGACATTCCACCATTACGGTTTTGGGGCACCCAGATTCAAGGTGGGTTATTGTATGGCTACCAGCCCAGACGACCTCACCTGCTTCGACTGGGGAGATGATATTGCCGGGACTGAGTCATGGTCCAGCGTAACAAGAACGCTTCCCAAGGGAACCCGGTTTGCTGCCATTCAAATCCTTCCTGTGGGAGCTGGTAATATCTTGTTTGTGGACAATTTCCGCTTTGAGGCTTGCAGCTATCCCGCTCCCACCGGCCTCACGCTGAGCGCTCTTACCGACAAGACCGCCACCCTGGAGTGGAGTGCTCCCAATGCGGACATCAATATTTCAAGCTATAAATGGCAGTACAAGAAGGATGGCGAATCCAGTTGGTCTAACGAAGTGCCCACGACCGAAAGATCCGTTAATCTGAACGGCTTGTCCGGCTATACCACCTACAATTTCCAGGTGAAAGCCGTTTATAGTACTGGTACTGGCGAAGAGAGTATGTGGCAGTCCATCAGCTTCAGGACCTCCATGTCGCTGCCCTACGAGTGCGGCTTTGAAAACGTCGGGGATCTCGACAAATGGACGATGAATGACGTGTATGACTATACGCGAGTTTACGACGTCAGAAGCGAGG
>Ga0310786_10007969_pt1 | contig 13696 bp, 10 predicted proteins | sample AusTroGonzalo_MG_FD_203881 | JGI IMG/M metagenome (GOLD analysis project Ga0310786, IMG submission 203881) | Bovine rumen microbial communities from tropical cattle in Woodstock, Queensland, Australia - Gonzalo_03 (v2) (version 2) | ecosystem: Host-associated > Mammals > Digestive system >... | reverse complement strand
TCGAAGTATTTGGCAATATGTGTTGCCAATGGTGTGGATGGCTCGTGTCCGTATAGCCATGTGGGAACACCCAGGCTCTGGAAATCCTTCTGGGGAAATCTTTCTCGTATTCTCCATGCTGTTTCCAGCCATCCTTCATCGGTAAATTTGGGTGCAGTCGATAGGATGTGCAGGGCATCCTCCAGTTCAATCTCGTTTCGTCCTGCCATCCAGGCGCCCAGATGGGTGGCTTCCATTGCGCCCGGTCCTCCGCCCGAGATCATCAGGAACCCCTCTTCTGTGAGGCGTTTGCATAGGTAGACTGTCTGCTTGTAAGCCTGATCTGTGCGGGAAAGGTTGTGTCCGCCCATGATGCCCACAAGGCGGTGCTCGTTATAATTCGACAGGAAGTCGTGCAGGCAGTCAGAGATACTATGGTCGTGCAGCGAACGTGCCAGGGTTTCTTTGGCATCGGATGTGAACTTTCCTTTCTTTAGGAAATGACGATATACGCGTCCGTCGAAGCATTTCTCGTACGAGCCCTTTTCGGCTGGCGAATAGCCGTCGTATAGTTCCTCTGGTGTATACAGGTGATTCCTATAGCCAAATGTTTCGCCCATATTAGGCAGGAACAGGCAGTCCTTGCATTTCTTCTTCAGGCCCATAGGCAGCTGGCAGCCTATAAAGACGCATTCCTTGTATGAATGGAGAAGCGCCTTCTCGGTCTCGGCCGTCAGGTTAACACATTGAAAGACGTGATGCCTAATCTCCTCATTCTCTTGATGCAGAATCTGCGCCAGTTGCCAATCATCCTTTATTTGCTTGTAGGAATCTCTCATGTGTCCTTGTAATTATAGGATTATCAACCTTATTATATTAAATATCATTACAAAATTACAATTTTTGTGGCTTTTGTGCCAAGTTTTACCCGAAAAATTGTAATTTTACACGGATAAATAACCGTAATGGATAATAAATCAAATATAACTCTGTTGACATGAAGAAAATTTTGTTTTTGGCTTTGGCCGTACTCTTTCCTTTTATTGCAAATGCACAGGCGTCTGCTGACGATGCCATAAAGGTTCGTTGGGCGACTTTTAATATCCGTTGCGTCAGTAGCGATGATTACAAGATTAACTGCGGGTGGGAACAACGTAAAGAACTTGTTGCCCAATATCTTACGGACAACGGGATAGATATCTGCGGAATGCAGGAAGTTACAGATGCCCAGATGACGTACCTGTGTAAGAAGTTGAAGGGGTACGGATTTGTTGGCGTAGGGCGCACAGACGGAAAGAGAAAGGGTGAGGCTACTCCCGTTTTCTATCGTAAAGACCGCTTCAAGGCGTTAGACAAGGGACACTTCTGGCTCTCCGAGACTCCTGATGTCGTAGGATCTAAGGGTTGGGATGCGGCTCTCGAGCGCATTGCCAGTTGGGTGAAACTGAAGGATAAGAAGACGGGCAGGATATTTATGGCTGTCAATACACACTTCGATCATGTGGGCAAAGTGGCCCGTCGCGAGAGCGCCAAACTTATCATGCGGAAGATTCAGGAGATAGTGGGGGACAAGCCTGCTGTGGTTACCGGCGATTTCAATGTTAGTGAAAGCGATGAGGCTTATAAGACTATGGTGACCAACGAATTCCGGATGAACGATGCCTATCACATGACAGACAATAATACAGGTGTCACGTATACGTATCACGATTATTGTCGTGTTCCTGCCGAGAAGGCTCATAAGATAGACTTTATATTCATTACTCCCGGCATCAGGGTTTCTGGAACGCATATTGAAAAGCCCGAGAATAAGGCTCCTCAGCTATCTGACCACAACCCTCATTATGCCGACTTGGAGTTCTAAATCTCAGAATTATAATTAATTAACATTTTCGTGTTTTATTATTTTGTATCTTTGCCGCCGAAAAATAACATTAAGATATGAGAGACGATAAAAAGACTAACTTTTCTGTCGAGTCAGTACAGGATTTGAACTCATCCAACATCTGGTCTATGTCTGCCGAGCAGATAGGTTCGATGTGGGAGAAGGAACGCGAAGAGGAGGATTTCTCCATTGTGGAAGAAAAACTGCTGAATGTTATCCGTTTAGCCTTCGAGGTTGTTCATTTCAACGAAGAAGACGAGCGTGAGGTTGCAAAATACAAGAATCTGAATTGGGTTACGTTCCATCATTGTAAAGCCTCTAAGGGATGTGTGGCTATCCGCAGGAAGGCCATTACCCGTATTACAGACCTCAGCTACGAGAATGTAAAGCATATCTCAGCCCCCGTCTTGCTTGACCTTATCGATAAGAACTTCGGTGGAGGATGGGATTCCATCTCGTTGGCATTGAAGGATATTATCGAAAGCGGCTTCGATATCAGCACCACACAGTTGCCTGCCAGTCGTATTCATGCTCCGGGCGGCACCCTCGAGAAGAAGGTGGCACAGGGCTATGATGTACTGGAGATTACCAAGGGTACATGGATCGAAGCTATCTTTGCCAAGAAGAAAGATCCTGTCGAGAAACTCAAGTTGGAGCCCGTCTATAAGGAATACGATGAGGATGGCAATCCTATTTATGACGAGGAGGAAGAAAATGATGAGTCCGAGGATAATATGGATGATGATGAATCAGAGGATTCCGATGACACCTTCTATAGCAGCTATTCAGAGGAGGCTGAGGTGAAGGACGAAGACGAGGAAGGCTTCCCCTTGGAAGAAGAATAAGGCGGGCAAATCGAAATATATAAAAAGAGGCAACTTCTGTTTGCCTCTTTTTTATATCTGTCTTCTTCTGAATTCTGAGCAGACAATGCTGGTGGCGATGGCCACATTCAGGCTTTCTGTCGTCTTAGCTCCTATGGGATAGTTGGGTATGAAGAGTTTCTGTGTGACAAGATTCCTGATGGCAGGAGAGAGACCTTTCCCTTCATTGCCCATAACGATAAAGCCGTTATTGCCCAATTCCTGCTCGTAGATGTTTTTTCCATCCAAAAGGGTTCCGTAGATCGGTGTCTTGCTTAGCCTGAATGTCTCCTCTAAATTCATGTAGTGAACCTTCACGCGAGCCAGGGCACCCATAGTGGCTTGTACAGCTTTGGGGTTATAGACATCAGCCGTATCTTCCGAGCATATAACGTTGTGTATCCCGAACCAGTCGGCAATCCTCAGGATGGTTCCCATGTTTCCCGGGTCCTGAACACCGTCTAAGGCCAGGCATAGTTCTTGGCGGGCCGTTTCTGTGTCGAACTTATATTGTGGGATAGGGAAGAGGGCTATTACTTGTTGTGGTGTACGCAGCAGGCTGGTCTTCTGTAGTTCCTCTGCGGTTATGGTATCTGCTTCGCAGTTAGAATTGACTATGCTTTTGTTCTCTTTCCACCATTCAGGCAAGGCCGCGATGTATGTCGGCTGCATGGTAGCCAAAAGTTCGCCCACCAGTTTAGGACCCTCGGCAACAAAAAGATGATGCAGGTTTCTCTGTTTTCGTTGCTCTAACGACTTTATTAATTTGATTCTTGCTTTGGTTATCATAAAAACGAGCAATTTTTCGACACAAAGTTAAGGAATTTTGCTAAAATATAACTATCTTTGTCGTGTGAATTGTTTTTGTCGGAAAATAATTGCATGCATAAGCCTGTTGGTATGTGTTTTTTTTACGGGGTGTAGCGTTAATCGTTTCATCCCCGAGGATGAATATATGCTAAATCAGGTATCTATCCGTTCCGATAATAAAGAGCTCAAAACCTCCCCCCTGATGGGCTATGTCGGACAGCATCCCAACAACAAATGGTTCTCTCTGTTTAAGGTACCCCTTGGCATTTACTCACTCTCCGGCAGGGACAGCACCAAGCGTATTAACCGTTTTATCAGAAGGTTAGGCGAACCCCCCGTTATCTACGATTCAGTCTTGTCGCAGAAAACCCGCCTGAATATCCAGAATGCAGTTCAGAATATGGGTTACCTGAATGCCGAAGTGAAGTTGGTAGAGGTGACAAACAAGAATCGTATCGGCGTCAGGTATTATGTGCAGCCACACCAGCGGTATAAGGTCAGTGATATACAGCAAGACATTCAGGATACGGCTATTGCCGGGTTGTTAAAGCAGGATGGCTATGTCTCTCTGTTACAGAATAATATGCCTTTCGACCTGAATGTGTTAGAGTCCGAACGTAACCGGCTGAACACCCATCTTCAGAACAGAGGGTATTATAAGTTCAATAAGGATTTCATCCGCTTCGAGGCAGACACCACCTTGGGCAATCATCTGGTAGACCTGAAGATGATCTTACAGGAGTATTCCGCAGGTAGGTCCCGCGAGACTGTTCCGCATCAGCGCTATACGATAGGCAATGTCACCTACGACATACCTATTTCGCACAGCAAGCCTTTTGTCCGTCATAAGGTTATAGCCTCTGCCAACGAGCTGGCCGAGGGGAATCTTTATCGCGAAAAGGATGTCCAGGGGTCTTACTCCAGGCTCAACCGGTTAGGAGCCGTACAGAGCAGCCGCATTACTCTCTCCGAGAATCCTGATGACAGCACCAAGCTGGATGCAAATATTTCCGTAAGCCCCAGCAAACGTAATTCCTTCAATATCGAGTTGGAGGGAACGAATTCAGCTGGCGATTTGGGCGTTGCGGTTGCGTTGTCATATCAGAACAGAAATCTCTTTCGCGGTTCGGAACTGCTGAATATGAAGGCGCGAGGCGCCTTCGAGGCGATAAAGGGACTGCGCGGTTATAGCGACCAGAATTTTATCGAGTACAGCTTCGAGGCAGGCATCTCCTTTCCCGATTTCATCTGCCCCTTCCTGCGACAGTCTTTCCGCAAGCGGGCTCTTGCTACCAGCGAACTGAGTTTTATGTTCGATTCGCAGGACAGGCCCGAGTTTCATCGTCGTGTTCTCACCACCTCATGGCGTTATAAGTGGACAAGGGCTTCCCGTCGTATGCAGCACAGGATAGACCTGTTAGACATTAACTATGTCTTCATGCCATGGATAAGTGATACCTTCAGGGAACGCTATCTGGATAATCCGGAAAGCCGTAATGCCATTCTCCGTTACAACTACGAGAATCTCTTTATCGTTAAATGGGGCTATAACTTCTTCTATAGCTCACGTCCGCTGAATGCTAATTCCAAGAACTACGGCACAAATGCCTATATCATTCGTGCCAGCATCGAGACGGCGGGCAACCTCCTGTACGGAATCTCTAATATGAGCAAAGCGTCTAAGAATGAAGACGGGCAGTATACCTTGTTTAATAATGCCTATGCCCAGTATGTGAAGGGTGATTTCGACTTCTCGAAGAGTTTTGTGATTAATGAAGCCAATTCTGTGGCCATACATCTGGGGTTGGGTATTGCCTATCCTTATGGCAATTCCACGATCCTTCCATACGAGAAGCGCTATTTCAGCGGTGGAGCCAATAGCGTCCGTGGCTGGAGTGTGCGCGAGCTTGGCCCTGGCTCCTTCTTGGGCTACGACGGAAAGATTGACTTTATCAATCAGACGGGTGACCTGAAGTTGGATATGAATGTGGAATATCGCACCCATCTCTTCTGGAAGTTCGATGGCGCCGTGTTTATCGATGCAGGTAATATCTGGACCCTTCGCGACTATCCCGATCAGCCAGGAGGCCAGTTCCACTTCGATACCTTCTGGCGGCAGATAGCCGTCGCCTACGGATTGGGCATCCGACTGAACTTCAACTATTTCATCCTACGCTTAGACGGAGGTATGAAGGCCATTCATCCTGCTTATGAGGATAGCCGGCGTCACTATCCCATCATCCACCCCAATTTCAAGCGCGACTTTACGTTCCACTTTGCCGTCGGCTTACCATTTTAGCTTGTCCACTTTCCATGTTCCTTTTGTGTTTCTGAGGATAACTGTCAGCGTTCGGTCGCCTAAGTGCCCTTTTGTCTCCAGCGAATCGCAGACAATAACATTCCTGGCCGTGTAGGCAATCGTAGCCATGGTGTCTGAGATGTCGTCGTCCTCAACCTCGATTTCCACGTCGCCTGTTATGACTGCCAGGTCGTCTTCTGTCAGATTCGAGGCGAACCAGCGTACTTCCTCCTTGCCTTTTTCAGTGCATAAGGCATCGCAGGCCTTGAAGTTACAGGTGTACATGTTCTCCAGAAAAGACCTGCCCGTCTCTCTGGCCTTCATGTTTCTTTCCGAACACCCGCTCAGCAGAATTGCCGAAAAGGCACAGATCATTAGAGTGGTTAGATGTGATATTCTCATTCCTCATTCAAATTATTTGACACAAAACTATAGAAAAATTTGTAATTATTCTATAAATGGCGTAAATTTGCAAGTAAAATTAATAAATTATGCTAAAATTTCTCTCTTTGGGGTCGGGTAGCAGTGGCAATTGCTACTATTTGACTACAGGAAATACAAGCATTCTCATTGATGCTGGAATAAGTATCAGGGCTCTGAAACGAACCCTGAAAACTTATGATATAGATATTGACCAGATAGATGCCGTTTTCGTGACACACGACCATGCCGACCATATCAAGGCCGTAGGCAATCTGGCCAATGAGTATGATAAACTGGTGTATTCAACCGAGAAGGTGCATGCCGGAATCAATTCCAATTACTGCATGACCAGCAAGCTTACCGAGAAACATATCCGTATTGTTCAGAAAGATGTCTCTTTGCAGTTCGGCGACTTGCTTATCACCCCCTTCGATGTTCCCCATGACAGCAGTGACTGTGTCGGTTACAGAGTCGAGGCTGACGGCGTAGTTTTCTGCCTGATTACTGATGCCGGACATGTTACCAGCACTATGGAAGAGCAAGTCTCGAAGGCCAACTACCTTGTTCTCGAAGCCAATCACGACGAGGATATGCTTATGATGGGAACCTATCCTGCATATCTGAAGGGCAGAATCAGGGGCGAGCGCGGTCACCTTTGCAACAAGGATACGGCCAAGTTGATAGCAGAGCATGCAACCCCTATACTCAAACATGTCTGGTTATGTCATCTTAGCGAAGAGAATAACCATCCCGAACTGGCACGCAAAACTGTCGAGGGGTTGCTCAGAAGTTTCGGCATAATACCTGGTGTTGACTTTGAATTGGACATCCTTAAAAGGAAGTCTCCGTCTGATTTGTACGAGTTGAAGGTTTAAACAGAAAAAAAGTAATAAAACATTTGCTCAATTCGGCAAAAGTCCGTACCTTTGCACTCGCAAAAACGAAACATACGCGTCCTTAGCTCAGTTGGTAGAGCAATTGACTCTTAATCAATGGGTCCAGGGTTCGAGCCCCTGAGGGCGTACCAGAGAAACAGAGAATTTCGTTTTTGATGCGTCCTTAGCTCAGTTGGTAGAGCAATTGACTCTTAATCAATGGGTCCAGGGTTCGAGCCCCTGAGGGCGTACAACAAGGAAGGATGGACTTTAGGGTTCATCCTTTTTTCGTTTAGGAAAAACAAAATAAATATATATATAATGTATAGAACAAAAACTTGTGGTGAGTTGCGTCTCACCAATGTAGGCGAGAAAGTAACTTTGGCCGGATGGGTACAGAGCGTACACAATCTGGGAGCCTTGACTTTCGTCGACCTGAGAGACCGTTACGGCATTACGCAGTTGGCGTTTACGGAGGATGCACCCGAAGAGTTGCGTCAGAAAGCCGGTAAATTAGGACGTGAGTTCGTGCTGCAGGCAACTGGTGTCGTGGCAGAGCGTTACTCCAAGAATAAGAATATTCCAACTGGCGAGATCGAGATTCTGGTTCAGGAGCTGACTATTCTTAACGAGAGTGCTACTCCTCCTTTCACCATCGAGGAGAATTCAGACGGTGGCGATGACCTGCGTATGAAGTACCGTTATCTGGACCTTCGCCGTCCTGTGGTACGTCAGAACCTCGAGCTTCGCCATAAATTTGCCTTCGAGGTACGTCGTTATCTCGACCAGCAGGGCTTCCTCGAGATCGAGACTCCCGTCCTGGTCAACAGTACTCCCGAGGGTGCACGCGACTTCGTTGTTCCCAGTCGTATGAATCCTGGTCAGTTCTATGCACTTCCTCAGAGCCCTCAGACACTGAAGCAGCTTCTGATGGTTGCCGGCATGGACCGTTACTTCCAGATTGTGAAGTGCTTCCGCGACGAGGACCTTCGTGCCGACCGTCAGCCCGAGTTCACACAGATAGACTGCGAAATGTCATTCGTCGAGCAGGAGGATATTCTCCAGATGTTCGAGGGCATGAGCCGTCATCTTTTCAAGGCTATCAAGGGTATAGATATCCCCGCTCTTCCCCGTATGACGTGGGCCGATGCCATGAAGTATTATGGCAGTGATAAGCCCGATACCCGTTTCGGCATGAAGTTCGTCGAGCTGAAGAACAACCAGCCCGATAATGCTTCACGCGAGATAGTTGAGAGCATTTTCCCCGAAGGCTTCGGCGTATTCGATAGTGCAGCCTATATAGGTGCCATCTGTGCCGAGGGACAGGCCGTTTATACTCGCAAGCAGATAGATCAGCTCACAGACTTCGTTAAGCGTCCTCAGATTGGTGCCAAGGGTCTTGTTTATGCCCGTGTCGAAGAGGACGGGAATGTCAAGAGCTCTGTTGATAAGTTCTACACACCCGAGACATTGCAGGTTCTCAAGCAGAAGATGGATGCCAAGCCCGGCGATCTGATTCTTATCCTCTGTGGCGATGATGCCATGAAGGTGCGCAAGCAACTCTCAGAACTTCGTCTTGAAATGGGTTCACGCATGGGACTGCGCGACAAGAACAAATACTCTTGTCTTTGGGTTATCGATTTCCCCATGTACGAGTGGAGCGACGAGGAGCAGCGCCTGATGGCTATGCATCATCCGTTTACCTCTCCCAAGCCCGAGGATATCCCATTGCTCGATACTGACCCTGCCAGTGTTCGCGCCAATGCCTACGATATGGTAATCAACGGAGTCGAGGTTGGTGGCGGTAGCATCCGTATCCATGATGCCAAGACGCAGCAGAAGATTTTCGAGATTCTGGGCTTCACCCCCGAGCAGGCTCAGCAGAAGTTCGGCTTCCTGATGAATGCCTTCAAGTATGGAGCACCCCCACACGGAGGTCTGGCCTACGGTTTGGATCGCTTCGTCAGTCTGTTTGCAGGTCTCGACAGTATCCGCGACTGCATCGCCTTCCCCAAGAATAACAGTGGTCGCGATGTGATGCTGGATGCTCCCGGCTTCCTCGAGCAGGCTCAGTTGGACGAGCTGAACCTTCAGGTTCTTCCTCAGGAATAAGTTTCCCGATAATACACAAAAAGAAGGCTGTATGAGTAAAAACATACAGCCTTCTTTATTTTAGTGTGGGGCAGGGGTGTTAACGAATCTCCACCTCTTCCTTCATGTCTATTTCCTGTCCGTCTGCATCCATGAACTGATACTCCAGGAACGCCAGCTTCTGGCTGGGTATCACCTTAACGCCAAGTCCGTATTTCCATTGCCATTTGCGTATCAGCGAGAAAATTCCCTTGCAAAGGAATGCGTATACGTATGGGTGAACATAAAGAGTGAATTTCTTCATGCCTAATTTCTTGTTCAGTAACTTGATCTTACCTTCCAATACGCTTTCAAAGAGGAAGCTGCTCTTAATCTTACCGCTACCATGGCAGGTGGGGCACGATTCCTCTACTTGAACATCCATAACGGGTCTTACGCGCTGGCGGGTAATCTGCATCAGCCCGAATTTCGACAGTGGCAGAATGTTGTGGCGGGCACGGTCGCGCTTCATGTTCTCGCACATGTGCTCGTACAGCTTCTGGCGGTCTTCGGCTAACTTCATATCTATGAAGTCCACTACTATGATACCGCCCATATCCCTCAGTCTTAGCTGGCGTGCCAGCTCGTCGGCAGCACCCAGGTTCACCTCCAGTGCATTGGCCTCCTGGCCGTTCTTGTTCTTGGCGCGGTTACCGCTGTTCACGTCCACCACGTGCAATGCCTCGGTGTGTTCGATAATCAGATAGGCCCCGTGCTTGTATGATACGGTACGTCCGAATCCCGATTTTATCTGCCTCGTTATGTCGAAGTTGTCAAAGATGGGCAGGTTGCCCTTGTACAGCTTCACGACGCTCAGTCTTTCGGGGGCAATCAGCGAGACGTAGTCCTTCACTTCGTTAAAAACATCCTCCTTGTTAACGTAGATGTTTTCATAGCTTGGGTTAAAGAGGTCTCTAAGCATACCCACCGTACGGCTTGTCTCTTCGTATACCAGTGCGGGTTCTGTCTTAGCCTTTTGGGCTTGTCTAAGGCATTCCTCCCAGCGTTTGGTCAGCACCTTCAGTTCGGTGTCAATCTCGGCAACGCGTTTTCCTTCGGCTACTGTACGAACTATCACGCCACAGTTGTGTGGCTTTATGCTTTGTATTATCTGTTTAAGTCTCGACCGCTCTTCTGCACTCTTTATCTTGGTGGAGATAGAGACCTTGTCGTCAAAAGGTATTAGAACCAGATAGCGTCCGGGGAAGGTGATTTCACAGGTCAGTCTCGGCCCTTTAGTGCTGATGGGTTCCTTTACTATCTGTACCAGGATTTCCTGCCCCGACTGCAGTACGTTCTGAACACTGCCGGTCTTCTCCAGCTCGTGTTGGAAGGTAGCTTTCTCGAAGGGGTAGAGGTTCTTCTTGTCGTTCAATACCTGCTTCAGGTATTTGGCGTACGAGTTGAATTGGGCTCCCAGATCCAGATAATGCAGGAAAGCATCTCGTTCATGTCCTACGTTAACAAAACAGGCATTCAGTCCGGGCATTAATTTGCGGACTTTGGCCAAATAGATATTGCCTACCGAGAAGGAGGCAGATTGCTCCTCTTCCTGATATTCAACAAGTTTCTTGTCTTCGGTCAGAGCAATGGCAATCTTCTTTGGCTGGACGTCAATGAAAAGTTCACTTGTCATTTCTTGTCTTTCTTGTTTTGTTAAATCCAAATCTTAAAAAAACTCGGTGACATGTTGAAGTTCTGTCACCGAGCCATGTCTTCTGAGAAGTTCTTTACTTGCTCTTATGTCTGTTCTTTCTCAGTCTCTTCTTACGCTTGTGAGTAGACATTTTGTGTCTCTTATGCTTCTTTCCGTTTGGCATAATTGTTTATTATTTATGGGTTAGTACTATTGTTTCTTCCTTTTTGGTGTGCAAAATTACAATTTTATTCTCAAAGCCGAAAGTATTTCCTCTTTTTTTTATCACAAAAACAGTGTTCGCGTTTGTTTCTTGCCCGTTTTTGTGTAATTTTGTGACCCGAAGAGACATTTATTGATAGAAAATGGCAGATTTTGCAGCAAAAATAGAGCAGTGGTACGAACGCAACAAGCGTCTCCTGCCTTGGCGTCAGACCGCTAATCCATATTATATATGGTTATCCGAGATCATACTGCAGCAGACCAGGGTAGAGCAGGGCCGTTCCTACTACGAGCGCTTTGTCCAGACTTTCCCTACTGCCGAGGCTCTTGCTGCTGCCACCGAAGAGCAGGTATTGCTGCTATGGCAGGGGTTGGGCTATTACAGCCGTGCCCGTAACCTGCACAAGGCTGCCCGTCAGATTGCAGCCCTTGGCGACTTCCCTTCCGACTATAAATCCATCCTCACCTTGCCCGGTGTGGGGCCTTATACAGCAGCCGCCATTGCCAGCTTTGCCTATGGGTTGCCCTATGCTGTAGTAGACGGAAATGTGTTCCGCGTTCTGTCAAGGTATTTCGGAATCGATACGCCTATTGATTCCACAGCCGGTAAGAAAGAGTTCAAAGCCCTGGCCGATGAGCTTCTGGATACTAAACGTCCTGCCCTCTACAATCAGGCCATCATGGACTTCGGAGCCGTCGTCTGCAAGCCGTCCGGGGCGGACTGCATTGCCTGCCCCTTGTCTGACAGCTGTTTGGCTTTTGCTCAGAACCGTGTGCAGCAACTCCCCGTTAAGGGTAAGAAAATAGACGTCAGAACACGCTATTTCTCATACGTTTATGTTTGTACATATAAAGAAGAAGTGCAGATATGCCGGCGGGCAGGAAATGACATCTGGCGTGGCCTTTACGAGTTCCCTCTGGTAGAGTCAGAGGCTGAACTCCCATTGTCAGATTTGCAGCAGAAATTCCCTGCAGGGCAGTGGACAATACTCCGTCGCGACTTCGTGCATCAGCTGACACATCAGCGTCTGATCGTCAACTTCTACAGGTTGCAGCTCCAGCAGAAAGACCATTCTTTCTCCGGCATCTGGGTCAAGAAATCGGAACTACCCAACTATGCCTTACCCCAGCTCCTAATCAAGCTACTTTCTGTTAGTCATTTGGATCCTTAACCTATCTCTCTCGTCAGTAACAATAACGGTTCATGGTTCACGGTTCATGGTTATTGGTTATTGAATTGGCCGTTGGCTATTGGCCATTGGCTTATTGGTTATTGAAATAACGGTTATCTGCGAAAAATTGTAAACTGTAAACCAATTTTCAACTTTCAATTTTCAATTTTCAATTTAAAAGAGGGGCCCCGAAGGGCCGCTCTTTACTCATCCCCGTCGCCGTTGCCTCCGCCGTTGCCTCCGCCTGTGTTACCACCAGTGTTGACGTTATCGTTGTCTTCCTCCACACCGGGATCGGAGCTCGTTACGCGCTTCACCTCGTTGCCGTTGCGGTCGTAGCAGGTGATCTGGATGCTGGTATCTGCCAGTTCCTCCTTCAGGTCCACGTCGGGCGTGAAGATGATACGACGGCTCTTGATCAGCGAGGTCTTCACCTCGTTCACGTTGGCCACACTCTTGGCGCGCAGTCCGAATCGCATGCTACCCAGTCCGGGGATGGCCACGCTGTGACCTTCTGTGGCCCATGCCTTGATAACTTCGCCAGCTGCATCCCAGCATGCCTGCATAACACCTCTGTTAATTCCACTGCGCAGGGCAGCTTCCTTGATAACCTTGTCCTGGTTAAGGGTTGTGTACAACTCAGGCATCATGATGTAGCGGTAAGTACCTGCGAATGTGCCAATCTTCTGTAGTTTCTCGTTTGCTTTAACTTTCAGCATAATTGTTTAGATTTAATGGTTAATAATAGTTGGTTAATTTGTAAATTATTTTCTCCGTGTCATCAGAGCGGGATTTTTACTGCTACGTGAGGCAAAACTCTTTAGTGCACGTGAGAATTTTTTCCGCCTCGTGTGGGAGTAATTTTTATCCCTTTCTTTTGACACTGCAAAGGTACGACAATAAATGGGCGATGTCCAAATAATTTGCACCATTCGCCTGATAAAATGGGTTTTTCGTGCTCAGTTTCCCACATTTCGATTTTGGGTACATGGAGACGATTCCTCAGTTTCTTCAGTTGACAGTTGACAGTTTCCAAAAAGAGAGAAAAAAGTTTACTACTATATATTATATTATATATATATATAATATAATATATAGTAGTACCTGAATCTCCAGTTCTTGACAGAAACTGTCAACTGTCAACTGTCAACGATGAAGTGCCTTACTTACCCACTCAAATAAGGTGCGTCAATACGAGACAATCACCTTGCCATTTTGGATATAGATTCCCTTCTGCGCTTTTGTCAAACGCTGACCTGAGAGATTGAAGATTAAATCAGAATGATTCTTACAATTCACTTCTTCATCTCTCAATTCATTAATTCCCGTTGCATCCTGAAAAAGCGTTAAAACATCAGTTTCTGTGATTTTATTTATTATTTCTATGCTTTTTTTATTCTGA
>Ga0310786_10007967_pt1 | contig 13697 bp, 8 predicted proteins | sample AusTroGonzalo_MG_FD_203881 | JGI IMG/M metagenome (GOLD analysis project Ga0310786, IMG submission 203881) | Bovine rumen microbial communities from tropical cattle in Woodstock, Queensland, Australia - Gonzalo_03 (v2) (version 2) | ecosystem: Host-associated > Mammals > Digestive system >... | reverse complement strand
CCTAGGGGGCGTGCCTTCCTCCTTTTCTCCTTCCTCTTCCGTTCCCTGTCTTTCGTCCTTTTTGCCTCCGTTCTCCACCTTGAGACCTTGCCTTTCCGATTTGACTCACTTAATTGTACAACTTTCGGCGGGGTGATGGCCATGCGCAAAGAGAGTGAAATTTGCTATAATACACAACATGACTAGAAAGAAATTTATCGGTTTCCTCGCGGTCGCCTCTGCGGCCATGCTGTCTATTGGCGTTTCCCTGGCCGAGACTGCGGCTGTGTCCGGCGGCGAGCTGGACGAGGCGCAGCTCATAGGCACGACCGACAAGGCACGAGCGATCGACTACGAGATAGGCGAGACGATGACGTTCTCGCTGACTCTCAAGAAGGCGAAACCGTTCCCCAAGGGCAAGTATTTCGTGAAGTGGACGCGCACCGGCGACGACGGCAAGAGCGAGTCGGGCAAGGAGGAGCTTTCTGCGGAAAATCCGCTTGTGGTCAAGACCTCCATCGACAGGCCAGGCTTTGTGCGGCTCTTGGCCGAAGTCGTGGACGCCAGGGGAAAGACCTACCGCAAGCAGTTGCATGTGGACGGATCCACGCCGGAAGGCAAGAGGGCGCTCAACCGCTGGGAGCGCGCAGACAAGCGCGTCTTCTTCGACGGCGGCGCGGCCGTCCATCCCGAGAAGCTCGAGAGCGTCCCCGAGCCCGCCGACTTCGACGAGTTCTGGGCGAAGCGCAAGGCACGTCTCGCGAAGGTGCCGATGAACCCTGTCGTGAAGCTCGCAAACGAAGACGCGAATTCGAAGGTCTACACGTTTTCCGTTTCGTGCGCCGGGCCGCGCCCCGTGACGGGCTGGTACACGGTTCCCAAGAAAGAGGGCAAGTTCCCCGCTCGGATAAGCTTCCACGGATACGGGGCGCACTTCGTGCAGACCGTGCCGGCGGGAGGCCCTGCGGACGCGATAACGATGTTCATAAACGCCCACGGCTACGAGCTCGGGCGCGAGGACGAATACTACACCGAGTTCTACAATTCGATCAAGTCAAACGACAAGACTTTCGGGCTTGACTCCACCTGGCAGAACAAGTCGACCGACACCGCGTATTTCGGCTGGATGTGCTACCGCATAATGCGCGCCCTCCAGTTCATAAAGTCGATGCCCGAATGGAACGGCAGGGACCTTGCTGCGAGCGGCGGCTCGATGGGCGGATTGCAGACCGTGTGGGCGGCAGGCCTCGACCCCGACGTCACCGAGGCCAATCCCAGCATACCCTGGTGCTGCGACATGGGCGGACGCGAGACTTTGAAGCGCGTCACCCCCAATTGGGGTGTCGGCGAGACGCCCGCTATGCGCTACTTCGACCCCGTGAACATCGGCAAGCGCGTCTCGAAGAAGTGCAAGGTGACCATCACCCGCGCGGGCCTTGGCGACTACTGCTGCCCGCCGAGCGGAGTGGCGATTCTCTACAACAACCTTCCCTGCGACAAGACGATCAACTGGGTGCAGGGTTCGACGCATGGCCATGTGCCGCCTGGTGGACTCGGCAACCAGGCGTTTACCCTGCACGAGCCTGCGCGCTGACGCATGAGCTTCGCCAACCCATGGATGTTCCTCCTGCTCGCGCCTCTTGCGGTGGCGGCGTGGAGGCTGCTGCGCCGTGGGCGAAAGGCGGGCATACGCTTCTCGGCGCTTTCGCGCATACCTCAAGGCGCGGCAGGCTGGCGCGCGAAGGTGGCCGCCGTCACTCCGTTCGCGATGCTTGCGGGCCTAGCGCTTCTTGTCGTTGCGGCGGCCCGTCCGCGCTCTCCGCTCGCGAGGGAGAGACGGAGCGTGGACGCCATTGCAATCGCGATGACGGTTGACGTCTCGGGGTCGATGGACGCCCTTGACCTTACGCCGAAGGGCGAAAGGTTCTCGCGCGACACGACGAGGCTCTCCGTCGTTAAGAAGCTCTTTGCGAAGTTCGTGGAGAAACGTCCCGACGACCTCATCGGGCTTGTCACGTTCGGCGGCTATGCCTCGACGCGCTCTCCGCTCACCGCAGACCACGAGGCTCTCCTTAACGTCCTCAGGGGGGTCGAGATTCCGTCCATAGCCGTTGACGAGCAGGGCAAGGCCATCGCCGCCGACGAGCAGATGACTGCGGTCGGCGACGGCCTTGCAATGGCGCTTGCGAGGCTCAAGGACGCGAAGCCCAAGTCGAAGATCGTCATACTCCTTTCTGACGGCGTGTCCAACACCGGGGCGGTGGAGCCTGCGGAGGCGGCTGACGCGGCGGCGAAGATGGGCGTCAAGGTCTATGCGATTGGCGTCGGCACGAGGGCCTCGCGCACCCCGATATTCGGACGTGACTTCTTTGGCCGGCAGGTCGTGCAGTACGCCGACATGACTTTCGACGAAGGGCAGCTCAAGTCGATAGCGAAGAAGACGGGCGGAACGTACTTTGCGGTGAACGACAGGGACGCGCTCGAAAAGGCGCTTGAGGAGATATCGGAGCTCGAGACGACGGAGCTCGAGGCCGACGCCTACGACCGCTGGGACGAGCACTTCACGTTTTTCCTGTTCGCCGGGGCGCTTCTCGTGTTCGCCGCGGTATCGCTCTCGATGTCGGCGACGCGGCGCATGGCATAGGCTGAAAATGGTATAATACACGCTGATGGAAAAGGTTGTATATTTTGACAACAACGCGACTACGCGGATCGCTCCCGAGGTGAGGGACGCGATGCTCCCCTATTTCGGGGAGAGATACGGAAACCCAAGCTCCATGCATGCGTTCGGCGGGAGCGTTGCAAAGGACATCGACTGCGCACGCGACGAGGTCGCAAGGTTCATGAACGCCGATCCCGGCGAGATCGTGTTCACGTCGTGCGCAACCGAGTCGAACAACACGGCGATACGCGGCGTTGCGGAGGCCCTTGGCCCAGAGGTAAAGGTCATAACGACGGCGGTCGAGCATCCCGCCGTCCTCCAGCCCGTGCGTCGGCTTAAGGCGCAGGGCGTCGAGACGGTGGAGCTGCCGGTAGACGGGCTCGGCAGGCTCGACACGGGCCTCTTGGCTTCGGAGATAGACGCCGCGAAGGGAAGGCCGGTCTTGGTGTCGGTCATGAGCGCGAACAACGAAACGGGCGTAATCTTCCCGCTGGAGGAAGTCGCCGCGATAGCAAAGTCGCGCGGTGCGATCTTACATACCGACGCCGTGCAGGTCGCCGGGAAAACCGCAATCGACGTGAAGAGGATTCCGGTGGATCTCCTTTCCGTCTCGGGCCACAAGTTCCATGCGCCAAAGGGCGTAGGGGCGCTCTTCGTAAGGAAGGGGACTCCTCTTCGGCCTCTCCTCCTCGGCGGGCACCAGGAGCGCTCCGTCCGCGCAGGGACGGAGAATGTTCCATACATAGTCGGGCTGGCGAAGGCCTGCGAACTTGCCCGCACGGGGATGGAAAGGGAGAGCGTCGCCCTTGCGGCTATGCGCGACAGGCTTGAGGCTGGAATCGTAGCCTCGTGTCCGGAGGCCATTGTAAACGGCGACAGGGACAACAGGCTCCCCAACACCCTGAACGTCTCCTTCAAGTACATAGAGGGCGAGGCGATTGCGTACCGCCTTTCCGATCTCGGGATTTGCATTTCCACCGGCTCCGCATGCGCGTCCGGCTCGCTCGACCCGAGCCACGTAATGCGCGCTATGGGCGTTCCTTTCGTCGCGCTCCACGGCTCGGTGCGATTCTCGCTTTCGCGCTACAACACCATGGACGAAGTGGAATACGTCCTTGAAAAGCTGCCCGGTGTCGTAAACGCTCTCATGGAGATTTCGCCTTTCGGCCGCGACAAGGCCCCAACAACGTTCAAGTGAGGTTTGACATGACAGGATTGCGCTATACCGTTGCCGTTTCTTCCTTCGCCGCGTTTGCGGCTCTCTCCGGCTGCCGCCGCGAGGACGTTCGCGAGATGACGGTGACGATGCCCGGTCTTTCGGAGACGAACCGCAGCGAGGTTGTCGCGGCGCTCGCGCGATACGACGGCATAAGGAAAGACTCCTACGTCTGGGACATGGAAGGAAAGACCCTTACCCTCAAGTACGACTCGATGAGGGTCGCACAGTCTAACATACGCTACGCGATAGACGAGAAGGGGATCAAGGTGAAGTTCCCCGAGAAGACTGACGACCATGCCGGCTACTGAGCGCATACTTGAGTTCCCCGGATTCGTGGACGTGCATGTGCATTTCCGCGATCCCGGCGTTCCCGAGGCGGAGACTACCGAAAGCGGCCTTGCCGCGGCGCGGCGCGGCGGATTTGCCGCGGTCGTCGCCATGCCGAACACCGAGCCGCCCATGGACAGCCCCTCGGCCGTGGCCGCGAACCGCCGCGATGCGGGCGACGTGAGGCTCTTCTCGTCCGCATGCATAACGCGCGGGCGCAGAGGAGTGGAAGTTGCCGACTTGGAGGCGCTTGCCGAGGCGGGGGCGGCGTTCTTCACCGACGACGGCTCGTATGTTCGCGACCAGCGCGTCCTTGAGGAGGCGATGGCGAGGGCATGCGACCTCAACATGGTCGTTTCGCAGCACGACCTCGCGCCGGGGCTTTCAGAGGCGGAGTGCATCCGCCGCGACCTTTCCGTCTGCCGCGAGACGGGCTGCAGGTTCCACGTCCAGCACATATCGACTGCCGAGGGAGTGGAGCTCGTTCGCGACGCCCAGAAGGAGGGGCTTCCCGTGAGCGCGGAGGCGACCCCCCACCATATCCTCCTCTGCCGCGACGACATACGCGACAACTCGCCAAACTACAAGATGGCCCCGCCTCTCGGCACGAGTGAAGACCGCTTTGAAGTGAGAAAGGCCGTCAAGGACGGCATCCTCATGTTTGCGACTGACCACGCCCCGCATCCCAAGCGCCTGAAGGACTGCCCGTGGGAGAAGGCGGCGAACGGCATCGTCGGGCTTGAGACCGCGATTCCAATTACATACGCCGTGATGGTCGAGGAAGAGGGAATGGACGTCGCGGCATGGGCAAGGGCCTGGCATGAAATGCCGCTCGGCCTCCTGCCGGGAGGAAGGGGAATCGCCTCTTCGCTTCGCAAGACGAAAGTCGCCGTCGGCGCCAAGAGGGCCGTTGACGCAAGCGCTTTCGCCTCGCTTTCCCGCAACTGTCCTTACGACGGCATGACGTTTTCTTGCTGGCCTTGCTGAGAGGCCGCGCCGCCTTACTCCCATTCGATCGTCGCAGGCGGCTTCGAGGAAATGTCGTAGACGACGCGGTTGATGCCGCGCACCTCGTTTATTATCCTGCTTGAAATCGTGGCGAGCGTGTCGTACGGGAGGCGCGTCCAGTCTGCAGTCATTGCGTCTATCGACGTCACCGACCTTACCGCGCATGTGTATTCGTAGGTGCGCTGGTCGCCCATTACGCCGACGGAACGGCAGGGGAGGAGGACTGCGAAAGTCTGCCATATGTTCTTCGACTCGGGGAGCTTCCCGACCTCCTCGCGCACCCTTGCGTCCGCCTCCTGCAGCAGGCGGACTTTCTCCTCCGAGATTTCGCCGAGGATCCGGACGCCAAGTCCTGGCCCGGGGAAGGGCTGGCGGTCGATAAGCGCGCTGTCCATGCCGAGGAGCCGCCCGACGCGGCGGACTTCGTCCTTGAAGAGGTCCCGGAGCGGCTCTACGAGCGTGAACTTGAGGTCTGGCGGCAGACCTCCTACGTTGTGGTGGCTCTTGATTGTCTGCGACGGGCCGTTCTTTGAGCTTGAGCTTTCGATGACGTCAGGGTAAATCGTCCCCTGCGCGAGGAACTTGCAGTCCTTGAACTTCCTCGCCTCCTCGGCGAAGACATCTATGAATTCCTTGCCGATGATCTTGCGCTTTTTCTCGGGGTCTTCCACTCCCTTCAGCGCGGCGTAGAATCGCTGGGCTGCCCGCGCTACGTGCAGGTCGAGCCCGAGTTGTGTCTTGAACATAGCTTCGACTTCAGCGGCTTCGTTCAGCCTGAGAAGCCCGTTGTCCACGAATATGCAGTGGAGCCTGCGCCCGATGGCCTTGTCGAGAAGGACGGCCACCACCGACGAATCGACTCCGCCGGAGAGGCCTAGGACTACCTCCTCGTCGCCTATTTTCCTTCGAAGGGCTTCAACGGTCTCTTCGATCCATGCGTCCATGCTCCAGTCGGCGCGGCAGTCGCAGACGCCGAAGACGAAGTTTCGGAGGATCTGCTCGCCGCATTGCGTGTGGACGACTTCGGGATGGAACTGCAGCGCGTATAGGCTTTTCTCTTCGTTGCATATCGCGGCGAACGGGCAGTTTGCGCTCTTGGCCGCTGCATTGAATCCGTCCGGGAGCTGGGCCACGAGGTCGCCGTGGCTCATCCACACGGTTGATTTCTCGGGGAGGCCGCCAAAGAGGCGGCTTTTGCCGGCGACCTCGATTTCCGTCTTGCCGTATTCACGCTCCTTTCCGTGCTCGACCTTGCCGCCGAGCGTCTGGCACATGAGTTGCATTCCGTAGCATATCCCCAAGACTGGCGTTCCAAGATTGAATATCTCCGGGTCTATCGATGGCGCGCCTGGCTCGAATACACTGTTGGGACCTCCTGAGAGTATTATGCCGCGAGGTTTTGCCGCGCGAAGAGCCTCGGCGCTTGTCGTAAAGGGCAGTATCTCCGAATATACGTGCTGCTCCCTTATGCGCCTTGCGATTAGCTGGGTATATTGCGAACCGTAGTCGAGGATGGCTATCAGGTCGCATTTCTTGGATTTGTCTGTCATGTGCTTGTTTCCTTGTCTCCTATATTCCCTTTGTCGGCTCGACTTTCGCGAAACGCGGCCTTGCTTCCTGCCATGCGGAAAGGATCGCCTTCGCCTTTGGCGAACCGGTGCGTTTTTCATGTTCACGGAGAAGGGCCATAAGAGCTGCCTCGTCTTCGGAACCTGCTTCTACCGGAAGAAGGTCAACGGAGTCGAGGTTGCAGTTTAGGTCGAGCGTGGCCGCCTCGTCGTATGCATAGGCGACGCCGCCTGTCATCCCGGCCGCGAAGTTGACGCCGACAGGTCCGAGGATGACGGCGACGCCACCAGTCATGTATTCGCAGCCGTGGTCTCCGATTCCTTCGACCACGAGGGTCGCGCCGGAGTTCCTTATCCCGAACCGTTCGCCCGCCTGGCCGTTTATGAAGATTGCGCCAGAAGTCGCGCCATATGCGATGACGTTGCCCGCGATGACGCTGTCTTCCGGGCGGAAGGCAGAATTAGTTTCCTTTTCGACTGGCGGCCTTATGGTGATGACGCCGCCGGAGAGGGACTTGCCGACGTAGTCGTTGGCTTCTCCCTGCAAGTTGAAGGTGACGCCTTTTGTGAGGAATGCGCCGAAGGACTGTCCCGCGACGCCGGTGAAGTCTACGGATACGTGAAAAGCCTCGCGCGGAGGCTCGGAGGCGCGGAGTTTGGCGAGGTGGCCGGAGAGGGCGGCGCCTACGGAGCGGTCGCAGTTTGATATCTTGCGGACGAGATTCGTCTCGCCGTCTGCCTTTAGATGCGGGATCAGCTCGCGTAAGTCGTAGTTCGGTTTCGCACCCGATCCTGCCGAAGAAGTCTCCGCGTCACCGCGACTCTGCGCGAGAAGCATGTCGCCGAAATCAAATCTCGTTCCCGCTTTCGCCTTGAGAAGGTCTGCGCGGCCGCGTGCCTCGGCGAGGGACTTTAGCCCAAGCGAGGCGAGGTGCTCTCGCACCTCCTTCGCGAGGAAGCGGAAGTAGCGCTGCAGATGCTCGGGCTTCCCGGCGAACTTCTTCCTGAGCTCCGCCTTTTGCGTCGCGATTCCGACAGGACAGCAGTTGAGGTTGCAGTTGCGGCACTGGACGCAGCCGAGCGAAACGAGCATGGACGTTCCGAACGCGAATTCGTCTGCGCCAAGCATCGCGGCGACTACGATGTCGCGGCCCGTCCTGATCTGGCCGTCGACCTGAAGCTTCACGTGGCTTCTGAGGTTGTTCTTTACGAGCGTCTGGTGCGCTTCGGCAAGCCCAGCTTCCCATGGAAGCCCCGCATGCTTCATCGATGTTAGGGGCGCGGCTCCGGTGCCTCCGTCGAAGCCAGATATCACGACTACGTCTGCATGCGCCTTTGCGACTCCTGCGGCAATCGTGCCGACTCCTGCCTCGGAGACGAGCTTCACCGACACGCGGGCGTCGGGATTCGCGCATTTGAGGTCGTAGATGAGCTGGGCGAGGTCTTCGATGGAGTAGATGTCGTGGTGCGGCGGCGGCGAGATGAGCGTTGTGCCGGGCTTTGCATGACGGAGCCTCGCGACAAGCGCGTCAACCTTGTGGGCGGGGAGCTGCCCGCCTTCGCCGGGTTTTGCGCCCTGGGCGAGTTTTATCTGGAGATCCTTGGCGGAGCGTATGTATTCAACCGTCACGCCGAATCGGCCGGAGGCTACTTGTTTTATTGCGCTGTTCCTCTCTGTGCCGAAGCGCTCAGGGTCTTCGCCGCCTTCGCCGGAATTGGACATCGTGCCAAGTCCGTTTAGGGCTATTGCAATCGTCTCGTGCGCCTCGGGCGAGAGCGAGCCGAGCGACATCGCGCCGCCTACGAAGCTCTTGACGATGGAATCGACCGGCTCTACACCGTCGCATCCTCGTTTCCCGTTCCCCGTTCCCTGTTCCCGGAACTCCAGCTGGGATCGCAGCGTTACGTGGCTGTTGCTGTCGATGTCGTCGGTGTAGCGCTTGAAGCGGGCGAAGTCGTCGTTGCGCACCGCCTCGCGGAAGTCGATGAGACGCTGCGGCGTCCAGAGGTGCTCGTCGCCTCCCTTTCTCGTGCGATACTCACCGCCGACGCTCTGCGTCTTTGCGCCTCTGCGCGAGATAATCTTCTCGAGGCCTTCAAGCTCCAGTCCGCCGACTGGCGAGGTGACTCCCGTGAAGTAGTCGTGCATCAGCTTGGGGCCCAGGCCGACGGCTTCGAAGATGTGGGCCGAACGGTACGAGCGCAAGGTCGAGATTCCCATCTTCGACATGATCTTCATGATCCCCTTGCAGACTGCCGTTACGTAGTTCGCGGCGGCCATGACTGCATCGGCCTTGCCAATTTCGGAGACTGTCGCAAGCGCAAGATAGGGATTCACCGCCGTTGCGCCGAAGCCGAGAAGGACGGCGAAGTGATGCACCTCGAACACCTCGCCTGATTCGACGACAACGCCGACGGACGGCCTTACGCCAGCTTCAGTAAGGGCCTTGTTGACGGCGGCCACCGCCAGCAAAGAGGGGATTATGCATTGGCGTGTCTCGCAACACGATTCAATGCCTTTGTCGGAAAGAATGATTATCTTGACGCCTTCCTTGACGGCCTTGAGCGCGTTTGCGGCAAGGGCGTCGAGCGCGGTCTTGAGGCTTCCCTCGAAGTGGAGGGGGAGCGTCTTCGCCGGAAATCCGGGAATGTTCCTGATGCGGCGGATTTCGTCGTCTGTAAGCACGGGGCGCGTCATCTTGACGAGCCGCGCGTGCTCGGGCGTTTCGGCGAGGATGTTGCCCTGGTTGCCGATATACGTCATGATCGACATCACCAGCTCTTCGCGTATCGGGTCTATCGGAGGGTTCGTCACCTGGGCGAAAAGCTGGTGGAAGCAGTCGAATAGCCTAAAGCGCCCGTTCTCCGCTTTGCGCAGGCACGCAAGCGCCGCGTCGTTTCCCATTGCGCCGACGGGCTCTTTCCCGGACTCGGCCATCGGCCGCAGTATGAGCTCTATGTCTTCAAGCGTGTAGCCGAACGTCCGCTGGTCGCGAGCGAGCGCGGCCTTGCCGGATTCGCCGTCGCCAAGCCGCGACGGCACGATCTCGCTGAAAAGCCCTGTCACCGGAATGTGGTTCTCGTATATCCAGCGGCGATATGGGCGGCGGCGCGCGTAGAAGGTCTTGAGCTCCGCGTCTTCCATGAAACGGTGGGTCTCGAGGTCGAGCCAGAGCATTGACCCTGGGCGCAAGCGTCCGTGGCGCAGGACTTCACCGGCAGGGATGTCCAATACGCCCGTTTCCGACGCGAGGACGAAAAGGCCTCTCTTCGTCAGAGTCCAGCGTGCCGGCCTGAGGCCGTTCCTGTCAAGCGCCGCGCCAAGTCCCTTGCCGTCGGTGAACGCGACCGCCGCGGGGCCGTCCCATGGCTCCATGAGCGCGGAATGGTATTCGTAGAACGCCCTGACGTCGTGGCCCATGTGGTATTTTGCTCCCCACGCCTGCGGAATCAGCATCATCATCGCGTGCGGCGCGTCGCGTCCTGCCGCGACTAACAGCTCGAAGATGTTGTCGAGCGAAGCGGAGTCGGACTGGCCGCCATGCACTATTGGGAGGACTTTCCCAATTTCGTCGCCAAAGGCCGGTGAGGCGAGGGACTTTTCCCTTGCCGCGAGGGCGGTAAGGTTCCCCTTGATTGCGTTTATCTCGCCGTTGTGGGCGATTGCGCGGAACGGGTGCGCAAGCTCCCATGTCGGGAAGGTGTTGGTGGAATACCGCTGGTGCACTATTGCAAATGGCGATATGAAGCCAGGGTCCGTCAGGTCTGGGTAGAAGCGCTCTATCTGCGTTGCAAGGAGCAGGCCCTTGTAGACGATCGTGCGCGACGAGCACGAGCAGATGTAGGTGTGGGTCGTCGCTTTCTCGATCATCCGCCGGACGATGTAGAGGCGGCGCTCGATTTCAGGCGCAGAGGCCTCGATGAAGAGCTGGCGTATCTTTGGCATGACGGCGCGTGCGTCGTGCCCGATGGCATCGGGATTCGTCGGCACGTCGCGCCAGCCGATGACATCGCAGCCCTCTCCTTTTACCGCGTCCTCTATCTTCTTCTCTTCGCCTTCGCCGCCAAAGATCATCGCGATGCCAAAGATCTCGCCTTTCTTCGGGGCCTTTGCGCCGCTTGCGGCGAGGATGCTGCTGAAGAATTCGTGCGGAATCTTGAGGAGAAGCCCGGCTCCGTCTCCAGTCTCGGAATCGTTGCCCGTCGCGCCGCGGTGCATGAGGCGCTTAAGTATCGTCATCCCGTTTTCCACGATTTCGTGGCTTGGCTCGCCGGAGAGGTTGGCCACCATCCCCACGCCGCAGGCGTCATGCTCGTATTCGCTTTTGTAAAGTCCCTGCTGTTCGCGTTCGCTTTGCTGGTTCATTGCCGTGGTCTTTAAATCAAGAGGTACCTGTTTGCCGCTGGCGAGTGCCCTGACGACAAGCGACGCGCCGGAGGCGCAGTCGCCTACGAAGTGGATGTTGCGTTCTGGGCTGGATATAAGGGCGGTTCGCGGCGTCTGCGCGATTCCAAGTTGCGAGACGATCGGATTGTCGGAAGGAACTCCCGTAAAGCCCATCGCAAGGAAGATGAGGTCGGCCTTTATCGTTTCCTTTGTGCCGGGGACGGCGCGGAACTTGAGTGGTCGACCCTCTGGGGAAAACTCCCACTCCACGGTTTCGACTTCCACTCCGGCAACTGTTTTTGTCTCACGCGGAGACGCAGAGCCTTCGACAAACCTCAAAGAGTTGAGGTTCCACCTGCGCGTGCAGCCTTCCTTGTGGCTGGAGCTCGTGCGGAGCATGTATGGCCAGAGCGGCCACGGCGTGGAGGCGTCGCGTTCGTCTGGCGGCTTTGGCATTATCTCGATCTGCGTCACGGACTTCGCGCCTTGCCTGATTGAAGTTCCGACGCAGTCGCTCCCCGTGTCGCCGCCGCCTATCACCAGGACGTCCTTCCCCTTGGCGTCTATCGGCGGCTCTGGCGTCTCGCCTGTGAGGAACTTGTTTTCGCCTTCAAGAAGCTCAAGCGCCAGGTGGATTCCGCCAAGCTCGCGGCCTGGTATCTTGAGGTCGCGCGCGGCGGGAGTTCCTATTGCGACAACCAGCGCGTCAAAGCTTCGCTGAAGCCATTCGGCCGAGAGGTCCCTGCCTACTTCAATGCCGGTCACGAACCTTATCCCCTCCGCCTCCAGCACCTTGCGGCGGCGGTCTATGATCGACTTGTCGAGCTTGAAGCAGGGAATGCCGTATCTTAGAAGGCCGCCAATCTCCTTCCGCCGCTCGTAAACGGTAACGGCCCAGCCTTTCCTGCGAAGAGTTACTGCGGCGGAAAGTCCAGCGGGCCCCGCTCCAATGACGGCGACGGACTTCCCGTTTTCCATTTTCGGCGCTCGCGGCACAACCCATCCTTCCGCGAAGGCCGTTTCGATGATGCGCTTTTCCGACTGGCGTATCATAACGGCCTCTTCGTCGAGGCCATGCACGCAGCTCGCCTCGCAGAGGGCGGGGCATATGCGAGAGGTAAACTCGGGGAAATCTGAATGCGCGGACAAAAGCTCGTAAGCCTTCTTCCAGTCGCCTTGCGCCACCGCGCGGTTCTGGTCTGGCACGAGATTGCCGAGCGGACAGCCGTATGCATGGCAGAAGGGCTGCCCGCAGTTCATGCACCGGGAGGTCTGGTCCTTCAGTTCTTCGTCCGTGAGCAACCGCTCAACTTCGCGCCAGTCTCCCTTGCGCTCTTCCGTGGGCCGATAGATGTCGTTTATTCGTTGCATATCAAATACTCTCTGCATAAACCGTGCCAATTGTCGTGAGGCAGTTGGACGGCGGCATTTTTACGTTTTGTGTAAGCTTGGCCTTGTGGCCGTCTCAAGAGGTGTAAAACCGAATATATCTGAGAAACCCCTCCCTTGTTGCGCTTGAAGCCATGCGCGGCGGTTTGGTATAATTCGCATGTGGGAGATATATGATGGGGTATGAACATTCCTGAATATGACATTCATGGGCGGGGAACCATGGTTGACGATGCGTTGGCGCAGTTAGACCGCATCGTGTCGGCGTCGCGGGCAGGCGGCTCTCCAGTGTTTGCCGTAATCACAGGCTACGGGTCGTCGGGAGGCACCGCCATGATAAAGACGGCGGTGATCGCCGCCTGCCGTCGCTATCTCCGCCAGAGGCATATTGCAGGGTTCCTTGACGGCGAGTATGCAGGTGACATCTTCTCTGCCCAATACCAGGCGTTTCCGGCGGCGAATCGCATTCCTGTAGCATACAAGCGCTCGCCAAACCCCGGAATGGTCTTCATCTGCACTCGTTCGCGCTAATAAATCAATGGGGAGACACCCCTGCGGCGTTGCTGTTTTCCGTCGCCATACCTTCCATTTCTGCAATATATCTGTTTTGCATTACATTTTGGCGGCGCGCCCTTAAGGCCTTGCCGCTAGCCTTCTTGCAAGACTTTCCCCTCCGCCAGAATACTCCGCCTGAAAATCAATGGGAATCAATGGGGAGACACCCCTGCGGCGTTGCTGTTTTCCGTCGCCAAACCTTTCATTTCTACAACATATCTGTTTTGCATTACATTTTGGCGGCGCGCCCTTAAGGCCTAGCCGCTAGTCTTCTTGCAAGACTTTCCCCTCCGCCAGAATACTCCGCCTGAATAGATCTGGAAAGATTCGGGAAAGATTCAGGAAAGATTCGGGAAATGTTGGAATCCCGGTTCTATGCTATCATATCCTCATCCAGCGGGGATGGTCCCTGCGGGGAAAAAGGAGGAACGACAATGGCAAGGACAAGGAGAGTCAAGAGCATGGCCGAGGGCGTGGCCCACTACCATCTCATATCGCGAGCGTGCAACAGGCAGTTCCTGTTCCGCAAGGAGAAGGCGAAGGACAAGATGGTGGAGCTTGTGAAGAGCGCGGCCGCGTTCAGCGGAATCAGGATCGAGGCGT
>Ga0310786_10007966_pt1 | contig 13701 bp, 5 predicted proteins | sample AusTroGonzalo_MG_FD_203881 | JGI IMG/M metagenome (GOLD analysis project Ga0310786, IMG submission 203881) | Bovine rumen microbial communities from tropical cattle in Woodstock, Queensland, Australia - Gonzalo_03 (v2) (version 2) | ecosystem: Host-associated > Mammals > Digestive system >... | reverse complement strand
GAAGTTCATAGACTGATTGAACGACGCGGCTTCAAGTTCTTGCTGACCGGTTCAAGCGCTAGGAAGTTGAGGCGAAAGGGCGTCAATCTGCTTGGCGGGAGGGCTCGTGTCAAGCGGCTGCACCCGTTTTCCGCATCGGAGCTCAAGGACTTGTTTGACCTTGACAGGGCGGTAAACTACGGACTTCTTCCGCCAGTTGTGTTTTCCGACGAGCCGGAGGAGGATCTTGCAGACTACATCGACGAATATCTGCGCCAGGAGGTCATTGCGGAAGGTGCCACGCGTAATCTTCCCGCGTTCAGCAGGTTTTTGGAGATTGCGGCATGCGCCAACGGCGAACAGATCGACTACTCGGCCATTTCCCGCGATGCGCAGGTTCCTCGCTCGACGGTGCAGGAGTATTTCAGGATTCTCAAGGAAACTCTGCTGGCGGACGAGGTGCCGGTATGGAAGCGCGGCGCAAAGCGAAAGACGGTCGAGACATCCAAGTTCTATCTCTTCGATTCAGGCGTTGCCCGTCGCCTCTCGCGTCAACGCGAGACGACTGCGGGATCGTCCGAATACGGACATCTTTTCGAGACATGGGTGCATCATGAGCTGAGGTGTTATCTTGATGCAAGGGTTCGCGACGGCGAGATCGCGTATTGGAGGACGCCGGCGGGTGTAGAGGTTGATTTTGTCGTCGGGAACGCCGCTATCGAGGCGAAAAGCGCGAACCGCATAGACAATCACGATCTGAAGAATCTTAAAGCGATTTCGGAGGAAGGACGCTTCGACAGGCGCATAGTCGTCTGCCGCGAGCCAAGAGCTGCGCATGTTGATGGCATAGACATTCTGCCCGCGAGGGAGTTTGTCGAGAGATTGTGGAATGACGAGTTTGCGGACGCCTTGTCTTCTGCCGCACTTATGAACTGAGTGTCCAAACGAAATTCTCCACGTGTTCGCGGATTAGCGCGAGGAGTTCCTGCTCGTCTATGGTAAGAAGCTGTATTAGAGGAAGTAGACCGTCGTCCAATTTGCGGTCTTCTCCTCGTTTCTGCGCGGAAGATTTTCTTGTAGTAGCGAGGAAGGGCTAAAAGGTCCTTAAAGGTGGGTTGTATGCGGTTTGGACATTTTTGCATTTTGTGCTTGCAAAGTTTCAGAGATTTATGGTATAACAGCGGCGCAATGAGGGAAAACTGTCGAAGTCGACGATGGTTGCCCTTGTGCAAAAAACATATAACTACCCGCAAGGGGAAAGACACAGCATAAGGAGATAAGTGCAATGAAATCAAGGTTTTTAGGGGGGGGGGGCAATTATAGGTGCTTCTCGGAGGGCTCGTCCATGACGCGCCTTCTTGCTGCTGTTCTTTCCGCGCCGCGCATCCTCGTCGCTCTCGCCGCGCTCGCGGTCGCGCCAGTGCTGGCCGATACGGTTTGCTACTTTGACGGTAGCACATACATTGACACTTGGAAAAGATTCCCGGTTAAGGGCAGCGTGTCTCTTTCCGCATGGGTCCGCGTCGATCCGCAGATTACCACGCTGAAACCCAAAGGCGGCAATGTCTACGGCGCTGGCATTGTCGGGCAAGGCTATATAGGCGGCATGACGGGACTTGGCATCTTCGCTAATGATGGCGTCAAGGACGATGACCCATCCAATGACGGGATTGCATGGATGGTGCGCGGCGGACCTGGCACTCAGATAGATGGTACTTACGCCGACCCAAAGCTCTTTACCGCCGGCGAATGGCACCACTACCTTCTCGTCCGCGACAAGGAGAATGGCAAGGTGCGGTTTTACGTTGACGGCTCACTCTGCGGTGAGAAGAACTTCGCATCCTCAGAGGACATCACGCCTCAATTTGATTTCGGTATAGGCAAAAACTTGACAGGATTTGGCGATTGCTTCTGCGGCTGGATTGCTGATGTCGCGCTGTGGAATGTCGCACTGACTGCGGAAGACGCAGCGCTCCTTCTGACAGTTGGGGCGCAGGGCATAGCAGGCAAGCCCCCCTATGCCTACTTCCCCCTTGACGAAGGGTCGGGGAACAGCGTGACAGGAACAGACAATGGCACGTCATTCACCTGTAGCGCGAGCGGGGCGCTCTCATGGATGAGCGACTCTTCCTTTTACCGCGTCACTACGGGGGACCGCTTCACTGTCTCGACAGCCCCATTTGGCGTTGGCTCTCCCATACCTTCCGGCGCAAGGACCGGCCTTGTGGCGGGACAGTCGTTCTCGGTCAGCTGCGGCGCGACGCCGCTGACGAACGCTACTGGGACGGCCTACTACGCATGCAACGGCTGGAAGCTCTACGACAAGGACGGGACCGAGGTCTCCAACGGAACCGAGACCGCCTTCACCTACGTGCATCCCAATCCCGTGGAATGCCGCATGCTTGAATGGCAGTGGGAGGAACGCGCAACTGCCTACGGCAAGCTTGCGAAGGCCGCAATAACGAAGTTGACTCCCAAGTCGGACGGCGCGGAGATCTCGTGGGGCGTCTCCGACTGCGGCATAGGGTCGTCCTCCGTTGACATCTATCTCGACTACGCCGAGACGGCCGACTTCTCGAACGCGACGACTGTTCAGCTTGGCGACGACATCGGCGCAGACCTTCCTGCGACGGGCTCCTACACGTTTTCGGGGCTCTCGTCCGGCCAGGTACGCTATGTGCGTCTCCGCTTGGAGAACGATGGCGGACACACGACGATTACCACGCCCGACGCATTCATGGCACGCGGCACGGGCACTTATACCTGGACGGGCGGCGGAGTCGCCGGCAAGTGGGACGACAAGGACAACTGGGATGGAATGGACTATCCGCGCACAGGCGATTCCGTCGAGTTCCAGAACGGGGTTGCCGCCGACATCACGTTCGACAACGACGCCCATACGCTATGCTCGCTTTCACAAGTCACAGTCTATGCGGCGGACGTGAAGATCACGATTCCCGCCAGCGACGCTCCGTTCGTGAACTCGCTAGGCGTGCTCTATCTATACAACAGCGAGGTCGACAAGATCGGGCGGCTCGAGGTCGTGGCGCCTACGGATGCTGACGCGAGTCGCTACGGCGGCTATGCCGGCTGCCATGTCGGCGACAACAATCCGCCAGCCTGTTGCAACAACTTCCTGATTCTCCATAACATGTCGAGCACGGCCGCGGGCTTCGGCCTTGGCCAGAACTGGTCCGGCTATACAAACAACTGGATTACGCTCAAGAACTCGAATGTCGTGATCGGCAACCGTCCGTATGTGCGGGGGGAGAACAGCGGATTCATCATCGACGACGAAGGATTCGGCTCGTCGTTTGCGACGCAGAATGCGGATGTCACCGATGGCGCGGCTGTCATCGCCAAGCCGGGGTCGCATCTCGCGACGGGCAATTTGAGCTTTTGCTTGGCCATCAATAACGCCGCTACAAAGTCCGGCTTCTTCTACGCGACGAATGCGATTATGGAGAGTAAATCCTGGAAGTTCCAGGGCGTTTCCTCTACGGCGCTCGTCCACCGCTGCACGGGCAGCATCTTCTCAAACGCGGCAAATGGTGGCGACAACTCCTATCTCGAGATTTCCGAGAGCGTCCAGCCGCGCGGCATCGGCGACTCCCCGTCAATTGGCGGCACTGGGAAGATCCGCATATCGGACACGTTCGTCACGAACACGAGCATCTACGTCACGGCGAAGGACGTCTATGCGACAAACACCGTCATGTCTGCGATATCCGACGGTAAGGCTAATACGGGGTGGCGCATTGCCAACCAGTCCGCGAGTTACGAGTCAGTCTATGTCGCCGACGGCGGTGGCGTCATCGAAGCCAATGATAACGGCTATAGCGGCGTGGGATGCACGGGGGGCTCCGTCTTTTGCCGCAACAACACGCTCCGGCTAAAAAACGGCGCGTATTCCTGCTTTCCCAATGTTCGCATCGGGGCCCGCGGATCATCAGATATGGGATACTATAATGTGCTTTACCCCGATTCGGACAGCACGAACAACTGGCTCATCGTCGAGTCGGGCTCGCAGTTCGGCAGGTCGATCGATTCCAGCAAGAAGGCGAACGGCTATGCGAACATTGCCATCGGCTATACGAAGAACGGCCTTGTCGTCACCGATCCTGGTTCGGCGGCATGGATTCAAGATCTTAATCCGAACCATTCCGCATATTTCACGGCTGGTACGAACTGCACGATCCGCGTCGCGAACGGCGCGACGCTGAAGGCGGGAGTCCTGAAACTTCGTGGCGCGCGCTTCGAGTTCGCTGGCGACAGCCGCGGCGAAACGGCGTTCGTGGCCAACACGGCCGTTACCTTCTCTGACGGCGCCAAGCTCCAGTTCGAGCCGGAAACGGCGAAGGGCTGGAAGCCGGTTCCCTTCGCGAAGATAGTTTCGACGGCGGCAAGCGCGAATACGGTGAAGATTCTTGCGGGGTCCAGTTTCCGGCGCAGCGGCGCGAGCCACCTGACGCTTGCGACATACGACGAGAACGCGGACGTCGCCTTCACGCTCGATCCCGAATCAGAGCCGACGAACATCGAGCTGCACTGCGACCCGACCGAGCTTTGGGCTAAGGTGCCTTCAAGCGGCTTCACACTCATCGTGCGATAGCGCATCGCGACGTAGCCGTCGTGATGCTCATTTGGAGTTCGTGTCAATGACTCCCTGCTTCGGCGCGGTAATGGGTTAGTGGGCGAGCGGCGACACCGCGCAGCAAGGGGCGCTCCGCTCTACTCTACTAGCCGAGTTTTTGGTATAATGCCCACATGAGAAAGAACAGGGTTATCGAGCAGAACAGGTGCTATCACCTTGTCAGCCGGCTTGCGCACCGGGCGTTCTTTCTCGACGACGACCGAGTTCCGCTTCGGTGCGAGGTAATGCGGCACGCTGACGCCGACGGGGATTGAGGATGACAGGAATGAGGAAGTTTGCATGGGTAGTGTTTGCGGCCTACGCCGCAGTTGGAGCCGAGTCGTGCTGCGCAGGCGGCATGCGGGTCGTGCAGCTCGACCTTGCGCGGCAGATGGAGACGATTTCGTTCGTCAAGGAGTTCGTCGACAAAGTCGCGGATGCCCGATACGACACGCTTGTGCTCTATCTCGAGGGTCGGGTGGCGACCAAGACATTCTCTCTGCCGCCAGGCGAGAGCTACACGCCCGACGAGATGCGCGAGATCGTCGCCCATGCATCTAAGCGCGGCGTCGACGTCGTGCCGTGCGTGAGCGTGCTTGGGCATGCCGAGCATTTCTTCCGGGTGCCCGGTCACGACCATCTTTCGGAGGAGCGGACTGGGGAGTGTCGCTGGAAGGCCAGCGAGAAGCGGACGTTCTGCGCGACTTCCGCCGAGGCGCGCGCGTTCCTGGAGGCGTATCTTGCAGAAATTGCGGATATCTTCCTGGGGCGGAATTTCCATGCTGGGCTTGACGAGTCGTTTCAGTTCGGCTTTTGCCCGACATGCCGCGCAAGGCGCGAGAAGATTGGCTTCGGCCCGCTCTTCACGGAACATGTAAAGTGGGCCCACGGGGTGCTTGCCAAGCTTGGGAAACGCATGTGGATGTGGGACGACATGTACGAGTTCTTCCCCGAAGAGCTGGAGAACGCTCCCAAGGACATCGTCATGTGCATGTGGATATACGACAACGACGTTACCGAGTGGGGGCATCGCGGGCACTTCATCAACCGCATCCGCGTCGACTGGCTGGCCGAATACGAACGGCTGGGCATGGACGTCATTCCCGTAGGGGCCGCCTGCCGTGACAACCTGCGCACGCTTGCCGACTACGCCGCGCGCCACAAGACGCTTGGGTTCTTCGTTTCGCAGTGGGAGATGTCCGACAGCTTCTTCGGTGTTCCCATGGCGACGCTCGTCGGCGTGGAAAGGGCGTATCCGACGCTCACGGCGGTGCAGAGGCGTGCGGTAGAGGCGCTTGCCGCGAAGTGGTCGTACTTCGGCCGCGGGAGCGGTGTCGAAATGTCCCGTTCGCGCCATAGGGGGCGCTTGGCGGCCGACCGCAACGTCGAGGAGAACGAGCGTGCGTCGACGAGGCTTGCCGTCGAGGTGCTGAAGGGCTGCGCGTCGTACCCCGGCGAGGGCCCGGTTCCGCGGGATCCACTTTCGGAGGCGGCGCTTGTCGACGACGTCGTAACGCATTTCGAGCATCTCCTTTTCTGGCACGACCTGGACGAAATCGCGCCACATCTGATTTCGCCGCGCCGCACGGCCGAGGAGTCGCGTGCGGCGAAGGCGAGGCTACGCGCGCTTTTGCCGGAGATGGAGCGCGTAGCAGCGCGCAAGGAGGCGCAGCAAGCGGCGTGGCGGCCGGGGATGCACACGCCGAAAGGCGGACTGGCGGGGCCAGTGCGCGACCACATCGCGTTCGTCGGCAAGCTGCTGTCGCAGCCAGACGTGGCCGCTTCCGATGACTGGGTGCTCGGTCTTTCGCTTTCCCTGCCTGACTACCACGGAATGCCGAAGTGGACGGTCAGCGGTCTGTTTGACGGCGAGTGGCGCGTTCTGGCGCAGGGCACGTACAAGCCCGAGCGCGGCGACTGGGCGAACTTTGAGAGGGCAAAACCGTTTAAGTCGCCTGCCGCCCCGACGGCGCTGCGTGTGGCGATGGACGGATATGGAGAGGGAATGCTCCTTTTTGCGCATGTCTGGAATCGCGAAAAGCGCCTTGTGCCAGACAAACTGCTGTCGTCCAGTGGAACAGTCCAGAATCCCGAATATGCGCTGCGCGACGACTATATGCCTGCGCGATTCGGCCGCATCGATCGCAGGGCTGAGTTCCTGAACCCGGAGCTAGCCGCCGATGGTGGTTCAATCGAGTTCTCGCTGCGCTGACAAGCGCGAGCCGGAGGACTGCGAGTGGTGGGTGACGCACGAAGACCGTGCGCCGCACACGGGCGAGCTTATGTACGCGGGCCGCGGCATCCGCGCGATCCCCGAGTTCGTGCTGAACGACACGGAGCGTCCGTCGAAGGGCCGCGTCTGCTTCACGGTATGGGACTACCTCGCGGACAACTCGCCGCTTCTCGACGCGGGGCTTCTCGGCCCTGTCCGGCTTGAGTACTGGAAATGATGCTTTTGTGATTTTTTTTGCCAAACAAATCGCGGCGATTCGTTATAATATTGTGGAGGTGTGTGCGGGAACCGAACATTCCCTGTGCAATGGACATAGTTGAGGAGATAAGGAAAGACCCGGATAGCGGGGCAAAAAGGCTTGTCAGCGAATACAAGGCAGGGCTTTTGTCCTTGGCGCGCCGCTTTTGCAGCGACTCTTCGGACGCCGAGGAGCTCGTAAACCGCACTTTCGCCGAAGTCGTTGCCAACATCGAACGCTATGCCGAGCAGTCGGCCTTCTTTGGCTGGATGTGCCAGATACTTTCCAATCTCCACGCCAATGACTGCCGGCGAAAGGCGAACGCCAACACGATCTATCCTGGTAACGTCCCAGACGTCGCCGACGAGAAAGCGCAGGACGAGATTCTCAGCAAGGAGGATCACGAGTTCCTGCGCGAGGCGATAGAGCAGCTGCCAAAGGACATACGCAAGGCGGTGGTGATGCACTATTTCATGGAGATGCCGGTGCGGGAGATGGCGCGCGTCTTGGGGACGCCCACGGGCACCATCGCCTGGCGGCTGCATTGCGCGCGCGACATGCTCGCTGCGAAGCTTGGCGTCGTCAGGCGGAAGCCCGGCGGCAAGGCGATTCTCCTGGCGCTGGCGCTCGCGGCTCTGACGGCGGTTGGGGCGGCTGGTGTCGCGGCGATACGCTATGTGGCGGGGCACGGGGCGGAAGAGGCAGAGGTTGTTTCTAGCGCAGAGGGCGCAGAGGGCGCGGAGGGGGCTTTGACAGGATTGACAGAATTTGAAGAGGCTGGGGCTATGCCCCAGGCCACGAATCAGGAATCGCCTCCCCCGTCCCCTGAAGCCGACGGGGGCAGCACCGGGCAAGTCGAGACGACAACAGCTATTTCTGAAACAAACAGCGAGGAAGACACCATGAATATCCAAACGATCAAATCCGCTGCGGTCAAGACCCTTGCCGCCGGCGCGATGCTGGCGGCGCCGCTCTCATACGGCGCCGGTGAAGGTTGGGAGCAACGTATCGACGCGTTCGCTGGGGCTGACGGCTGGTATGAGCAGCGCACGGTAGGGACGGATGTCGTGCTGATTTTCACGAACCACCTGGCGACCTCGACACTGACGGTTTGTCGTCCTGTCTATGCCGACATTCTAACGGTCGGTGGTGGCGGTGGCGGCGGCGGTAATTTCGGTGCGGGCGGTGGTGGTGGCGGCGTCATCCATCGGCAGGGCGTCCTTTTGGAGCCGGGCGAGTATGAGATCGCTGTCGGACCCGGCGGCGCAGGAAATATCAATGGCCGCGGCGAACTGGGCGGCACGTCGTCCGTCGCCCGTGTCGTCGGCGACTTGCGCGAGTTCGTGCAGTATGTCCCCGGTGGTGGCGGCGGCGGCAATTATGCAAACACCGGCGGCACTGGCGCGACGGGTGGCGGGAACGGCGGCTATGGAACGCGCGGCTTCGGTCTTGGTGCGCAAGGGTCTGCAAGTCAGAGTGACGCGGCCGGTGGCGGCAGCGCGATTGACATCGGCCATGCGGCGACGAGCGGTGTCGGCGGCGCGGGAGGCAAGGGCGTCTACTGCGACATCTCGGGAGAGAACGACTTCTACGGCTGGGGCGGCGGCGGCAGTTCGCGAACGACGGCCGGCGCAGCTGGCGGCGGTGCTGGCGATCCCCTGGGCTATGGCCACGGCGGCGGCAGCGATTCCGTGGCGGCGGATATGACGAATGGCCGACCAAACCACGGCGGCGGCGGCGGTGGCTGTCGCGCTTATGGTGCTTGCAGGTCCGGTGGCAGCGGTGTCGTCATCGTCCGCTGGGCGACGATGGCAGCGGCCGAAGACGGCGAACCAGTCATCCGCACGGCCGGACAGACGCGCATCGGCTCGACCTCGCTTACGCTCGCGGGCGCGCTCGACGACCTCGGCGGCGCGGCGTCCGTATCGGTGCGGCTCCTCTACGGCACGTCGCCCTCGGCGCTGACTGGCTCGGTCACGCTCGGCGCGTTCACGGAGCCTGGCGCAGTCGCGGGGACGATCCGCGGGCTTGCGCGCTACACCGACTACTGGTACTGCTTCGAGGCGACCGGCGCGGCGACGGTGCGTTCCGACGTGCGTCGGGCGAAGACGCTTGGCTTTGCGGAAATGACGTGGACGGGACTCGCCGCCGTCACGACGAATGGCGTCTACGAAGTCGTCTCCTTCACGAACGGCGCCGCGACCGTCACTTTCACCTCTCCCGGCAACGTCGACATCCTCGCCGTCGGCGGCGGCGGCAGCGGGCAGAGTAGCGATTCGACGCGACACGCGGGCGGCGGCGGTGGCGGCGGTGGTGTTCTCTACAGGGAGGACCTTGTGCCGGTTATGGGCGTCGCGTACCAAATCGAAGTCGGCGCCGGTGGCGATGGCGGCAACGCGACTGGCGGCACGACGGGCGGCGACACGACGATCATGACCAATGCCGTGGACATCCTGCGCGCGAAAGGCGGCGGCGGCGGATACATCAACTACTGGAGCAATACGGGCGCGTCAGGTGGCGGCCTTGGCGGCAACGGCAACCGGGGGACATCCAATGCCGCTTCCGCCTGGATGCAGGGCTATGCGGGCAAGGGCAGCTACGAAACGAGGCAGCAGGAGCACAACGGCGGCGGTGGCGGCGGCGCGGGCGGAGACGGCGAGCCGGACGACGACTTGAAGGGCGGAGACGGCGGTCCCGGCGTGATGTGCGCCATCACCGGCGAGGAGCGCTACTATGGCGCGGGTGGCGGTGGCGGCGGCTCCTCCAACGGCAACGTCTATCCGGGCGGAGCGGGGCTCGGCGGCAGCGGCGTCGGCGGCGATGGCGGTTCGCTTGGAGATGGTTCGGATGATGTCGGAAAGCCGGGCGCGGTCAATACGGGCTCGGGTGGTGGCGGCGGCGCGTGGGGTTCTGGTGGCGCGGGCGGCAGCGGCATCGTCGTCATCCGCCGGCGCATCGCCGACGTGGACGACCCGATGCCGGTCGTCCACGCGGAGATGACGGACAAGGGCGCGGCGTTCGTGAAGATTGACGTCGAAGTCGCAGAAACGGGTGCGCAGGGCGCTTATCCGTCCGTTGACCTGCAGCTTTATGTCGTCACCGTCGGCGAACCCGCTGAATACACGACGGTCGCGACGGGAGTGACGGCCGGCGAGAAGAGGACTTTCGTGGTGACGAACCTCGTCTCCGAGACAGCCTACGAGTGGTCGGTCCGCGCGGTCAACGCCGTGCCCCTCTCGTTCACGACCACGCAGACCTTCACGACGGATGGGAAGGATCCCGCTTGGGGCGAGAAGCCCGTCGTCGAGACCTCCGTCGTCGCGAACGCCGACAAGCACTCGATCACCGTCGATTACAACGCCGTCTGGGCGGGTGCCGGCGCCGGGCTCGTCGACTTTACGCTCACCTGGGGCACGAAGGACAATCCGAACGCGAACGTGACGAACCTCCTAGTATCCTCCATGGGCGCCGGGTCGATCACGCTGACCGGGCTTGCAGAAGGCACGGAATATTCGCTTTCCTTCTCGGCCGTCAACGACCGGTCGGTCGGAGATGCGGATACGTCCACCGTGCGGACGCAGGGGCAGTGGGTGCTTGCGGGCCAGCCGCTCGTCGTGCTGCAACCTGGTTACGGAGACGACTATCTGATCGTCTATGATCCGCTCTTGATGAGAGGAAGCTGGGCTGACGACTCGCGCTTGTACAGGCACATCTTCGACCTCGGGACGTCCAAGGTTCTTTCTGGCATCCGCTTCCGCGGGAGGAACGACCCCGTTGCCCTGCACATGGAGAATATGACGCTCTGGGGCAGCAATACGCTCTCGACGGACAATCTCTCTGGATGGACGCTCGTCGCCTCGAACGAATTCACCACAGCCGAGATGCGCGCGATGGCGGCGGCCGGCCTCGACTGCGTGATGTACACGTATCCCGACACGAGCGCCTATCGCTATTATTGGATCTGCAACAAGAGCACCTACGACAACGTCTATGTGCATGTGACTAAGCTTCACCTCTATTCGACCAATGTCGCGGTGCGCGCGTATCGTCCCGTCCTCTGGTCCGACGTGCAGACGCTCGCCGCCGACCCGCCGGACGCGGGCGTCGGTTTCGACGGCCTCCTCACCTGCTCGCCGACGGGCGAGGCCGAGGCGTTCGTCGCCGTTTCCGCCGTGGATCACGGCAACGACTTCGCCGCGTGGCAGACGGGCGGCACGGTGACTTCGGGCGGTGTTGTCGCGCAGGGGACGCGCTTCACCATCAGCGTGCCCGGTCTTTCCGCAGGCCATTGGTATTCGCGGCTCTTCGTCAGGGGCGGGGACGACTACGTCGCATCGCAGGAGACGATGGACTTCTGGCTCGGAACGCTTCCCGTCTATCCCGTTGGCTACATGGCGACGGCCAATACCGACTCTATGTACAGGTGCTACAACGGGAACGCCAGCCTCACGGACGGCCCGGACATCAGCGAGAGCGGCATCCAGATGCTCTTCAAGGTCAACCGGGACGGCAAGCGCGTCACGTCGATCCGCTTCTGGCCGCGGATTGAGGATCGCACGACGGACTCGAGCCGGTGGGCGAAGTGGCTCTCGCGTTTCCGCACAATGAAGGTCGAGGTGACGGAGGACGAGGTTGACTTCTCGGGCGTCACGGTGACGCCGTATGAGAATGCGGCCGGCCGCGAGCTCTATTCGCTTTCGGCGGCGGACGGCACGGCGGCTGCGGCGTCGGCGACGTGGACGGACGTCGGAGTGATCCACCAGCTCGTCCACGAGACATACGACGGGCCGATCGAGATCTCGCTTTCGCAGCCGAATGTGAACACGAGGATCAAGTATGTCCGCATCAGCGGCGCGGCCAAATGGTCCACAGCCGAAGTCGAGTTCCGCGCCGTCCGCCGCTCCGGCTGCGTGATAATTCTCCGCTGACGCACGGCGTCGTCTCGGCTGAAGGGCCGCGGTTTCTCAGGCGGCGGTCAGTCGGATTCCGACGGCTACGGCCCCGGCCCGCGCACTGGCGCTTCGGCGACGTCGAGAAGACGTATGCGTGGTGACTCGCGGCGCGGTAGCGCCCCGCAGAAATCCTGCCAATCCTACAAATCCTGTCGGAAAAAACAATCCCTCACAAATCCTGCCAATCCTGAAATCCTGTCGGAAAACCACCCCCGCCCGCAGGGGGAGACAAGGGGAGTTATGATATAATATTCGGCATGGAAAAGTGCTTCAACATAGCGGGGCCGTGCTTCCCCGACGAACACTACATGCTTCCGGCGCTCGAGCGTCTGCCGGGAATCATGCGCATCGTCGAGCAGCGCGGCTATTTCGTCCTCCATGCCGCCCGGCAGTCTGGCAAGACGCTGCACCTGATCGGGCTGTGAGCAAATCATGTCTAAAACTCCGCGCAACACTTGCCTATGATTTCATTGTTCACAAATGCCATCATTGCCACAAATACAAATGTGTGGTATTTGCCATTTGTGATTTGTGAACAATTGTGACAATTGCGATTTGTGGACAATATGAATATGAAAACCAAAACATCACTTCTTGCGGCCGTCGCCGCGATTGGCCTTGCCGCGAACGCGGCAGAGAGCTTCAGGCTCTACAACATAGTGCCGATGAACATCGGCCACGAGGCGGAGCAGGCGGCGCGCTGCGTCGACATGTACGAGCGCACGGGCGAGGACCTCGCTCTCTATTCGCTCACGCTGCACCCGGAGGGCAGGCCGGCGACGGAGAAGGTGGACCGCTATGTCAAAAGCTTCAGGGCGTTCCAGAAGGCGCTCGACGGCACGAAGGTCCGCGCCGGGGTGCTCGTGCAGGCCATCCTCGGCCACTGGCCGCGCACGGACAAGGACATAGAGCCGTGGGCGCGCTCCATCGACATCGACGGCAAGGCCGTCCGCTTCTGCCCGGCGGATCCCGGCTTTGGCGCATACGTCGATTATGTCTTCACCGAACTGGCGAAGGCGCGTCCGGCGTTCATCCTGACCGACGACGACGTGCGAGCGTTCTCGCACAGGGCCGAGTGCTTCTGCGACGCGCACGTGAGGCTCTTCAACGAGAGGCGCGGGACGGACTACACCGGCGAGCGGCTGCGCGAGGCGGTGAGGAAGTCAAAGCCCGGCGACCCCGACCACGACGTGTTCCTTGGCCTCCAGCGCGAGATGATGGCGTCTTTCGCCGGACGCATCCGCAAGGCGGTGGACTCCGTGGATCCGTCCCTGCCGATGGGCTTCTGCGTCGCGGGGGAGGAGCACTACAGGGCGCTATCCTTCGCGCGGCAGATCGCCGCCAGGGGGCAGAGGCCGGTCATGCGCGTTTCCACTGGCCTCTACGGGGAGGAGATGGGCGCGGGGAACCCGTGGATGAAATTCCCATCGGTGTTCATGCGCATCTGCGCCTTCTCGGAGTTCTGCCGCGGCGAGGGAGTGGACATCCTCGACGAGGCGGACACGTGCCCGCAGAACCTGTGGTCGAAGAGCGCGCGTTCGTTCTTCACGCACATGGCGGCGGCGGCTTTCGAGGGGTATGCCGGCGCGAAGACGTGGTATGTGAACGGGCTGAGGGTGATCGGGCCGGTCGCGCCCGAATACACGAGCGTGCTTGAGGAGAGGAG
>Ga0310786_10007965_pt1 | contig 13702 bp, 13 predicted proteins | sample AusTroGonzalo_MG_FD_203881 | JGI IMG/M metagenome (GOLD analysis project Ga0310786, IMG submission 203881) | Bovine rumen microbial communities from tropical cattle in Woodstock, Queensland, Australia - Gonzalo_03 (v2) (version 2) | ecosystem: Host-associated > Mammals > Digestive system >... | reverse complement strand
TACCTCTTGACTTGTTGATTTGCCTAATAGTGTATCGAGTCGCCAAAATAGGCCTCCTATTGCTTGGCTTAGGAGGCGCACGACAGCTGTCTTGAATGTAGGGGTTCTACAGACTTTCTTGCGAAATTCTACATTATGTAGGTGAGTCTTAGCCCAGTAACGGTGGGCAATCCAGCTCGCGTAGGAGTTCTAGAAAAAGTCCTACGCGAGCGTGCGAGGCACCAATATAAAAAATTTTCGCGTCTTTGCCTAGCATACGAACAAGATAGTTTTTCAAAAATTATCATCCGATTTTTCCCCAAACGTTGACAGGCCGGCTTTTTTTTATCTATATTTATGCATGTATTAGAATATTTGCATAGACCACGACCGCCAGTCCGGTCCCACTAACAGAATTTAGATCCCGCGAGGTGATATGAAAATCGTCGATATCCTGAAGCAAGACAAGATGAGCCTTTCCTTCGAAGTGTTCCCGCCCAAGAAAGAGACGAGCTTCGAGAGCGTGAAAACGGCCACCGAAGCGATTGCGGCACTCGGCCCCGCGTTCATGAGCGTCACCTACGGCGCGGGCGGCGGCGTGAGCCACTACACCCTCGATATCGCGAAGAACCTGAAGCAGAAGTTCGGCATCCCGATGCTCGCCCACCTCACCTGCGTTTCGAGCAGCAAGGACACGGTGCACCAGAGGATCGAGGAAATGAAGACGGCGGGCATCAAGAACGTGATGGCGCTGCGCGGCGACCTCACCCCGGAACTCATCGAGAAGGGACGCGACAACTGCGACTACCACTACGCCGTGGAACTCATCCGCGAACTCAAGGAAAGCGACGCGGACTTCTGCATCGGCGCTGCCTGCTACCCCGAGAAGCACCCCGAGAGCGCAAACCAGGCCGAAGACATCAAGCACCTCAAGGAAAAGGTGGACGCGGGCGCGGACTTCCTCACCACGCAGATGGTCTTCGACAACAACCTGTTCTTCAGCTTCCTCTACAAGCTGCGCGACGCGGGCGTGAACTGCCCGGTGCTCCCCGGCATCATGCCCATCACGAACGCGAACCAGGTGGAACGCGCCATCAAGCTTTCGGGCTCCTTCATGCCGCAGCGCTTCAAGTCGCTCGTCGACAAGTTCGGTAGCGATCCCGAGGCCATGAAGCAGGCGGGCATCATCTACGCCGCCGACCAGATTATCGACCTGTACGCCAACGGTATTACAAACGTACACGTCTACTCGATGAACAAGCCCGACGTGGCGGAAGGCATCTTGAAGAACGTGTCCGCCATCCTGGGCAAAAATTTTCACGCTTAAGGCACAAAAGCCCCAAAAAACGTAAAAAAGGCCATATTCCCCAAAAAACGTTTTTTTCACAGAAAAATTACCCTTTTGGGCCATCTTTCTGCGATTTCTTTATGTATATTGGGGCTATGGCACCATCGGTGCCCTTGTTGTTGTTACAAAAAGGATAAATATGCTTTCGTACGCAGACGCCTACAAGATTGCAGCCGAAGTCCACAAGAACCAGACGGACAAGGCTGGTGGCCCCTATATCGATTTTCTCCAGAACGTTGCCGATTACCTTAAGAACAAGGGCGAACCGGAAGAAGTGCAGGTCCTCGCCATCTTGCAAGACTTGATTACCGCCTCCACCAAGAAGACCCCGGAAGAGGTGATCGCGATGGGCGTTCCGGCAGACACGGTCGACCTGATCCAGAAGATGACCTACCACAAGAACCAGGGCTGGATCGACGAATACAGCTGCAAGCTCATGGCCCAGGGCGTCCCCGCCGAAGAAGCCACCTACGAAGCCCGCGAAAAGGAATTCGTGAAGTTCGTGCAATCCCTCAAGAGCAACCCGCTCGCCGCCAAGGCGAAGAGCGCCATCTTGAACGTGCTCCTGGAAGATAAGTACATCAAGCGCCAGGAACGCCGCGAACTCAAGACCAAGTTCCGCCTGAAAAAGTACCAGGCCGCCATCGAAGCTTTGGCGATGTAATTCAGACTAGAGAACGGCGCTTTGCGCCTACAGACGAGAGAAATCTCGTCTTTTTTCGTTCAAATCTCTAGCCTCTCGCCTCCAGTCTCTCGTCTAAAACACTAGCCGAAAAGGGTGCATTTTGCTATTTTTACGCCCGTAATTATTGGCCCCTATCCAGGGCAAAACAAAAAGGAACACAATCATGGCAAATAAAGTCTACAACTTTAGCGCAGGCCCGTCCGTCCTGCCCGAACAAGCACTCAAGGAAGCATCTGCTGCATGCATCGACTACGCAAATAGCGGCATCAGTATCCTCTCCATGAGTCACCGTTCAAAGCCGATCGAAAACATGTTCGCCGAAACCGAACAGTTCCTCCGCGACTTGATGGGCATCCCCGAGAACTACGACATCGTCTTCCTCGGTGGTGGTTGTTCCCTTCTGTTCTGCATGCTCCCGATGAACTTCCTCGACCAGAACGCCACGGCCGACTACGCTCTGACCGGCGTCTGGGCAAACAAGGCTTACAAGGAAGCCAAGCAGTTCGGTAACGCTCTCGCCGCTTGCGACACCAAGTCCGAAACCTACAGCCGCATCGACAAGAACCTGAAGCTTTCCGACAACGCCACGTACCTCCACGTGACTGCCAACAACACCATCTATGGTACGGAATGGCACAACTTCCCGAAGCCGAAGTCCGGCTTCCTCATGGCCGACGTGAGCTCTGACTTCCTCGCCCGCAAGATCAACGTCTCTGACTTCGGCGTTGTGTACGGCGGCGCCCAGAAGAACATCAGCTGCGCTGGCGTGACCGTGACCATCATCCGTAAGGACTTGCTCGGCAAGGTGAACCGCACCATCCCGACCATGCTCAACTTCCAGACCCACATTGACGCCCAGAACATGTTCAATACGCCTCCGGTATTCGCCGTGTACGTCATGAACCGCACGCTCAAGTGGCTCAAGGAATTCGGCGGTGTCGAAGCTATCGAAAAGGTGAACCGTTCCAAGGCCGCCCTCCTTTACAGCGCCCTCGACAACTCCAAGGTGTTCGTCGGTACCGCTGCCAAGGAAGACCGTTCCATCATGAACGTTCCGTTCGTGTTCAACAAGGACGTTGTCGCTGCCGACAAGGCTGACGATCTCGCCAAGGAATTCCTCGAATTCGCTAAGGCCCGCGGCCTCCAGCAGCTCAAGGGTCACCGCTCTGTGGGCGGCTTCCGCGCTTCTATCTACAACGCGATGCCGGTCGAAGGCGTTCAGGCCCTCGTCGACTGCCTCGGCGACTTCGAAAAGAAGGTGCTTGGCTAATTAACCGCACACGCGATTGATTTTGCAAAAAGACCTCCGCAAAAGCGGAGGTCTTTTTTTCAACGTCATGCTGACGAAAGTCAGCATCGGATAAAAAAACAGACCCTGAGTTTCCTCAGGGTGACGTAGGGTAAGGTTATTAAAGGCGATTAAAGTTCGTCTTTTTTCTTGCTGAACTTGTTCACAACGTCGGGGACGATGTCCATGACCTTCGAGGCAAGCGAGCTGTCCTTGCTGATGGGCATGATGCGAACGTCGTCACCCTTGATGACGAGGAAGGCGACCGGTTCGACCGAGGCGCCACCGCCGGAGGCAGACGTATCACCCTTAGACTGGTGACCGCCGAAACCAAAGCCGACCGAGACGCGGCTCACGGGAACGACCGTAGAATCGCCCGCCTGGATGGGTTTACCGATTACCGTTTCCGCCTGCGTGATGAAGCGGAGCTTTTCCAAAAGAGTTTCTGCAAGTTTTTCAATAGCCATGTTCTTAATATAATTAAAATCTTGCTTCGTAGATACGGTCGCTGGCAGCAAAGAACTTGCGTTCTAGGTCAAACCACCCGAGATAGCCCCAAACGACCACAACCCGGCCCCCGGGAAGCTGGGTCGCCATCCCGTGAACGCCTTCGCCCGCGGTGAAATAAGATACAAGCCCGTCCGTCCGGATTCCCTCCGGTTCGACCACGTGCAACTGCGATTTCCAGGAATTATAGACGTCTTCGTCGACCTGCTCCCAGCTGCGCGCCACGTTCCACTGCAGATTGGCATCGCTGTAGCTCTGTACCAGCACCGGGAAAAACGACTTGAGCCCCAAAAAGGCTCGCGTTTGGATGGACGTGCGACCGATTTCGCGGTGTTCGAACGGCAAACTCAGGAATTCCTGCGGGAAGCCGCCATGGTACCCCGGGAAACTGCGCACGTAGTTTTCCAGGTCGCTACGTTCGTAACGGCGGAAACCGTCGTGGCGGAAGATGAAGATCCGGGCGTCGGAACGGATGCTCTGTTCCAGGTACGGCCCGCGCAAAATCGGGATGATTCCCTGGAAGCGGCCGCTATTCATGTAATAGTCCAGAGCGTAGACGTCGCTCCGGAATTCCAGGATGCACACGTCCAGAGTATCGCCTACCTGTATCGGGTAGCGAAGTTCGATGCGCTTCTGCAGCGCCGCGATGTTTTCTTCGACGGGATTTTCCGAGACGTGGACGTTGATGGGGCGAACGCCCTTGTACAAGATGGCGTGATGGTCTACCGGGGCTTCGGGCTCCTGGGCGCACGATAGAAGGATGGACACCAGAGCGAACAACAGCAAGGCCGCCAGGGAGTCCACCACATGTTTTTCCGGTTCACGCATACGACTAAAATTTAGCATACGCAGTCGCCCTTGTGTTCTGCGTAATCGCAATACTCGTAGAGAGCGCACTTGGAGCAACGGCTAGTCCGTTCGCGGCATTCGAAATCTTCTTCGCCGTCTTCCAAAAAGAACTGCAACGCATGTGCGGCAAGGTAAGGATTGCCGGGGCTAAGCGCCGTGCAGTAAGCGTTGACGAGCTTCTGTTTTTCAGCGGGGTCCAGACCCGAAAAGCCTTCGTCCTTGGCGGGCCCTAGAATGGCGAGAAAGCGTCGCGCCCCCATCGTGAGCGGGAGCGGCGGCAGCGGGCCGCCCTTGCGGCAAGACATTCCCAAACCGGCCGGAGCGGGAGCAACCAGGCGGTATATGGCGGCATTCGCCTTGATACGGGGCTTCGACTTCCCCATGAAATAGATTTCTCCCAGGTCACGCCAGATTTCTTCGGGCGTGCGGCCCTCTACCCACGCCACCAGGTCAGGATGGCGCCGTACAAAGAAGCCCACGCTCCAGAATATTCCCGCCACATGTTCAAAGAGGCTCCAATGTTCGCCGTCCAGCGCCTTCTCGACGACTTCGTTGATTCTTGCGGCCGTCGGGACGGGCAAGGTCCAAAGTTTGTCATCGGGGAACACTTCGAAAAGTGCTACAAGGACTTTTTCTACCCCGTAGCAAGTCCTGTCTTGAAAGAGGTCTGTCCCCAGAAGCGTCCAGGCGATTTTTGCTTCGGGCGACGAAGCCTTGGCCGCTACGGCAATCACCGGGTCGGGGACTTTCGAAAACGATTGTACGAACTTTTCCGTCGCCGAAAAAAGCGCCGGTTCATCGAGAATAAAACGCTTTACCGAAACCATCGGCTCCGCCCGAAAGCGCCCCCTCTACAGGGCCTCGCCCACCTTGACCGCCTGTCCCAGGCGGGACTTGAACAAGTCGGGATGACGCTCGCGAATCTTCTTGTCGACCACGAGGATCACGGTACTGCCCATCTCGAAGCGGCCGAGTTCATCGCCCTTCTCGAAGGAAACGTTTTCACACGGGACCCAGTCCATGCGCTTGCCGCTATGCGGCATCTTGCCCGCATTCGTGAGCAGGTCGTCGCTGTAGACGACGCCGATGCGGCCCACATTCGTCGCACCGACCTTGACCACCAGGATTTCGGAACCGTCTTCCAGGCGGATTCGGCTCGTAAGGCGTTCGTTGATGCAGAACAGCCCTTCCACGCGCTCCACGCTACCGGGGTTTACCGGCCAGAGCGTTCCGGGGCAGTAGCTGGCGCCTACGAGTTCGCCCTTCACGGGGCTGTGAATGCGGTGGTAGTTGAAAGGAGCGAGGTAAATCGTCGCAAAGGCACCACCCTCGAAACGCTTCGCCATTTCGGGATCGCGCAACAAATCCTTGAGCAAGTACGTTTTGCCCTTCGCCTGAATCAGTTCCTGACGGCCGTCAAATGTCGCCGTCTGCGAAAGCACGCCGTCAACCGGGCTCACGATTTCGGAATCGGCCACCGGACGCATTCCCGGCTTGAGCCTGCGGATAAAGAGTTCACCGATATTGCGGTAATGGGAAAGCGGGAATTCCGCTTCGTCCATGTTTAGCTTGTAATAAGACGCAAAGGCATTGCGGGCAAGCTTCGAAATAATGGGCAGGCGAAGACGCGTGATGACACCGAAGGCGCGGCTAGCGGCATTCTTCGGCAGGAGTTTCATAAAAACGTAGAAGGGGGTATTCATAAGGGGGAATATAGAAAAGGTTAGTGGCTTTCGAGTTTGGTCAAGTCCGTGCTGAACATCTTCCAGAGGCGCGGGGCGAACGGGGCAGACCATTCCTTTTCAGGAGCGACACGGCTTGTGGTCGCCGCGGTAAATTCGGAATACGTCAAGAAAACGAGTTCCCCATAACGGGCGTCCCACAGGCTCCATACGATTTTCCACGTATATCCCCCGCTCTTGCCCAGCTTGGGGTCCATCGAGACTTCCAGCATCACCGGGATCGAGAGGTAGCGCAATTCGTAACGGCTCGCGATGTCGTTCAACAGGTTCTTGAGTTTCGCGGGGACTTCACGGGCGTAGGGCTGTTCGATTCCGTCCCTTTCCACCCACGGGGTCGCATCCTCGAGGTTCAGTCCATCGGCAAACTTGGATTTCAACAGCATTACAGATAAAGTATCTATGTAGGCAGAATCTTCGTCAGGGAGGCGCATCCCGGGCAGCATCAATTCGCGCCTCATTTTCGGGAAAGCCATGACGAAGAGGGAATCTTCGATATGCGCCAAGTCGAAATCCAGAGCGTCGGCACTAAAACTATGGCACATCTTGCAGGTTTCAGGGCGCTTGGCAACGACCTTCAACGCCGGGAAAACGCCCACGACCGCGCTCGAATCCATGCGGGAATACGCACTGCGGTTCCATTCGCGGTAGAACTTCTCGTTGGTGATCTTCAGTTCGATATCGCCCTGCTTGCCGCATTCCTCGCAGGGGGTATCGCCCATGCCGTTATCGGAAGCTTCGCCGCCGGGGCCACCGGAGCCCGCACAGGCGATAAAGAACAGACTGGCCAAACTGGCAAGAATAAACCTCATCATGCCCTAAAAATAGTCATAAATTTTTTTTCAAGGAGCTATTCCGAAAACAAACGCCTGATTTCGGGGACTTTGGACGTCGACGTCAATGCGAGGCGCAGCAAAACCGCCGCTTTTTGCGGAGGGAGCGAACCCGCACTGATGCGCCCCGGCGCAAGCGTTTCGTTCAACGTCACGCAACCGTGGTGCGTCCGGCTCGCGATAACGACCGGAATATCGATTTTTTCCAGAGCGGATGCCCAAGGCAGGCTGAATTCGCCCGAGCCCGCCCCCGCGATGACGAGGCCGTCCGAAAGGCAGGCGGCATATTCCAGGATCTTGGGATTCGCGTCTACCGTGAAGTAGACGACATTCACGCGCGGGAGGCTGTCCAGCCGCGATACGTCAAAAAAGCATTTTTCCGCCGGGGCGTTCCAATCGGCGCCATCGCCCGGGCGGTCGACGCCCATCGCGTTCAAGGCCGACGCACTGCATTTCTGCACGCGGCGGGCGTCAAAAAGCTCGCCGGCGAAATACACCCACACACGGTTTGCGGGAGGCTCGTCATCCACGGCAAAGCCGGCCGCGGTGCGCACCGCCCCGAGCAGGTTCGCGGGCCCGTCCGGATTTTTCGCGGTCGCAGGCTTCATCGAGCCCGTAAAGACAACCGCCTTTTCGCAACGGACCGTCAGGCTCACGAAAAAGGCCGTCTCGTCCATGGTATCCGTCCCGTGGGTCACGACAATCCCGTCCACGTCATCGTCTTCCTGGAGTTCGGCAATCCGCTTCGAAAGCTTGAGCCAAAGGGCATCCGTCATATCGTCGGAATTGACGTTGCAGACCTGCTCCGCCGCAATCGTCGCGTACTCCGAAAGCTCAGGGACCATCTTCACCAGGTCCTCTGCCGCAATCTGGCCCGAAACGTACCCCGTATCGCTACCGGGTTCGCCGACGCCGGCGATGGTCCCGCCCGTCGCAAGGATTACGATTCTCTTTTTCCGCGCAGCCGCCATCACACCCTCCGCATCACTTGACTTCGTTAAGCAACTGCGACGCAGTCACCCCATAAAATTCCTGAAGGACTTCGTCCGGGTCCCGTTTCCCGAGCGCCTGGATGAATTCCCTAAAATGCACAAAATTCCCGTTACGGCGCAAGAGCTGTTCCACCATGCGCTGGGAATACCAGTACAGAACAAGCGCCCGCGACGTATTGTTCTCGTTGACGAACGGAGCCGCCAATGATTCCAAGCTGGGCACGCCGCCTTCCGGCCGCGGCGCCCCCGTACGGGACGCGTCGATTACCTGTGCGATTCCTTCGTTTATCCACAATGGGACGGGCCGGCGGGTCATCGCGCGAACGAACGCATGCGTCAGCTCGTGGAAAAACATCGGGCGGTAGACTTCCTGGTACTGCATCACGTTCACCGGGATGCGGAGCTTGCCGTCGTACACGGCCCCCACCCATTCCGGGCGCGGCCCCACCCCCTGGTACTGCTGCGATTCGTAAAGCACCAGGTGCATCTTGTTTTCCGGGTGGAAATCGAACAGGCGGCAAAGCGAATCGTATGCCACCTCGAGGACGGCCAAGGCCTCCATCACGTCGCGCTTCGAGAGGTTCCCTTCGAATTCCACGCGGAAATGCATGGAGCGCTCTATGCCGAGTTCCGCCATTTCGCGGATTAGCGAGGCCGCCTTCTTGTCAATCAGCTCCAAATCCTTGTTTTTGAAGCCCAAAGAGGCGATATACGTCCGGCATTCTTCGTACCGCTCCTGTTCATACAAAATGATGGCCAGGTGCATTTGCAGGTTCGTATCGTGAGGAGCATCACACAGGAGTTCGCGCACGGCCTTTTCGGCACAGCTCCAATCTCCTGATTCTAGGCATTCCGTGGCTTCGGCGACCATGGCCTCCCGCTTGCGGAAACTGTCCATTTCGGCCTTTCCCGTAATGACCGTACGGACCAAAAACAGGATTGCCACCATTGACAAAAAGGTAACGATTAAATTCTTCATGGCTAAGACCGCGATAGTCCTAATTTATATATTTTTTTACAAATATGGGGATCAACCATGTCCAGTATATATGATTATACAGATTATCGGGATATAATCAAAGATTACTATACCGAGAAGAAAAAGACCAACAGCAAGTACTCCTATAGCGTACTTGGAATGGCTATCGGCCTCAACGCGAGCCATGTTTTCTGTGTAGTCGAAAAAAAGCGCAACCTCCCGGTACGCTGCGTCCCCGCCATCAAGAAAGTGCTTGGCCTCACCGGCCGCGCCGCCCAATACTTTGACCTTCTGCTTGCTGCTTCCCGTACGAAATCCGAAAAGACACGAACCGAAATCCTGAGCAAGGCCATCTTGCTCCGAGACGTAAAGAAGCACTACCTGACCAACAAGGAACAGAAATACCTGAGCGACTGGTGGACACCGGTCATCCGCGCCCTCGTCGAAATCAACCAGGGCCGCCTCAACGCCAAAGAAATTTCCGACACCCTGGAACCCTCCATAGGCGAAGAGAAGGTCCAGGAAAGCATAGACCTTTTGAAGGAACTCGGCTTTATCTTGCCCCTGGGGAACGACCGCTACAAGCTGTCGGACGCCCATATCAACATTTCGGGCGAAGAAAGGGCCCAGGCGATACGCCAATTCCAGGCAAACGTGATGCAAATAGGGGCCAGATCCCTAGAAGTAATTCCTCCGTCCGATCGAGATATTTCTACACTTACTATGGCAGTAGACCAGAAAGGTTTTGAAGATATCAAGAACATGATCCAGGAATTCAGGAAAGAAGTACAGATACGTGTAGACAAATGCGGGAAACCCACCCGTGTTCTCCAGATGAACCTGGCTTTGTTCCCCGTGGCATTCAACAAGAAGAGCGCGAAGTAATGGCTATTTTCCGTAAAATATTCCTGTTTGCGCCGCTTGCGATACTTTTCGCATGCTCCAGTTCCGAAATGGCTGGAGGTACGACCGAGACGGAAAACGCCTTCGCCGACACTAGCGCTACGGTGGCTATCCAGGTATTCTCTGGCAGCGAACAGGCATCGAGGGTCGCCTACAGGGTGCTCCCCAGCTGGTACATCGCCGACACGACGGGAAAAATCGACGACGACGACTATACCTACCGCGGAGAAGCTTCCAAGGACGGCAAGATCTTGATTGAAAACCACCAGAAGGGAGATTACACCATCCAGATTGGCGATGGCGACTCCGTTCTCGTGTACCAGTATTCCCTCAACAAGCTTTCCGAAAAGTTCGTCGTCGAAAAGGCTTCGCTCTCCGCCAACGGCTCCGTCAAGGGCTGGATCAGCGTCCCCGAAGGCGCTCCGTACGCCTGGGTCCATGTTCCCGGTGTAGGCAGGGTCGTAAAGACGGACTCCCTCGGCAACTTCTTCTTCAAGAACATGCCTATCGGCAAGGTCGTCCTGAAGGCCTGGGATACCGAAAACGACGATATCATCGCCGCAACAGAAGTTGAAATTCCGTCCAAGGACACGCTCGACCTCGGTCACGTGGAAGCCCCCGACGAACTGATTGTCAAGAAGACGATGAAGCTGAACCCGAGCTCGCTCATCTCGAGCTGGATGCGGCCCATCCAGGCGCCCTACGTGTTGGTGCTGCGCCTCGACTCCACGAACTTCAACTTTGACGAAGCCCTGAGCGACGGCAGCGACATCCACCTGCGCGACCACGACGGCAACGAGCTGCCCATGCAGATCGATTCCTGGGATTCCGCACGGCAGAGCGCCTCCATCAACATCCTCATCGAAGACCTCAAAGACACCACCGCACCGTGGATCCTTGAATGGGGCGAAATCTACAATGCGCCTCAAAAACAGGTCGACGTCTGGAAAGACATCAGCGATTCCCTGTGGTACGAACTGAACACCGTCGAAGTCTTCCACTTCGACAGCGCTTCGACCTACAACGACCTTCCCTCGCCCCTCCGCAAGCATTCGTGGTACATCCAGCTGCACGAAACCGATTCCGTAAATACCGACTCCGTCACGGTGACGACGATGAATGCGACAGAGTACCTGCAGAAAGACACGCAGGGCCGTAGCGGCCTCGTGGTCCATTACGAATACGACGAGACCTACCCCAGCTTTGCGGTCATCGGGACGCGCCTCACCAACACCACGCATGACTGGAGCCGCCTGGACTCCATCGTCGCCTGGGTCCGCGGGGACGGCGATATCGAAATCATTTTGGAAAACTTCTCTTTCGACAAGAACTACAAGGCGTCTTACAAGACCAAGGCCAACTCGAAATGGACTCGCCTTGTCGTACGTCCGGAAGATTTCAATACGGTCCACAGGGACTATCACGGCTGGGACGCCACCAGGGACAAGATTACCCATTTCAGCCTGTTTACCTACAACGGCACAGAAATCTGGCTAGACAACGTCAGACTCTACGGAATCAACCGCGACGATTTTTAGGTGAAATTTAAGAACGGCTGCGCAAAGGGCAGCCGTTTGGGATTAGCCTCACTCTTCTACAGCGTACCGGATTTTCCAACCCAAACTCCTCCGGCAGTCTGGAAGATCGAACCCCAACAACAAGGATTGTTTATGAGGTCTAATCCCAAAGCGGCTATAATTCATATAGTCGTCCAAACAACCCTTCTCCTAGAAAGTATCTTATTTTTTTGAGCTTTTTTCAGATACCCAAAAATCATTCATTTACAAAATGTCAAAAAAAGCTAATTTTACACCCGAAAAAAAACAGGCACGTAAATGTGCCATAACCGGAGATTAACATGGGTTTCAAATGCGGTATCGTAGGCCTCCCGAACGTGGGTAAGTCCACCATCTTTAACGCTATCACCAATGCCGGCGCAGAAGCCGCGAACTACCCCTTCTGCACCATCGAACCGAACGTGGGCATGGTGAGCGTCCCGGATAGCCGTCTGGACGAACTCGTAAAGGTCTACAACCCGAAATCCATCGTCCCCGCCGTCACGGAATTCGTCGACATCGCCGGCCTCGTGAAGGGGGCATCCCAGGGCGAAGGCCTCGGCAACCAGTTCCTCACCCACATCCGCGAATGCGAAGCCATCATGGAAGTCATCCGCTGCTTCGACGACGAGAACATCGTGCACGTGAGCGGTTCCGTGGACCCGGTGCGCGATGCCGAAGTCATCGAAATGGAACTGATGCTCAAGGACATCGACACCGTCGAAAAGAGGCTCGCCACCGAAGCCAAGGGCGCCCGTACCGGCAACGCCGAAGCGAAGGCCCGCCTCGCCGCTTGCGAGACCCTGCAGAAGACGCTCGCCGAAGGCAAGCCGGCCCGTACCGTGATGCACGACAGCGAAGAAATTGAAGAAGTCCTCAAGGACCTCTGCCTGCTCACCGCCAAGCCGATCTTCTACTGCGCCAACGTGAAGGAAGACGACATCCTCACCGGCAACGCCTATGTGGACCAGCTGAAGGAATACGCCCAGAAGAGCGGTCACGAAGTCATCGTGATCAGCGGCAAGATCGAAGAAGAACTCTCCTCGATGGAACCCGCCGACAAGGCCGAATTCTTGAAGGAACTCGGCATGAAGGAATCGGGACTCGACGCCGTGGTGCGCAAGGGTTACGAAATCCTCGGGCTGCGCACGTTCTTTACCGCCGGCGAAAAGGAATGCCGCGCCTGGACGTTCCATGCGGGCTACAAGGCCCCGCAGTGCGCCGGCGTCATCCACACGGACTTCGAACGCGGGTTCATCCGCGCCGAAACGCTGAGCTACAACGACTTCCTGAAGCACGGCAGCTGGAACGCCGCCAAGGAAGCAGGTCTTGTCCGTACCGAAGGCAAGGACTACCTGGTACAGGATGGCGACATCATGTACTTCTTGTTCAACGTGTAATAGCGGTGAGCAGCGAGCTTTAAGCCGTCAGCCAATCGCTGGCAGCTAACGGCCGCACCCAAAGCAACCTAGGCGATCTAAGTCTTAGACTCTGCAGCTTTTTTCTTCGCGGCGCGCTTCGCACGAAGCTCGTCGACGATGGGGCGCGCAATGACAGCCAAGTTCATCGCCGTCCCGATAAGGATCAGCATACTCGCGCAATAGATTCCCGTCGCCGGCTCCACAGAAAGCACGTTCATCCCGAGCATACTGCACAACTTTCCCATCTGCGCCACGAAGGCCCACAGGGACACCATCGAAAGCATGCCCATCGCTACAGAGCCTAGCGAAGCGTAATAGCCATACGGCGCAATCAGCGCGAAGATGGCGGCAATGACCAGCGCACCGATAATCCCGTACAGGCGCGGAATCGGTTGGATCTTCGGGAATTCCGGGAACGTCGCCTTGAAGCGTTCTATGGCCGCCGGGTTGCTGGCTTCCATCTTCTTGATGTAACCCAGGGCAGGTTCCTTCAACGACTGTTCGAGGTCAATCCCGTTCGCCATCTCGTAAAACGAAGGCTCGGCAATGACCGTTTCGGTACAAGACACGTTGAACAGCGGGAGGAGGAGGCCTAAAATGGCAAGCAGGTACGGAGCGGCAAC
>Ga0310786_10007964_pt1 | contig 13704 bp, 11 predicted proteins | sample AusTroGonzalo_MG_FD_203881 | JGI IMG/M metagenome (GOLD analysis project Ga0310786, IMG submission 203881) | Bovine rumen microbial communities from tropical cattle in Woodstock, Queensland, Australia - Gonzalo_03 (v2) (version 2) | ecosystem: Host-associated > Mammals > Digestive system >... | reverse complement strand
CAAGAACGCTGTGAGCCGCTGGAAGTTCAGCAAGGTGAAGTCTGGTAACACCACTGTTACGATCCCGTTCACCTTCTCCGAATAATTCGGCGAAAACTTGAAAAAAGACCGGACTACCAAGTCCGGCCTTTTTTGTATGTAAAGGTCTATTTCCTCCGCTTGGCCTTTTTGTATAAAAAATTTGGCTTTTGTTTAAAATTTTATTGCGTTTTTCATTTAATTAAACTAACTTTAAAGCAGAATTTTCCAAGGAGTTATCCTATGAATATAAGAACTGCTGCTGCCGTTGGTGCCGCTTTTGGTATTCTTGGCGTGGGTTCCGCTTTTGCAACCTTTGCACGCGTTGAATCTATGGGTAAGAACACCACTTACATCATGGACGATGTAAGCATCTTTGACAACCCCGCAAACGCATCCCTTTACTCCAATTACTTGATCGGTGGTTTTGGTGCATACACCGACAACAATATGACTGCTGGCGGAAACGTTGACCCGCAGCATCCGACTTTCGGTGGTATTTTCTCTATTTCTTTCGGTGAAGACAACAATCCCGATCCGAAGTTCACGATCGGTGGTCTCTTTGGCCGCATTAACACCGAACTTGCCATGTACTTGCCCGATTACGTGCAGACCGGCAAGAACACTTACACGGTTGTTCCTGAAACCGTGACGAACTTTGACGGCTTCTTGGGCGGCACGTTCTCTAGCGGCGACGCTTGGGGCTTGCATGTTTACGTTGCTCACCAGGATGGTGGCGATGTGGACGAAAGCGGTACCTATCAGCCGGATAGCAAGGCTTATGCCTCTATCGTTCAGTTTGATGGTGGTGTGAACTTCCAGGTGGGTAGCGGAACTTCTTACGAAGCATCTGTCGGCCTTGCTCGTGTTCAGTACGGCCCGGAACGTCACAGCTTCTTCGATGATGGAGACTTCTCTTTCCTTGCTAAGGCTCGTGCCTTCTTCACTCTCGAAGCTATCGATGGTGAACTCGTGCCGGCAGTCTCCATGAAGCTCGCTCAGGCTCCTGGTATCGATGACAAGCGTGCTCAGGCTGGCATGGGTATCAATGTGGCCATGGACCGCGGTTTCTTCTGGCTCGGCCTTGACTTCATTTGGAATCAGCTGAAGTCTCATGACTGGGTTTACGACAAGACTGTAGATGACGGTGCATGGGTCTATGACTCTCGCAACGAAGACGATCCGAACTGGGACAAGCGTTCCGACATCGGTGGCAAGATCAGCTTCGGTATCGAACGTAACATTTGGTGGGACTGGTTCGTTATCCGCGTGGGTGGCCAGAAGTCCATTCTCTACACCGATTGCAGCGTGAACGAAAAGAACAAGTACACCGAAACACGCTATGGTCTTTGCAAGGACGACGGTACCTTCTTCACCACGAATCCGCTTGCTGACGGCACTGCCGACGACCACGTTGGATTCGGCTTCGGTATCAATATCGAAGAACGCCTGAAGATTGATGTGACCGTTGCTGAAGACTTGCTCTTCCGTAACCCGTTCCAGGGTGAAGGCCGCATCTTCTCTAGAGTGGATGCAACCTACTCGTTCTAATTCATACGGATTTATTCGGACTTGAATACGAAGACGCCCCTTTTGATGGGGGCGTTTTTTTGTTTATGCATTCTTTCTACATTATAGCTATGAAATTTTTCTCTATAGCTACTCTATTCCTTGCCGTTTTCCTGTTCGGTTGCGCCGAACCGACAGAACGTATTGAGAACAAATTAACTGATTATTTGCAGGATGACTTGAAGTTCATGGTGGCAGAGACTATGAAGGCTTCCAAAAGCCGCGAAGGGCTCCTGGATACTCCGTATTACCGCGTGAAGGACTTTAGGCTTTTTGATGGCGCCGAAGCCCGTATTTATGCGGCATACGCTGAGGTCGATTTCTTTATCTACAAAGACATCTCCATGCACGAAAAACGCAAGTATCGTTATGACGTGAACACCCGTGGCTGGGACCGCTACAAGAAGGAACTTAAATTCGGCAAGGACACGCTGAGATAGGACTCCGTTCACGGTATTGCAGATTTTAAATTTTTTTTGCCTACGGCATTCTGCTATCGGACAACTTTTTTATATTTCTTTACGGAAGTTAAATCTTAAACAAGGATTGGATTTTGTTCGGCCTCTTTTCTTGCGATATCGGTATTGACCTTGGCACGGCGAATACGCTTGTTCATGTGGCGGGTCAGGGAATAGTCATCAATGAACCTACGGTTATTGCGGTGGACAGCAAAAATAACCGTGTTTCTGCTATCGGTTTCGAAGCAAAGAAAATGCTTGGCCGTACGCCTGGCGAAAGCCGTGCCGTGCGTCCGATGCGCGATGGCGTGATTGCCGATTTTGAACTGGTGGAAAACCTGCTGCAGACCTTTATTAAGCGCGTGCAAAAGTACCCGCTGTGGATGGTGAAACCCCGTGTGGTGGTCGGCGTTCCGAGTGGCATTACCGAAGTGGAAAAGCGTGCCGTGATCGATGCTGCTAAGCAGGCCGGTGCCAAGGAAGTCCACCTGGTGCATGAACCGATGGCTGCCGCTATTGGTATGGGCATCCCGGTTGAAGACCCCATTGGTAACATGGTGATCGATATTGGCGGTGGTACTTCCGATATCGCCGTAATCGCTTTGAATGGCACCGTTTGCAACGCCTCTGTGCGTGTGGGCGGTGATGAAATGGACGAAGCCATTGTTCGTTACCTGCGCACCATGTACAACCTTTGCGTGGGTGACAGCACTGCAGAACAAATCAAGATCCAGATTGGCTCTGCTAGCCCGCTGGAAGAAGAACTGACCATGGAAGTGAAGGGTCATGACTTCTTGGCTGGTATGCCGCGTACCACGACGATTAACAGTGCCGAAATTCGTGAAGCCTTGAATGAACCTGTGACCGCCATTATCGAAGCGGTGAAGCAGGCCTTGAGCATTACTCCGCCGGAACTCTCTGCCGATATTTTCGACAAGGGTATCATCATGACGGGGGGTGGTTCTCAGTTGCGCGGCTTCGACGAACGTATCCGTAAGGAAACGGGACTTTCGGTGAACGTGATTGATGAAGCTCTGACTTGCGTCTGCAAGGGTGCTGCTCGCATTCTCGAAGATTTGGACAAATACCGCCCGGTTTTGATAGCATCTTCGAACTAACACGATAGGGTTCGATGCTTAGGGCGATTCGCTTTATTGTCGACTTGTTTACACAAAGGCACGGTATTGTTGCCTTTGTGTTTTTCTTGGCACTAGGACTTCTGATGAGGCAGGCTCCGAATCCAATCCGCGAGAGCATTGTTTCAACAGCGGTGTCGACGTTGTATTTTCCTGCGCAGCGTATTGTGTCTGCGGTTGGACATTTCAAGACGGTTGCTCTTGAAAATGAACAGCTGAAAGAAGAAAACGCGCGCCTGAGACAAGAAACGTATCATGCGCGTGAAGGCCTGCAAGAACTAGCTCGACTGCACACGCTAGTCCGGTTTGATGACAAGTGGGATTTCCCGATTGTGACGGCTCGTGTGGTTGGTCATAATCCTGGGCGATTCCTTACGACGATGGTGATTAACCGCGGTACGGAACATGGTGTGAAAGAAAACATGCCGGTGTTCTCGATGAATGGTCTTGTCGGAAAAATTTCGAAAGCGACCATGAGTCATTCCCGCGTTCAGTTGCTGGTTGATCCGAATCTTAAGTTGTCTGTAATGGACCGTCGCACTCGTGTGGTGGGATTCCTTGAATCGATGGATGGCCGCCGCCTGATGGCTATGGTTCCGACTCATGCCGGAATTCATGCGGGCGACACGCTTGTGACTTCGGGCCTTGGCGGTATTTTCCCGAAAGGAATTCCTGTGGGAACCGTGAGGGATGTTCGCAAGTCTGACCTCGATGTGATGCGCTTGATGGATGTTGAACCGTTCCAAGAATTCTCGATTCTTGAAGAAGTGTTTGTGATGGAAAAAGAACCTGACTGGATTATCAAGGAGTTGCTCGATGAATAATTTAGGGTGGCTTAAGGTTCTTGTAATGTTCATACTTGTATTCGCATTGCAAATGACAGTTGCGGAATGGCTTGGCTTTTTTGACATTTCGCCTGATTTTGTTGTGATTTTTATTGTGGCGGTAGCCATTAGAATGGGGCCTACTGCGGGTTGCCTGTGGGGCTTTGTTGCAGGCTTTACGCAAGACGTGTATGCGCCGGTAGAATGGCTTGGTGCAAATTCCATTTCGATGACGGTGCTTGGTTTTGCGGTTGGTCAGCTTGAAGAACGTTTCTTGTCGCTGAACTTGCCTGCTAAAGTGGGCGTTCTCGGCCTTGGCTTTTTTGTGTGCGACATGATTTACTTTGCGATTACAGGACTTTCTAAAGATGTCGTCACGAACCTGTTCTTGACAAAATCGCTGCCTGAATGCATTTATACGATGCTGATTGGTGGTATTTTCTTCTACTTGGATTTGGGCAAGAAGAACAAGAAGCATGCTTAAGGGAATGTCTGAAAACGAGACCCTGCAAAACAGGAACTGGAATGTATTGATTTACATGACCGGTGTTGTGGTCTTGTTTTTTATTCTTTTGATGCGCCTGTTTTCGTTGCAGTTTACCCATTACGATGAAAACCTGCAACGTTCTGAAAACAACCGTATTCGAAAGGTTGTCCTTGTGGCCGAACGCGGTTACATTTACGACCGCAATGGCGAAGTTCTGGTGCGTAACCGCCCTTCGTACCAGATTGCGCTTAGCTCCATTAACATGCCGCGCAAAAAGAGCGAGCGCGATTCCCTGTTCATGAAATTGCTTGGCATTAAAGATACTGCGGGAGAACGCTTGTTTGATTCGCTTTCGCTGGATACGGCGTTTCAGCGTTCCCGTTGGATCAAGAACAGACCGATTCGCTTGCTTGAAGATGCTTCTGCAGAACAGGTGGCGATTATCGAAGAACGCTCCGAAGAATTGCCCGGTGTAATGACGGTAATCGAATCGCGTCGTGAATACCCTTATGGAACAATGGCTTCGCATGCGCTTGGGTACACGAGTGAAATTTCGGAAGAACAGCTCAAGTTGCCCGAATACGAAGGTTATACGCAGGGCGACCGAATTGGCCAAAAAGGGCTTGAACAGTTTTACGATAAGGAATTCCGCGGCGTAAACGGCATGAAGCTTGTGGAAGTGAATGCCTCTGGTCGTGAGGTGGGCACGGTCGACGGTGTCGAAGGCACAGAACCTGTGCCGGGACTGCGCTTGGTGTCGACCATCGATTTGCGCTTGCAGAAGGTTGCCGAAGAGGCAATTCCCGATTCTGCGAAGGGTGCGCTTGTCGCAATCGACCCGCGTAATGGTGAAATTCTGGCAATGGTTTCTTCGCCGAGATTGGATCCGAATATTTTCTCTTTGAAAAAGCGTGAGCGCAACAAGGGTTGGGCTCACGTGGCGCTTGATTCCATGAGGCCGCTTACAAACCGCGCTATTTCGGGAACATACCCGCCGGCATCTATTTTTAAATTGGTGACAGCTGGTGCTGGGCTAGAAAATGGAATCCTGACCGAGAACAAGTATTATTCCAAACCTTGTACGGGTGGTTACCAGTACGGGGCGCGCTACCAGAAATGTTGGGGTACGCATGGTAACTTGAATGTGGTGCACGCAATCCGCTTGAGTTGCGACGTGTTCTTTTACCAGGCCGGCCTTGATATCGATATGGCACGTATCAATGAATTCGGCAGGCGCTTTGGCTTGGGCGAAAAGCCGCTCGGAGTGGATATCCCTGGCGAAAAGGCGGGGTGGCTTCCGGATTCAACGTCTTTCAATGAACGTAACAAACGCTTGGGCTGGCGTTGGGCTCGTGGTTTGATTCTGAACTTGTCGATTGGCCAAGGGCAGATTGTGACGCCTTTACAGCAGGCAACCTTGATTGGTTCCTTGGCAACTGGAAAGGGCGTCTATAGACCTCACTTTATGAAGGAATTGCGTGATTTCCAGGGCAATGTGGTTCGTCGCTATGAGCCCGAAATTATTCGCCCGGGAAACATGAAACCCTACACGCATCGCATTTTGCTTGCGGCCATGGATTCCGTGGTGAACCATCCGGGTGGTACGGGTAAGCGCGGTGCGCTTCCGAATGTTCGCGTGGGTGCAAAGACGGGTTCTGGTGAATGGAAAAAAGGCGAAAAGACTCACGCTTGGTATGCTGCCGTTGCTCCGCTTTATGCCCCGGAAATCGCTGTGGCTGTTATTATGGAAGCCGCTGGTGGTGGCGGTGCCGTGTCGGGCCCGATCGCTAAAAAAGTGTTGGAAGCCTATTTTGAAAACAAGGCGAAGGAAGAGGAGGGCGTAAAGTGAAGTCCGGACGATTCCTGGACCAGTCACTCAAATTTGACTGGTTGTTCATTGTGCTGACGCTTGCGCTGATGACTTGCGGTGTCTCGCTTGTTTATTCGGCGACGGTAAACGAAGATGTCACGACATTTGATTCCTTCTGGTTCAAGCAGATTGTGTACTTTATTTTTGGCAGCGTGTTTGCGGGTGCCCTTATCTTTGTGCGCATTGACTGGTTGAAACGGGCGGCATTCCCGTTATATGCGGTAGCCCTTATTTTGCTTGTGGTGGTGCTCTTTTTTGCGGGCGATGTGGTAAAAGGCGCTGGCCGTTGGATTGACCTTGGCGTGTTCAAACTGCAGCCTTCTGAATTTGCAAAGATTGCGTATCTCTTGACGTTCTCTTATTGGCTTTCGAAGCATCCGGTAAGTTTGTTCAAGATGAAAACCTTCGTGGTGCCGTTTTTCTTGTTCATTGTTCCGTTCGCATTAGTGCTTAAGCAGCCAGACTTGAGTACGGCACTTGTGTTTATTGCGGTAACGATGGTGGGATTCTTTTTTGCTGGCCTTACGCTTACCGACATGTTCCTGATTGTAAGCCCGGTATTTTCGGTGCTGTTCTCGCATTCGCAAGAACTCTTGTTCGAATTCCTTTGGGGAATTTTGATTTGCGTGGTGGTGTTCGCTCTTTTCCGCCGTAGACTTCCCAAGGTATTGTCGGCCATTTTCTTGATGGCTAACATTTTTGCCGGCTACGCAAGTACGATGGCTTGGAACATGTTGGAACCTCACCAGCAAAAGCGCGTGAACACCTTCCTGGATCCGATGAGTGACCCCTTGGGCGATGGTTACCAGGTGCTGCAGTCGCTTACTGCAATCGGTTCGGGCGGCTTAACCGGCAAGGGCTTTGGAAACGGAACGCAAACGAATCTTGCCTTCTTGCCTGAAGAACATACGGACTTTATTTTTAGCGTGCTTGGCGAACAGTTCGGTTTTCTTGGTTGCGCTTTCATTTTGTGCCTTTACGCCCTGTTCCTGTGGCGTGCGACCTCGATTAGCAAGCAGTCGTCGGACCCGTTCGTGACGCTGATGGTCATGGGGGCGTCTACGATTTTCCTGTTCCACATTATGGTGAATATCGCGATGACGATTGGCCTTATGCCGGTGACAGGGCTTCCCTTGCCGTTCCTATCTTATGGCGGATCGTTTGCGCTTACCTGTATGGTGCTGGTCGGATTCTTGCTTTGCCTGCGATTTCAGGCACGAAGAAGATAGTTCCGTTTGCCCCAAAATATTTAGGGGCAAATTTTCACACTTTTTGCAAAGCTGGCGTATATATACAAGGAGCTTCTTTGGCTCCGAGGAGTTTATATGCGCTGGATTGAACGTGTAGAACGATTTGTCTTTGGGGCGGAATGTCTTGGGTGTGGAAATCCTTCGGGAAAACTAGATCCATGGCTTTGCCCTGAATGCGTAAAAGAATTGGAGCGTGAGTCGAGGGTTGATGTTAACCCTGGGCCCGAGGCTTACAGTTTATACCCGATGCGGCCTTTGACGCGTAAACTTGTTCATGCGTTAAAGTATAGGGGCATTTCGGGAATGGCGACCTATTTGGTAAAACATTCGGCGTCGGTACGGTGCGGTGCGGTGGCCGAGGATTTCGCGATGCTACCTAAACCTTTGTTCTTTGTGCCGGTTCCCCTTCACCGGGCAAGATTCCGGGAACGCGGCTATAATCAAGCTGAAAAAATTGCGGCGGCGCTTTCGCTTGCGTTTGGAGGGAAGGTTTGCCGTTGGCTTAAAAGAAAGACCTTCGTCGTGTCGCAGACTAAACTTTCAAAAGAACAGCGAGAACGTAATGTGGCCTACGCTTTTGAATGCGTGCTCAAAAATGTGCCAGCGACGGGAACAGTTGTGCTGGTAGACGACGTGTTTACGACAGGGGCGACGACTTCGGCATGTCTTGCGGCTTTCGGAAGGGCTTTCCCGCTGCCGATTAAGGTTTGCACGTTGCTTTATGACGAACCTGCCTCGGCTGCGGCGGACTATGCGGCAGACAATCGCGTTGAATGGGAAGTGAAATAAAAAAAACTCCTATGAAGGAGTTTTTAGCGGAGGAAGAGGGACTCGAACCCCCAAGCCTTACGGCGGCGGTTTTCAAGACCGCTGACTTACCAATTAGCCTATTCCTCCAAGGCTTTCCAAGGATAGAAAAATTCGCCTAATTCTGTCAATAAAAGTTGAGAATAATGCGAAGTTTATTTAAATTTTACAATGTATGACGGAACTGGACGAAAAACAGGCAGTAGAGTCCCAAAGAATATTGGATCTATTGTTCGCTTACATGCCGAAGATTGCGGCAGAGCGAAAAATGGATGGCTTGCTTATTCTGATGGCTGACCTGGGTCGCTCGATTGTATCGGCGGACCGGTGCTCCCTGTGGCTTGTCGATAATGACCGTGGTGAATTGTGGACAAAGGTTGCTCATGGCGTAAGCGAACTTCGCATTCCTAAAGATGCAGGCTTTGTCGGCTATTCCGTAAGGACTGGCGAACCACTTTTAATCAAAGATGCTTACCAAGACCCGAGGTTCGACCATAGAAGCGACGAAAAGACCCATTATCGAACAACGTCTGTGATGACGGTTCCGCTCATGGATTCTGCCGGAAACGTAATGGGTGTGTTCCAGGCTATTAACAAGCAAGGTCAGAACGAATTGGGCGAAGCGGCTGTATTCTCGGTCCAAGATTTGGAACGCCTTCGCTTGACGGCTGTGTATTCGGCTAAGACTGTCGAATCGGCCATGTTGAACATGGAACTGGAAGCGACTCAGCAGGAAATTATCCATATCTTGGGTGAAGTTTCTGAGTATCGCAGCGAAGAAACGGGCGACCACATTCAACGTGTCGCTGAGATTTCCGGCATATTGGCGAGGTATTTCGGCCTTCCGGACAAAGAAGTGGAACGCATTCGCCTTGCCGCCCCGATGCATGATTTGGGCAAGGTCGGTATTCCTGATGCCATATTGAACAAGCCGGGCCGGTTTACCGAAGAAGAATATACCGTCATGAAGAAGCATTCCGAAATCGGATACAACATGCTTTGCGGCTCCAAGCGCAAACTGTTGCGCTTTGCGGCATCGATTGCCCGTTCGCACCATGAACGTTGGGATGGCCATGGCTATCCAGATGGCATTGCTGGCGAAGATATTCCGCTTGCTGGCCGCATTTGCTCGGTTGCCGATGTTCTGGATGCTCTTTCTAGCCCGCGTTGCTACAAGCAGCCTTGGCCCGAAGACAAAGTGAAGGCTGAATTCTTGAAACAGCGTGGCAGCCAGTTCCAACCGGAACTTGTAGATGTCCTGATGGAACATTGGGATGAAATCTACAGCCTCTACCGCCACGACCCCAATTAAAATTTTTTTAACACCGTGCTTTTGAAAAGCTAGTTTTGTAAAAGAAAAGAAAAAGACCTCGATAAAATCGAGGTCTTTTTTCGTGGCACCGGTCAGAGTTGAACTGACGACACGCGGATTTTCAGTCCGCTGCTCTACCAACTGAGCTACAGCGCCGACTTGGTAGGCCAAATATAGAACACTTTGTGAGCCCTGTCAAGGGTAAATAGAATATTACTGATATTTTTCCCTTTTTTTTGAATAATCTTCTAAATTTAGTAGCTGGGTGCTAAAGAATATGACTCTGGAATTTGGGATTTCCGAGCAACGTTTTATCATAGGGTAGCAGTGTGTACATATTCAACAAGATAAAAGGCCTTGCTTTCATTGGCGGACTCGGTTTGGTTTTCTCGGGCTTCGTTGCCTGTATGGAAGATTCCACTTCAAACAAAAATTCCGATGAACCCCTTCCTGTAAGGGTTGATACCGTATTTCAAGTTGATTCGATTACCGGTGATACGGTTACGACAATTGTAGAAACCCCGGGGCATACGGAAACAGTCCGTACGATTGACCCGGTTACGGGTGATACGGTATGGAAGGTTGACACCATTTATGTGCCTGCTGACACGACTGTTGAATGGGTTGGAAATTCTGCATTGAGAATTACCGAAGTTTCCCCTGTGAATTTGACTTGGCTCGATGAAAATGGCGATGATCCGGGTTGGATTGAAATTTACAATGCCGGTGACGTTGCTGCAAACCTTAATGGCTATGCCCTTGTTGAAAGTCGTGAAAAGCCACGCAAGTGGGTCTTTGGTGATGAACTGATTGCTGCCAAGTCTTTCCGCACGGTATTCTGCGACAAGAATAACATTGCTGCCGTGGCACCTTCAGATGATTCCACGATATACAAACTTCGCACCCATACAAACTGGAAACTCAATAGGAGCGGTGGAACGGTTTACTTGATTGACCAGTATTATTCCATCCGTGACTCGGTTGCATATCCGGAACTTTCTACGGGCATGAGCTGGGGCATTGTTGACGGTGGTGTGTGGAAGTACTTTGAAGATCCGACTCCTGAAAAGCCGAATACGGAAGCTGTCGCCTACGATGGCGTTGCTCCCAAGATTTCGTTTGACAAGAAGGGCGGCTTCTACAACGAACCTGTGACCTTGAAGGCTCCGAATGTTCCGGAAGGCGTTTCTGTTCGTTGCACGAAGGATGGCTCTATTCCGACTAAGTCTTCTGAAGCTTTCAAGTCTGACATGAAGATTGAAAACAGTACGGTTCTCCGTTGTGCCGCATTCAAGGAAGGTCTCCTTTCTAAAGAAGTGGTTACCAATACGTACTTTGTCGGTGAAATGGCAAAAATGCCTGTGGTGGCTGTGAGCGTGGATCCGGACTTCTTTGAAAAGTACTATAAGAAGACAAATGGTGGCGAACCGGACATGGATCACGATCAGATGTATGCTCCGAATGAATCTTATCCGAACGATTCCGGTGAACTTCCGGTTCATGTGGAATACTTTGAAAACGGTTCCAACAGCAAGGAAAGAGCCTGGGAAGCCGATGGCGGAATTTCTTTGATGGGTGGCTGGAGCCGCATGGAACGCAAGAAGTCTGTCGCTATTGTGATGAAAGAAGAATATGGTGGAACCTGGCTGAAGTATCCTTTGTTCGAAACTCGTAAGGGCGTGAATGACAAGTACAAGGGCTTTAACCTGCGTAACAACGGTAACCGTTTCGTGAGCGATTACTTTGCCGATGCTGTGGGTGGTGCTATTCTTGAAGGCAGCGGTGTTGATTACCAGCGTAGCCGCCAGGTGGTAGTATTCTATAACGGTAAATACTACGGCATTCACGATATGCGCGAACGCTTTAACAAGAACTTTGTTGAAACGAATTACGGAATCGATGCTTCTTCTGTTACGTTCCTTAAGCATTTGGGCGTGAAGGTCGAAGCTAGTAATGGTACCCCTGACGAATATCTCGCCATGCTGGAATATGCCGCTGAACACGACTTTGCTGCGGATAACGATGCCTACAACTACATGACGACACTCATGGATATGGGCAACTTTGCCAACTACATGCTCGCTGAAATGTATATCCATAATGGTGACTGGCCGAACAACAATGTTCGCGTTTGGAAGGCCCCGGATTCTCCGCTTTGGAAGTTCATGGTTTATGACCTTGACCATGGCTTTGATTGGGAATGGGGTGTCGAAGGTTTTGGCAAGCACGAAAATATGTTCCAATGGGTTAAGCAGGGTGGACGTTCTAACGGTTCTTGCTACACAAGTAGCAGCACTAAGTTCACTGGAGACAAGGCTCATTGCTTCCATGTCCTTTACACTCGCTTGATTGAAAACGCCTATTTCAAACGCCTGTTCTTGAACCATGCTGCCGTAATGCTGAATACTTTCTTGAATGCTAAGAACGTTGAGAAAAATAGAGCTTTCCTTGCAGGCATGCTCAATCAAGCGGATATTGATAGAGATATGGAAGTAGAAGCATACAAAGAAAGAAGATCCGCTTATGGACATTTTGATGCGAAGGGCGAAAGGCTTACTACTTGGGCGGAAAGCCGCGATTCGGAATTCCTGTCTGAAATTCAGGAGGAATTCGGCGTGGGTAGCCTAGTTTCTGTTACGATTACGGCTACGGAAGGTAAGGGCTCTGTCCTCATGGATGGCATGGTTCTCCCGAGCGCAAGTTATAAGGCTAAGTTCTTTGCCGGAAATACCATGGAACTGACGGCTATCCCTGCTGCTGGTGCCGTATTTGGTGGCTGGACGGGTTGCGAACCTGTGGCTGGCGTACCGGAAAAGTGTATTGCAACGGTTGCTGAAGGCGCCTCTGTAACGGCAACGTTCAAATAATAGCGCTTTGTAAGTTTTTGGAAAGGAACCTGTGGCTTGATTGCCGGGTTCCTTTTTCTATATTTGGCGTCATGCAAAGCCCTGTGCGCAAGATGTTTGACGAAATTGCCAACCGCTATGATTTTTTAAATCATACGCTCAGTTGCTTTCAGGACATCTTGTGGCGCCGCAGTTGCTGTCGCGAACTGAAACGGCAAAACCCCGGCAAACGTCTGCTAGACTTGTGCGGGGGCACGGGCGATTTTGCGGTTACTTACGAAAAATTCAATGGCAAGCCAGATGTCGCCGTTTTGGGCGACTTTTCGTTTGGTATGCTAAAAGGGGCTGCAGGCAAGAAAATGACTGCGGTTCCCTTGCAGCTCGATGCCATGAAAATGCCTTTTGGTGATGCCTCGTTCGATGTGGTGTTGAACGGCTTTGGAATGCGAAACCTGCCCGATGCCGAAGGTGGCTTGAAGGAATCTGCCCGTGTGCTCTCGAATGGGGGGTACTTGCAGGTATTGGAATTTTTTTCTCCGAGAAACGCATTCAACAAGTTTTTCTACAAGAGACTTGCACCGCTTTTTATTCCGGTGCTGGGGGCCTTTTTTAGCAAGCGGGAAGCTTACGAATATTTGGTGAATTCTGTGCTTCGTTTTTTGCCGGTTAAGGATTTTGTCGCAATGGCGGAATCGAACGGCTTTGAACTGGTGCACGTGAAGCCGTGCTTTTTCGGGGTGGCCTACCGCGTATTATTGAGGAGACGAACATGAGGTTCATTTTGGGGGTAACCGGTGCAAGCGGCGCCATTTACGCGACAAGGACCGCAATGCATTTAAAACGTTTAGGACACCATGTGACCGCTTTGGTGACGCCGCCGGGTAGGGGAGTCGTTGCCTACGAAGGTCAGGACGAGCTGTTCGATTATGTGGATGAAGCTCCTGACGTGAAGAACTTCTTTGCCGAATGTGCAAGCGGTTCTGCCGATTATGCGGGTATGGCTGTGGTTCCGTGCTCTATGGGTACGATTGGCCGCATTGCTGGCGGAACGTCTGACAATTTGCTGATTCGCGCTGCCGATGTTTGCCTCAAGGAACGCCGCCCTTTGGTTGTGGTGCCGCGTGAAA
>Ga0310786_10007963_pt1 | contig 13704 bp, 12 predicted proteins | sample AusTroGonzalo_MG_FD_203881 | JGI IMG/M metagenome (GOLD analysis project Ga0310786, IMG submission 203881) | Bovine rumen microbial communities from tropical cattle in Woodstock, Queensland, Australia - Gonzalo_03 (v2) (version 2) | ecosystem: Host-associated > Mammals > Digestive system >... | reverse complement strand
GTGCGCATCATCGACCGTTACGCGGGCTACTACACGCCCACGATCCTGATGCTGGCGATCATCACGTGGTGGCTCCCCGGCGGGAGCATGGACCGCGTGATCTCCCTGCTCGTGATCTCCTGCCCGTGCGCCGTGGTGCTGGCGACTCCGACGACCATTGTGGCCGCCGTGGCCGCGGCCGCGCGCCTGGGTGTGCTCATCAAGAACATCAACCACCTTGAGCTCGCCGGGAAGATCCGCACGGTCGTGTTCGACAAGACTGGTACGCTGACCGAGGGCGAGCTTTCCGTGGCGCGCCTGAACCCCGTGGCGGAAGGCGTCGAGCCTGCTGAACTCCTGCTGACCGCGATTTCGCTGGAGGCACACAGCAATCACCCGACCGCGCAGGCGCTCCAGCGCCTCGCCGCCGAAGTCGGCATCCCCGCGAAACCGGTGTCCGGATTCCAGGAAGTCCCCGGCAAGGGCGTCATCGCCATGCTGGATGGCAAGCGCGTCCTGGTCGGACGCGCGGTCTGGCTGGAGAGCGTCGGTGTGACGCTGCCTGCGCTCGATTCGAAGGAAACCGAGTCGATGAGCGTGGTGTATGTGGCAGTGGACGACAAGGTGATCGGCTGGATCGGTTTCAAGGACAAGATCCGTTCCGAGGCCGCCGCCGCCGTCAATGAACTCAAATCCATCGGTGTGACCCGTTGCGCCATGGTGACCGGCGACCGCGGCAGCGTGGCCGTGTCCATCGCGTCCCAGCTGAGCATCGACGACATCCGCAGCGACTGCCTGCCGGAAACGAAGGTCGCCTATGTGGAAGAGGTCAAGAAGACTTCGACCGTGGCGGTGGTCGGCGACGGCGTGAACGATGCTCCGGCCCTGGCCGCCGGCGATCTCGGCATCGCCATGGGCGCCATCGGCAGCGACATCGCCATCAACAGCGCCAGCATCGCGCTCATGACCAACGATCTGCGCCGCGTGCCGTTCCTGATCGTCCTCTCCCGCAAGACGAGCGCGATCATGTACCAGAACCTGGCGTTCGGCCTGACCTTCGTGCTCTGCGGCATCATTCTGTCCGTCTTCGGACGCATGGACCCGATCGCCGCGGCTGCCCTGCACACGGTCAGCACGCTGATCGTCATCTTCAACAGCGCGCGTTTGGTCCGTACGGGCGAAGACCTGACTTCGGACTTCGGTGCGCCGGTGCAGAAGACGTCCGGCGGAGAGGAATAAGCCATGGCGGAGGCAGTGAAAACGGCGGAAAAGTCCGCATCCGAGCGCCCCGTTGTGGTGAGCGCGGTCGGCCTGACGAAGGTCTTCCGCGATTTCTGGAACCGCCCGAAGGCGAAAGCGGTCAACGACATTGATTTCGAGGTCCGCGAGGGCGAAGTGGTCGGCCTGCTCGGACCCAACGGATCCGGCAAGTCCACGACCGTGAAAATGCTCCTCGGACTGCTGTACCCGACCGGCGGCCGTCTGACCGTGTTCGGCAAGTCGCCGCGCGACGTGGAGAACAAGAAACTCATCGGGTATCTGCCCGAAGAAACATACCTTTACAAATACCTGACCGCGTTTGAAACGCTGGATTTCTTCGCCTCGCTGTTCGGCCTGTCGAAGGAGGAGCGCACCCGCCGGTGCGACCAGCTGCTGGACATGGTCGGCCTGGCGCACGCCCGGAACCGCCCCGTCGGCGAGTTCTCGAAGGGCATGGCGCGCCGCATCGGCCTGGCGCAAGCCATGATCAACGACCCGGCGTTCCTGATCCTAGACGAACCGACGTCCGGCCTGGACCCGCTCGGCTGCCGCGAGGTGAAGGACCTGATCAAGCTCCTGAAGAAACGCGGGAAAACCGTGATCGTGACCAGCCATCTGCTCAGCGACGTGGAGGAGGTCTGCGACCGCATCATCGTGCTGTACGGCGGACGCATCCGCGCCAACGGTGGCATGGAGGACCTGCTCACCATCCGCACGAACGATACCATTACCGTGCCGCGCCTGCCGGAGGACGCGCTCGAACGCATCCGGCAAATCGTCCGCGAAAGCGTCCCGGACGGGGAAATGTCCGTGGCGCATCCGCACATGTCGCTGGAGGATTTCTTCGTGGACATCGTGAACGAGGCGAAGAAGGAAAGCCTCGAGACCTCCGGATCGCGTTCGGGCGGCGCCATCGCCGAATACCTGACCGGGGACAAGGAACACGATGCGAAGGTCGTGCTCGACTCTCTCTCTCGTGAGGAGGAGACCCCGGCGCAGACGCTCGCAAAGAAGATGGAGGCGGACGCCGCGAAGGCCGCCGAAGACGCCGCGAAGAAGCGCCAGGACGAACTGTTCGCAAAGCTTCAGGCGTCGGCTCCCGCTCCGGAGGAGGAGAAATCCCGTCTGGAACAGCAGGAGATCGAGGCGAAGATGTCGGAGGCGAACCGCAAGCTCAAGGATTTGCTGACGAATCCGACGGACAGGAAAGACTGACGCACGATGACCGCGTTTCTTGCCATAGTGAAGCTGACGATCCGGTCCGCAGTCCGGTCGCATATCTTCCGGTTGCTCCTGATCCTGCTGCTCCTGAGCATCTTCCTGCTGCCGTTCACCCTGCTGGGTGACGGCACGCCGAAGGGCGAGGTGCAGATCTTCCTGCAATACTGCCTCGGGTTCGTCGGGTTTATCCTGTGCCTGTCGTCCGTGTGGCTGGCGTGTTCGGAGGTCAGTTCGGACGTGGAGACGGCGCAGATCCACATGATCGTGGTGAAGCCGGTCCGCCGGGCTGTCGTGCTGCTCGGCAAATACACCGGCGTGGTGCTGATCCATCTGGCGCTGCTGTTGATCGCCGCCGTGACGGTCTATGCTTTCCTGTCGTTCCGTCTGGCGTCCGCCGAGATGACCGAACAGGACCGCATGATGCTGAACGAGCAGGTCCTGACCGCGCGTGCGCTGTATCGTCCGGTACGGCCGGATTTCAATGCGCTGGCGCAGGCGGAACTCGATCGCCGCGTCGCATCGGCGAAGGAGCATGGACAGGACGTCTTCCAGTACCAGGACGATCAGGGGCGCCAGGAGGCGTTCCTCGAAATCCGCAAGGAGCTGATCGCGACCTACGGGCTGGTCTCCGAAGGCGATACCATGTTCTGGCAGTTCGAAGGTCTGCCGGAAGACCTGACTGACGATGACGTGGTGTTCCTGCGCTACACCATCTACGTGAACCGTTACTACACGCAGGACCAGAACTCCGTCCGCGGACAATGGATCTTCGCCGCGAACTACACGCGCCTGGACGACGTCGGCAAGGAGACGGTCGTTTCCGACCAGATCGCACTGCCGGAGGAGGACATCCTCACCGCCGCCCAGAACGAAATGGGCGTGCCGATCCGCAATTCCTATTTCATCTTCGACGGAAAGGCCGAAGTCGGATTCCTGAATCATGACACGAAGACGAGCGAGCTGAACTTCGAAGAGGGCAGGGGGCCGTTCCTGCTGATCCGCGAGACCGGGTTCTTCTCCAACTACTGCCGCGCGGTCCTGGTGATGGCGATCGGGATCCTCTCGGTCACACTGCTCGCCTCGGCGGTCGCCGCCTGCATGTCCCTGCCGATCGCGATCTTCTTCTCCGCGGCGTACATGCTGACCGGCGGCCTGGCGAATTACCTGGTGACGTCGATCCCGGACGTGGTGGATTACCAGTCGGAGTACACCGGGACGTTCGGCTACAGATTCGGCGACCTGATGCTGAACCTGATCGTGCCGCTTCAGGATTTCTTTGTGACGGGGCATCTGGCGAACGGCGAACTGATCAGTTTCCCGTTCATCGGCACGCTGTTCGCGAAGGATTTCGTTTTGAGGATGCTCCCGGTATTCCTGCTCGGAGCCTGGATTTACACGCGCCGCGAACTGGCGCTGGTGTCGAAACGCGGATAGGAGCCGGAACATGAAGAACCGCTATACATTGTTTTTTGCCCTGCTCGCCGGAACGATCCTGATCCTTTTCGCGAATGTATTCGTGCAGAACCGCATGTCGGTGATCGTGAAGGAGGACAAGCTCGTCGACGAGAACTTCGCCGCCGAGGGCACGCCGCCGCTTGTGGCGTTCTCCACGATGGCGCTGGGCGGATTCCGCGGACTCATCGCGGACATCCTGTGGATCCGTGCGGGCGACCTGCAGCAGAAGGGCAAGTACTACGAGCTGGTGCAGCTTTCCGACTGGATCCTGAAGCTCCAGCCGAAGTTTTCCGCCGCCGCATCGCACATGGGCTGGAACATGGCATACAACGTCTCCGTGGCGTGCAAGCGCCCCGAAGACCGCTGGCGCTGGGTCCGGCGCGGCATCCAGCTCATGCAGGATGCCGTGACCATGAATCCGAACGATCCGACTGTGTACCACGAACTCGGATGGATCTATCAGCATAAACTCGGCAACGTGCTGGACGACGCGCAGCGGTACTACAAGGAAACGATGGCGCGTCAGCTGATGTTCCTCTACGGAAAGCATTACCCGGACTGGGAAGCCTGGGCAGCATCGCCCGCCACGGAGGAAGCGCTTCGGGAGAGATTCCCCGCCGACCATCCTGCCTGGCTCGCGATCATGGAATACAACCAGGGAGATCTGGATCGCCTTTTCGGCGAATTCCGTCTGAACGGCGGCCTGCCGAAGGAGCTGAAGGAGAAACTGGCGCCGGATGACGCGTCCGTCCTGGATCATTATTTCCGCCGCAAATGGCTGAAGAAGGACTGGAACGTGGAACCGGAAACGATCCTGGCCGTGAACAAGGAGTACGGCGAGCTTGACTGGCTTCTGCCGGAATCCTACGCCATCTACTGGGGGTACGTCGGGCTGGGGTACACCGACGGACGCGACCAGCTGCCGCTCACGCGCCTGGTCCTCCAGTCGCTGGTGGCGACGTTCAACTACGGGCGCATGCTGCTGCCGAAGGAAAACGAAGTCAGCGATTTCTTCCTGCTCGTGCCGAACACGGGCGTGATCGACGCCGCGCGTGAGCTTTACAAGGAGGTCCTGAAGTCGGAGACGTACTCCCATGTGCCGTTCGAGGCCCTGTACGAAAACTTCCTGATCGACTCCATCGTGACGCTGTACACCTACTCGCAGAAGGAAGCGGCGGCGAAGCTTTATCAGGAGCTCCGCACCGAGACGAAAAATGGCAACTCCCGGACCATGACGCTTGACCAGTTCGTGCTGAATGAATGGGAAGATGACCTCGCCAGCGGCGATTTCAAGCAGATCGGAAACGAGCTGGAGGGCCTGCTGTTCACGTCCTGCATGCTCATCGGCTACGGCGACCGGGAAGCCGCCGCGGACCACCTCGCGCTCGCGAAGCGCGTCTACGACAGCTACACCCGGCAGCACGCCGACCTCGACCGCGTGGCGCTCCCGCCGTTCTCCGAGATGAAGGCCCGGACCGCGCGCGCCATCATCGAAAACTATCCTCCCGAGATCGCGAACCGGCTTCGCGCCGAACTTGAGGAGGATTTGAAGAAACAGGAACAGGCCGCGGCGAACGCGTCCGGTTCCGTGGCGGATCAGGAGGCCGCCGGACAATGATGATCTATCCCCTGTTTCCCGGCGGGCTCGAACGTGCTCTGACGTTCAGTTATGACGATGCTCTGGACGAAGACCTCCGCCTTGCGGGCATCTTCTCCGACCACGGGCTGAAATGCACGTTCAATATCTGCGCGGACAATGGTCCGCACGACGGTTCCTTTCCGTCGTTCGACGTGAACGAAGTCTACCTGAAACACGGACACGAGATCGCGGTCCACGGCGCGGAACATGCGTTCGAGGACATGATGCCGACCGAGGCCGTGATCGCCGATATCCTCGAAAACCGGAAGCGGCTGGAGGCCATCACGCACGCCCCGGTGAAAGGCATGGCGTACCCCTACGGCACATTCACTTCCGACCTGAAACGCCAGCTCCGCGAACTCGGCATCCTGTATTCCCGCACCGTGAACAGCACCCATGCGTTCCGCCTGCCGGACGACTTCCTGGAGTGGAACCCGACCGCGCACCATCGCGAGAATATCGCCGAGATCGGCGAGCGGTTCCTGAACAATCGTTACCCGCGCGGCACGGTCTGCTATATCTGGGGGCATTCGTTCGAATTTTCGCGCAACAACAACTGGGACATCATCGAACGGTTCGCCGACCAGATGGCGGGCAGGGATTCCGTGTGGTATGCCACGAATATGGAGATCTACGACTACCACCAGGCGTTCCGTATGCTCCGGTTTACCGCCGACTGCTGCTATGTGCAGAACCCCTCCGCGCGGACGGTCTGGATCATGCGCGGAAAGAACGCCTTCGAGATCCCGTCCGGCGATGTCATCCGAATCGGCTGACCGTTCCCCGGCGGAGAAGACGGCGGCCGTCCTCCCGTTCGATTTCCGCGCGCAACTGCGCCTTTCCGGCCGCCTCACGCTGCCCGGACGCGCCGTGCTGTCTCCGCTTCAGGGCGTCATGACCCGGACTTTCATGCAGGCTGCCGCGCGCCTCGACCTGATCCCGCTCTGGTTCACGCCGTTTTTCAGCACGGGCGGCGTCTCCGTACCGAAACGCGCAGCGATCCTGCGGAAACTCGCGCCGTACCGCGTGCGCCCCGACCTCCCGATCGTCTTCCAGCTGATCGGCCACGATGCCCGTTCCCTGGCGGCGACCGCGGCGGGATTCACCGAGTACGGCGTCCATGGCGTCAACCTGAACTTCGCGTGCCCGAGCAAGACCGTTACCGCGAGCGGAAACGGCGCGTACCTGCTGCGGTCGCCGGAAACGGTGTTTGAGCTTACCCGTTCGGTCGTCGAAACTGTCCCGGCGGGCGTTTCCGTTTCCGTGAAACTCCGCGCAGGATGGGATTCACCGGATTCCGTGCGGGAAATCGTCCGTGCCGTGTGCGATGCCGGGGCGGACTGGATCGTATTTCATTACCGGACCGCGGCGGAGATGTACCGTCCCGCCGATGTCGCCGAACGCGTCCGGCGGATCACCTGCGCCGTGGAGGCGGCGGGCTCCGTGCCGGTCTTCGGCAACGGCGATATTTCATCCTGCGCAGACGCGGAATCGCTTGTGCGGATGACCGGATGCGCGGGCGTGGCCGTGGGGCGCGGCTTCCTGTCCGATCCGTGGCTGGTGCGGCGCATCCTCTCCGGCGACACGAGACCCGTGTCCGAGGCGGAGAAAACCGCCTTCCTGCGTCTGCTGATGGAGGGCACGGAGCCTACGAAACGCGGTCGCAACTGGTTCCTGGAATGCGTGAAGATGACCTACGGCGCGGATTCCATCAAGTTCAAGGAAGCCCGTGAAAGCACATGGGACGCGCTCCGTACCCGCTGGAAATGAGAGCATAGCCCGCTGAAAAAAACGAGGCGTCCCCGAATACGATGCGCCCGCCGTCAGGGATGGTTCCCGCGGCGGGCGCAGATCATATCAGGGATGGGAAGACGGAGGGATCACTTCTTCTCCGGTGCGGTGAGGATGGCCGCATGGTAGACGGAGCCGATGCCGCCGCGGTTGCCCGCGGGCTGGTGGCGGATCACGATGTGGTCCTTGCCCTTCGTGATTTCTTCCGGGATCTCGTATTCGACCTCGAAGAACTGGTTCGGATGTGCGGCGGAAAGGCGCTGCACGGCGATCTGCTGGCCGTCGGCGAGGATCGCGGTCTCGGTCCAGTTGTCTCCGCCCCAGTAGGTGCAGGCGAGGAGGTTCTTCTTATCCGGGCTGACCTTCATGCGGAACTCGATCCAGCCGCCCTGGTGCGCGCCGCGGTAGCCGCGTTCGTTGAACCGCCCGGAATGGGTGTTCTGCGACTTCAGCGCGTGGTCGGTCTCGGGCTGCTGTTCGCCGAAGTTCATTTCGTCGATGGTTCGCGCGGCGCGTTCGCGCTGGCGTTCGGCCTCGGCTTCGATCCTTGCCTTTTCGGCGGCCCACTGGGCGTCGTTCATGTTCCGCCAGTAGACGTTGTAATGCTGGTACGGCATCTGGTTGAACGGGCGGATGAGGACGGTGGAGCCGTCGGTCGTGGGCAGATTGTACGCGCGGTCGGAGCCGCCGACGGCCTTCGCGGAGGCGACGAGCTGCGAGGCGGAGTCGCCAAGGAGGATCGGCACGGGCTTGCAGGCGGCGTTCTGGAGGTCGAGCTGGTCGCGCAGATAGATGCGCTTCTGGTAGTTCTCGACTTCGCCGAGGTCTCCCGCGAGGAGCGTCGGGCCGTAGAAGAACGCGTTCAGCTCGGAGTGTCCGCCGTGGAGGTGTTCCGTGCGGAGCGACATCGGAATGTCGATCTCGAGCTTGTCGCCGGTCTTCCAGTCGGCGTTCAGGACGGCATTTTCACCGGGCTTGCCGGTCGCGATCTGCTTGCCGTTGAGGGAGAACGTCACAGCGCCATCTACCCAGCCGGGGCAGCGCACGTTCAGCGCGAGTTTCTTCTCCGGCGCCTTGTCGAACGTGAGCGTCACCTTGCCGTTCTTCGGGTATTCCGTGTTCATCGTGAGCTCGAGGCCGCGTTCCGCCCACTTCAGCTTCGACGGGATGAAGAGCGTGACGAAGAGGTTGTCGTCGTCATGGAAGAAAATGGCGTCGTTGTATTTCGTGTGGTTCTCGATGCCGGTGCCGAAGCAGCACCAGAACGACTGGTCGGGCGAGCTGTATACGCGGAACTGGCCGGGCTTCAGCGAGACGAAATAGGTGAACATGGAGCGCTCGGGGTCCTGCGAGGGAAGGATCTGGTTCAGCAGGGCGCGTTCGCGGAAATCGCCGAACACGGTATTTTCCGGCTCCTGGCACTGGAGCAGGCAGGCGAGGCGGATCATGTTGTAGACGTTGCAGCACTCGACGGACGCGGGGGAGAGGTGCTTGTCGGCGTCGGCGGGCCGGTAGAAATGCTCACGGTCGCTGTTGCCGCCGGTGCAATATGTGTGATCCTTCACGACGATGTCGAAGAAGTTCTTGCTGACCTTCCGTGCGAACTCGTCGCCGGTGACCTCGTAATTGACCGCCTCGGCGATGACCTTCGGCACCTGCGTGTTCGCGTGCTTGCCGGCGAGGTTGTCCTTTCCCGCCGCGAGGTCGTCCACGAGCCAGTGGTGGCGGAACCGCTGCGCGAGCGCTTTGTGCGTCTCGTCCTTCGTCTCCGCGTAGAGCTTCCAGAAGACTTCGCCGATGCCGCCGAACTCCATGTCGAGCATGCGCTGGCATTTCTTTTCGTCGAGTCCCTTCGTGAGGCCGTCCACCCAGCGTGCGAAGTTCACCAGCACGTCTTTCGCCTGTTCGTTTCCGGCGACCTTCCACGCGTCGTAAAGCCCCTCGGCGATCTTGTGCTGCGTGTACCACGGCGCCCAGGTGTGGTTGATCGTCTCCACGTCGCCGTCCTTCAGCACCTCGAGCGCGCGGCGGGCGTTCCGCGACATGCATCCGATGTAGCCGGAGTCACCGTAGAGCTTCTGGCAGCGCGCCATTTCGCCGATGATGTAGTCCACGCGCTCCTTGAACCGTGTGTCGCCGGTGGTGGCGTATTCCAGCGAAAGCGCCGTCAGGTAGTGTCCGAGTGTGTGACCGGAGAGGTCGCTGCTTTCCCAGCCGCCGTAGACCGGAGCCTTCGGCGTTTCGCCGCAATACTCATACATGCGCGCCATGAGGCGGTCCGGGCTCAGCGTGAGCAGGAAATCCGCGTTGCGCTTCTTGTTCGCGAGGAACGGACTGTCGAGGAGCTCGACTTCGTTGAGCTTGAACGGGACGGCGCGGCCTGCGCCGAACGAGAACGGGATGGACGACGCGAGGGCGGCGGAGATGCAGAGACAGTGTTTCATGGCTTTGGTCATGTCGTGGGTTCCTGTGGGGAAAAACGTGTTTTTGTTTCGAAACAGCGGAATGGCGGAAAAAGCCGGTTTGAGGTGAATACAATTTTAAATACGAAACAATATACCCCCGCCGGATGGAAAAAGCAAATGAAAATATGTTAAATTTTAAAGAAAAATCGGCGAAAAAACGGACACGGGATTGCCGTGTCCTTAAAATGGATCGGAAATGGGGTAAAAAAGCCGGAAAAGGGCAGGGGACAGATGTTCTCAGCCCTTCAGGTTTTTGCGCGCGTCGGGATTGTTGCCGATGACCATGGCGACTGTGCCGCAGGTGTCCATTTCCGGGCAGTCGCCGCAGGTCTCGAAGCCTTTCTTCCGGGCGCACTGGCGGATGCCGCAGAGCTGGTCGCAGTAGACGAACTTGATGCCGTTCGCGCGGCAGCCTTCGCAGTTGATCTGTTCCGGCAGGATGGTCACATGGTTCATTTCGGACCACAATTTCGCGGTCTTCTCGCGCAGTGCCTGGTCGTCGTGGATCGTGGCGAGATACGCGTCGCATTTTTCGCAGTCCAGGCCGCAGCAGGCGATCATAGTTTTCATCGTTTGTTTTCTCCTCAAATTATGAAAATGTTGTTGTGAATTGTTTATTCCCAAAAGGACGGAGTGCGCCATGCTTCCAGCTCATGGAGACGGGGATGGCCCCTTTCTTCCCGGATGAGGCAGACGGTCAGGCCGCGGCTCACCGAATCGTGGTCGAACTCCAGAACGAACCTCGCGTCTTCCTCGTAGGTCTTTTCCCGCAGGAATGGGATGAAAGCCTCCGTGATTTCCGCATACCGCGATGGGGCCGCCTCGATCTTGAAGTGTGTTTCGGATTTGGATATCTGCTTGACAAGACATGTTTCGATGCCGGTCTGTTCGAGCAGCTGGGGCACGACCCATACTTCCCGGAAGCCCCTTTCGATCCTTGCGTTGGTGGCCCGAAAATCGTTCATCTCGCTGAATGCGGCTCCCAGCACCAGGACGAGGAGCACGTTGACGACCGAAAGCGTCACGAAGGTACGCTTTCCGACCTTGTCGATCCGGTTCCAGAATGCGTTCCGTTTCATTCGTGCGCCTCAGTGTTTGCAGCGAGGGAATCTGAAGGCGCGGGCGTGAAGTCGTCCGTATGCCATTTCCAGCGTCCGTTGTAGCCGCTCGCGGCATCCGGGATCACGATCGCCGTGAGGCCGCGGCGGGGGGCGTATCGAACGGGCTCATTTCCATTCGCTTCGCCTGTTTGATCCGGCAGAAGGTACGCGAACTCAAGCACATACGGATATTGCGGCAAACCGGGCGTTTCGCGCTTGATGCGCGCCACATCCTCCGCGATCTCGAAATCGCGCTTCTCGTCGGGGAGAATGATCTTGAGGCGGAGAGCGCGTTCCGTTTTCCCGCCCGCGTCGCAGATGCGGCGTTCCCCGGCGTACCAGCCGGGCCGCGTGTACTTCACGTCGAACTCCTTCATGCCGTATTTTTCCGCCAGGACCGGCCGGATGGCGTCACGCGCGGCCTGTTCATAGCGGGCGGCCTCCTCCGGCGTGGCGTCGCCGTCCCGGTTCACCCGGATGTCGTACTCCGTTTTGATGATCTGAACCGAGAGCATAATGCAAAACCACGCCGGGAACGCGGACAGCAGGATGAGGAAAAACAGCTTCGTGAGAACGCGTTTTGGGTTCAGAGGCGGCTGTCCCTCGGGCAGTGCGGGGTTCGTTTCGGTCGTCATGGGGTTGCTCGGTTTCATTCGGCGGGGCCTTTCCAAAGGGCGGGGGTACGCCATGCCTGCGGCGGGTCGTTGATCGCGTCCGGGGTGAAGAAGCCGACGGTGAGGCCATGTCCTTCCGAATCGTGGTCGAACTCCAGGATATACACCTGATTCGTCCGCACGCTGCGGTTCGGGCGTTCCAGCCGGATGACATCCTCCGTGATCGCCTCGTAGCGCGACGGGTCCGCCACATCGATTTTGAAACGGGCGGAGTTATCTTTCGGGAGGCATTTCACTGGGCAGGCGTCAAGCCCGTTCCGTTCGAGCAGTTCCGGTATGACATTCTTTCGGATCTTTTCCTCGCGTGCCGCCATCGTGCCGCGCGAGTCCGTCATCGCGTCGAACACCATGTAGAGGAAAACGCACCCCAGATTGATCCCGATGAGGATCAGGCACAGGAATCCGATCCCGATCTGCTTTGCCACGAACCAAACAAGATTCTGCTTCATTGCTGCACCTCCTGCACTGTATCGGGGTGGGGGTCGACCGTGGGCGTGAAGTCGTCCGTGTGCCAGTCCTTTTGCCCGTCGTAGCCGCGCACGGCGTCCGGGATCACGATGATCACGAAGCCGGACTCGTTGTAAAAATCGTATGCGTTCCGCCAGTCCTCCGCGGTCTTCATGTCGCCGGCGGGCTGGTCGAACTCCAGCACGAAGGGACACTGCGGCAGGCCGGGCGTTTCGCGCTTGATGCGGGCGACGTCCTCCGCGATCTCGAAATATCGTTTTCCGTCGGCGGTCACGACCTTGATCCGGATCGTCCCCGTGGGATTCCAGCCTATGTTGCAGATGCGCCGTTCCCCGATGAACCAGCCGGGGCGGGTGTATTTCACGTCGAATGCCTTCAGACCGTATTTTTGCGTCAGGGCTTGCTTCAGCGCGTCCCGCACGGGCTGTTCGAAGGGCGCCGCCGTTGCCGGGCTGACCGCGCCGTTCGTGTCCGGGTGGATCTCAAGCCAGTAGCACAGGAAATGGCGCGCGACGGCAAAGAAACAGTACGCCGGAAAGACGCACAGCAGGAGAATGCAGATCAGCCGGACGGACAGGCGTTTCCGTTTCCTTCGTGGCGGGGAAGCGAGGCCCTCGGGCGGTGCTTGATTCGTTTCGTTCGGCATGGCTTCAGGTTCTTTCATGGTTCGGTATGAGCGTCGATCAGTGGAATCACATGGCAAAAAACATGAAAAACGTGAGAATGAAGAGATAGACTGTATAGAAAGCAAATGCGTTTGTGGCAATCTGCAGATCACGGTTTCCCCATTTGCGATAATGGACCCGATAGAGGATCAGCACGAAGAACAGGATTGTGCTGAAGTACAGCCAGAAAACGGCCAGTGCATCGGTTTCGCAGAGGATCGCCAGAGGAAGCAGGAGCGTGTGTGCCGGCGTCAGAACGGACAGAAGCAGGAAACGCCGCCGCGTCAGCAGGTCCTGGTTCCGGTTCCGGCGAAACAGCACGATCAGCACGGCAGAGACGACGATGCCTGTCACGGTAAGAACGGCAGACAGAGGATCGACCATGTAAAAATACAAAAGACCTGCGATGTTCCTCATCTTGTGCTCCGGGGGTGCGTGTTATCCTGTTTTCACAAATACTATATCCCGCGAACCGGCAAAGTCAAGCGATAAAACATTGATTCTCTTTTTTTTGTGACTATTCGGAGAAAAACGAGGCTGCCGGGTGACGATCACCAGAAGCTGTCGTTGCGCCACTGGTCGAGCATGCTGGAGGAAGAGTCGCCGCCGGTGTAGAGGAAGACGGAGATGCCGTGTCCCGGTTTGTCGTGGTCGAATTCCAGGATGAAGTTGCTGTACCATGTACGGTCCTTCCGCGTTTCCTGTTCCAGCCGGATGACATCCTCCGTGATCTTTCCGTACTGCTCCGGGGACGCGGCGTCGATCCTGAAATGGGTACAGCCGAACACCTTATGTTTCACGGGACATTCCTTCAGCCCGTTTTCCTGAATGAGCTGCGGCACGATCCATTCGCGGACGTTCTTTTCATGTTCGTATTCCCAATGCCGGTATTGCCTTTGATACGAACTCCAGACGAGGTAGTTGAGCCCGTTAAGGGATATGCCCAGCCCAAGACACACCAAGTTGAGGAAAAGAAGGAGTGCAAGG
>Ga0310786_10007959_pt1 | contig 13707 bp, 13 predicted proteins | sample AusTroGonzalo_MG_FD_203881 | JGI IMG/M metagenome (GOLD analysis project Ga0310786, IMG submission 203881) | Bovine rumen microbial communities from tropical cattle in Woodstock, Queensland, Australia - Gonzalo_03 (v2) (version 2) | ecosystem: Host-associated > Mammals > Digestive system >... | reverse complement strand
ACGCTCAACGCTCTGGATGCATTGCACCAGATAATAGCGCACCTTGTAGCTGACGATGATGACGGATAGCTTGTTCATTTGAGAGTGAAGGGGAGTGAATGGTCGATGGTTTAGGAAGTGGTTTCTACGACGCAGCGTTTCATCGTGGGAACGACGAAGGGCATAACCATGGCCGTGATGATGGCGAGATAGCCAAAGGTTGGCTCAAAGCCGAAGAGGTAGTAGAGCAGGGTGTTTCCAACGAGTATCGTGCCCAGCATCAGCAGACGCAGCAGGCCCCATTTGCATAGAGCAGGGGCCTTGAGTGTGAGCAGGTCGCTATGTATCTTTGGAATCCTGAATAGGTAGAGTGCAAGTGGTACGATAGCCAACGACAACAGGATGTCGATAGTTTGTACGGTGAACATAGTATTCTTATCAACATTATGGAATACGGCGAAGTCGATATCAAGGAAATCACCGCAGACGTAGAGCGCCAGTGAGATGGCACATATCATGGTGAAAACGATGGCGAGAGTATTTCTTGTTTTTTTCATTATCCCAATAACGAATAATACGGGTTATACGAATATTAATGTCCGTCGAACGGTGTGCGGTTCAGAATGGAGCGACCCAATGTCACTTCGTCGGTGTATTCTAGCTCGTTGCCGACGGCGATGCCGCGTGCGATGATGCTAATTTTCACATCGTATGAAGCGAGCTTGCGGAAAATGAAGAAATTGGTGGTGTCACCCTCCATCGTGCTGCTCAGTGCCAGTATAACCTCACGAATCTTAGTGGGTGAAGCCTCCAAGCTATCTGGTTCCTCAGTAGCAGAAATGGCGCTTTCTTTTACGCGCTGCACCAGCGAGTCAATCTCCAGATCGCCGGGGCCGATGCCGTCCATGGGCGAAATGAGTCCGCCGAGCACGTGGTAGAGACCATGGAATTGTTGTGTGTTCTCTACGGCCATCACGTCTTGAATATTTTCCACCACGCAGACTGTAGAGCGATCGCGCCGCTGGTCAGCACAGATGGGACAGGTGTCTTGGTCGCTGATGTTGTGACAGGTGGTGCAGAAACGTATCTCACGACGCATGGTAGCAATGGCATCACTAAACTGCTGTACCTCTTCGGTGTCACGGCGTAGCAGATGGAGCACTAAGCGCAGAGCAGTCTTCCGGCCTATGCCCGGCAGCTTGGCGAACTCCTGTACGGCTCGCTCCAACAGTTGTGATGGGTATTGCTGTGTCATGTCAGTTCAATCTTCAGTTTTCAGTGCTCAATCTCCGACAGTTCCAGCCAGCGCATTGACTTTTCGTCGAGTTCGTCGTTCAGCTGGGGCAGGCGACGGCTCATGGCCGTAATCTCTTCCACAGAGGTACATCCTCCACAGAGGGCTTCTTCTATTTGTTTCTTCTCAGCTTCCAGGTCAGCGATGTCCTTCTCCAATTGCTCAAACTCGCGTTTCTCCTTGTAGGACATCTTGCGAGCCCCGGCAGACTCACGGCCGCCCCCTCCCTGTGAGGGACGAAGGTCGTTACTGTGGTCTTTGTCTTTTTTGGAAGTAGAGGCATCTGCTCCACGCCCTATAGGAAGGGGCTGGGGAAGAGCCTTTTTCCATTCGCGGTACTGGGTGTAGTTGCCGGGGAAGTCCTTGATCTGACCGTCGCCTTGGAAAACGAGCAGGTGGTCCACAACCTTGTCCGTGAAGTAGCGGTCGTGTGAGACTACGATGACACAGCCAGGGAAGTCTTGAAGGAACTCCTCTAAAATCTGGAGCGTCACGATGTCAAGGTCGTTGGTCGGCTCGTCGAGCACCAGGAAATTGGGCTGGCGCATCAGCACCGTACAGAGATAAAGCTTACGGCGCTCACCTCCAGACAGCTTGCTCACGTAGTTGTATTGCTGCTCGTTGGTGAAGAGGAAATGCTGAAGCAGTTGGGTGGCCGTGAGGTGGCGTCCCTGGCCCAAGTCCACATATTCGGCGATGTCCCGCACCACATCGATGACTTTCTGCCCCTCGTTGAATTTAAGCCCTTCCTGAGAGAAATAGCCGAAACGGACGGTATCGCCTATGACGATACGCCCTGCGTCGGGCTGCATCTCCCCCATCAGCATCTTCAGGAAGGTTGTTTTCCCCGTGCCGTTGTTGCCCACAATGCCCATCTTCTCAAAGCGTGAGAAGTTGTAGTAGAAGTCTTTCAGGATGCACAGGTCGTCAAACGCCTTCGAGATATACTGGCACTCAAAAATCTTGCTGCCGATGTAGATATTCGATGCCTTCAGCCTCACCTGACGGTCTTCAATCCGGGCCTTTGCCACACGCTCCAACTCGTAGAACGCATCTTCGCGGCTCTTGGCCTTGTGGCCACGGGCCTGTGGCATACGGCGCATCCACTCCAGTTCTGTGCGATAGAGGTTGTTGGCACGGACTATCTCAGCGCGGCGGTTGTCGATACGTTCCTGCCGTTTTTCAAGATAGTAGCTGTAGTTGCCACGATAGGTATAAATGGTCTGGTCGTCCAGTTCGAGAATGACAGAGCACACACGGTCCAGAAAATAGCGGTCGTGGGTGACCATGAGCAATGTCTTGTTGCCATGTGACAGAAATCCCTCCAACCACTCAATCATTTCCAGGTCAAGGTGGTTGGTGGGTTCGTCGAGTATCAGCAGATCTGGCTCCAATATCAGCACATTGGCTAATGCCACGCGCTTCTGTTGGCCGCCCGACAGCTCTCCCATGGGTTGTTGCAGGTCGCGTATTTTCAGCCGGGTCAGAATCTGTTTGGCCTTCAGCACCTTTTCGGGATCTCCCTTATGGTTGAAACAAGCATCAAGTACGCTCTCCTGAGGGTCGAACATGGGTGACTGTTCGAGCATGGCCACACGAAGGTCACGGCGGTAGATGATGGAACCGCTGTCATAACTGTCCTTGCCGACGAGCAGCGACAGTAACGTGGACTTGCCCGTACCGTTCTTGGCAATGAGGCCAACCTTCTGACCTTCCGCAATGCTAAAACTAATATCCTCGAAAAGCAAAAGAGAACCAAACGATTTCGTCAGGTTCTGCACATCTAAATAAGGTATCTCTTTTGCCATGAGGGTTAATCACTCCTAAACATCTTGTTGATGTTGTCAATGTAGTCAAGCAGGTCGTCACGCCCTTCACCTTTCTCTGCTGATGTGAGGAAATAGGGTGGCAACTCATCCCACGTTTCCGACAGCTTCTTGCAGTAGGCTTCCACGTTTGCCTTCGCTTTGGAGGCCGATAGCTTGTCGGCCTTGGTGAAAACGATGCTGAATGGAATGCCCGACACGCCGAGCCAGTTGATAAACTCCAAGTCAATAGTCTGCGGTTCTAACCTGATGTCTGCCAACACGAATACATTGGCTAACTGTCCCCGTTCTAAGATGTAGCCGCGAATCATCTGGTCCAGCTTTTGTACCTCGTTCTTCGACCGTTTGGCATAGCCGTAACCAGGCAGGTCTACGAGATACCACTCGCGGTTAATGATGAAGTGGTTGATGAGCAGTGTCTTGCCAGGCGTGCTGCTGGTCTTGGCCAGCTTCTTGTTGTGGCAGAGCATGTTGATAAGGCTCGACTTGCCGACGTTTGAGCGGCCGATAAAGGCATACTCAGGCTTCGTGTCCTTGGGGCACATCGACACTCGTGGCGCAGAGAGCGTAAATTCGGCAGACTTGATTTCCAAACTTCAAACTTTAAATTTAAAAATTCAAACTATCTGATTCGGTCGTAGCCCTTCACTACTTTCTCGTCGTGCATGATGCCTTTGCGGGCCATGAAAGCCAGCACAATGGCTACGGCGGGCAAGGCATCTGTCCAGCGGAACTCATAGCCGCCGCCAAGGTCGTTGTTGTAAACTGCTAACATGACGTACCAAGCCACCAGAATGACCATAGAGAGCATGGCCACACCGGCCTGCAACGGACGGCGTGAGAAGAGCGGAATAGCCGACAGTAAAACCCCTGCTGCGGCAATGAGCAGTAAGAGCATTGCTGTCGTGGCAGTATTGGCTATGGCGGCGATGATGGCGCAGATGGCTGCAGCCACTAAATACCAGGTTTGAGGACGTAACATTGAATCTTAAACTTCATTTTTTAAACTTTAAACTTCAAACTCCTACAGGCTCTCCACTTCTATCTGCTGCTGTTGCTGCTCCTTAACGGGGTCGCGCCAATACACCTTGTCGTCAATAAACTCCTGAGTGGCCAACAGTGACGGCTTCGGAAGCTTCTCGTAGTAACGTGAGATTTCAATCTGCTCTCGATTCTCAAACACTTCTTCCAGTGTGTCGTTGTAGCTTGCGAACTCAGCCAGTTTCTTCGACAGGTCTTCCTTGATCTGGGCTGAGATCTGGTTCGCACGCTTCGAGATGATGGCAACCGTCTCATAAATGTTGCCGGTCTGCTCACACAAGTCCATGATGTTGCGCGTCACGGTGTTTGTGGGCGCTTTTGATTTCTTGTAATCCATATCTATAAAACTTTAACTCTCTTTTTCATTATTCATTATGCCGCAGGCCGCTAATCCCCCACTATCTTCTTGCATTTCGAGATGAACTTATGGGCCAATGGCACTTGCTTTGATTCGGGATATTCGTTGAGGAATCCGTAGCACTCGTCCTCAGCATCGCGATAGCGTTCCAGGCGTTTGTCCTCAGTAGAGTTCTCAGCCAGCTCAAATTTGCTTTTCATGATGATGATGGCAAAGTCCTCACGCCACTTCGAGAAAGGATATGTCTTCAGTGCATTCTGCGCTGTGATGATGCTGGCGATATAGTTACTCTCGTTGTTCGAGTTGATATTGCCGAAGTATCCGCCTAAGTTGTAGTAGAGTTGGGCCGAGAGAAGCTCTTTCTGCACTAACTTGTCCTGTAGCTCAAACAGCCTGTCCTCTGCTTCTGCCCGTCGGGAGCTGTTTGGAAACAGGTCGAGAAACTGCTGATAGGCATTAATGGCTCCGATGGTGGGTGTCTGGTCTAAGCGTGGTTCTGGTGCACTCTCCAAGAGTGACTGCCCCACATAGAACGAAGCCTGCTCAGCATAATAACCCTTGGGATAGGTCTGATAGTATTTCTTGAACGTGGCCGAAGCTGATTCGTAGTCACGGCTCATATACTCGGCCATGGCCAGCATGTAAAGTGACTCTTGAGCTTCCTCAGAACCTTTTTTCATGGTAATCATGTCTTGCAGTAAGGTGACGGCACGCACATACTTCCCTTCTACGAAACACTGCTTGGCATATTCGTAGCGGAAGTCATAGTCAGTGCTTTTGAACACCTTATTATATTGTCCGGCACAGCCCGTAAGGAAAAGGGCCGCAACGGCCAGCAAAAACGCAATCTTCTTCATCTTATCTGCATTTGGGGTGCAAAATTACGCATTTCCCTCCAACCAGCCAAGACTTTACACTTTTTTTAACCTACAAGGCCAGCAGGTTTAACGTAGCCAATTATTCGTTGTCTTTCGTCATGTTGTCCACGGCTTCCCGGGCTTGGTCGTTCAGGTTGACGTTGCGTGTTACCTTGGCCTCCATAGTTCCGGCACGCATGATGTCGGCCATGTCGACGCCAGTAGCTGATTTGAGCACGTCGAAGGCCTGCTTAATGGCAACGGGCACACCACCACTCATGGATGCCACACCAGCTCCTGTGTCCTGTCCTCCGCTGTAGACGTGTACGTCCTTGATGGAACTGATGGGCTTAGCCACGTTCTCAACCACCTGCGGCAGCACCTCAATCATCATCTGTACCACAGCGGCATTGTTGTACTTCTTGTAGGCTTCGGCCTTCTTGTCCATGGCCAGAGCCTCGGCTTCACCCTTCTTTTGGATGGCGTATGCCTCAGCCTCACCCTTAGCCTTGATACCGATAGCCTCCTGCTCCAAACGGTAGCGTACTGCATCCGACTCGGCATTCTGAGCCAGTGCACGCTGCTCAGCCTCATACTTCTGGGCCTCAGCCACACGCTTGCGCTGTTCCAGGTCGGCAGCAGCATCGCGCTCCACCTTATACTTGTCGGCATCGGCCTTTTTCTCAATCTCAGCGGCCAACTGGTTTTGCTTGATTTCAATCTGCTCTCTTGAGAGAATCTGCTCGCGCTTGGTTTTCTCAATCTCGGCCTCCACGGTCTTGATGTTGATAGTCTTCTGCTGCTCCTGCTGCTGGATGGCATAGGCTGCGTCGGCATCAGCCTGGGCAGTGTCAGCCTCCTTCTTCAGAGCGGCGCGGCGCAGGGCCAGTTCATTGTTCTTGACGGCGATGGCGGTATCGGCATCCACACGGGCATCGTTACTCTCCTTATCGGCCTTCGACACCTCAATCTTCACGTCGCGTTCAGCTACGGCGCGGTTGATGGCGGCGTCCTTCTTGATCTTTGCCGTGTTGTCGGCACCGAGATCCTTGATCAGCCCCTCACGGTCGGTCACATTCTGGATGTTACACGAGATGATGTCAATGCCTAATTTGGCCATGTCGGGCGAAGCTTTGGCCATGACCTGATCGGAGAATCCGTCACGGTCGGTGTTCAGTGAACGCAAGTCAAGCGTACCGATGATTTCACGCATGTTACCTTGCAGTGAGTCTTGTAGTTGGCTGGCAATCTCCTCTGGCGTCATGTTGAGGAAGTTCTTGGCGGCCAGGCGTGTGCCTTCACTGTTGGGGGTGACGCGGATTTTCGCCACAGCGTCCACATCGACATTGATGAAATCATTGGTAGGTACGCTCTCCTCCGTTTTGATGTCTACTGTGATCTGGCCTAAATAGACACGGTCCATACGCTCGAAGAACGGGATGCGGAATCCGCCCGAACCAATCAGCACACGGGGTTCCTTCGACAGACCGGAAATGATGTATGCGAATGAGGGCGGTGCCTTCACATAAGAGATGAAGATGAAGAAAAACAGCAGTAAAACGGCAGCACCGATGATGATGTAAAGAGTCATTGGATCCATAGCTTTTATAGTTTAAAGTTTGAAGTTTAAAGTTTGAAGTTTAAAGTTTGAAGTTTAGTTTAATGGGTTTTGTCGTAGGCGTGAACAGGATAGTCGATAGTGAAGTGTAGTCCACGGCTTTCCTTGCGCTCCAAGGCGAAACGGGTGATGAGGTAACCCACGTTAATCATGTTACGGAGTTCGCAGATGTCCTTTGACGCCTTGACGCGCTTGAAGAGACGCTCGGTCTCCTCATAGAGCATGTCTAAACGATCCCAGGCACGGTGCAGGCGCAGGTCGCTGCGGACAATGCCCACATAGTTCGACATAATCTGGTTCACTTCTTTAATTGACTGGGTGATGAGCACCTTTTCCTCGTTGCTCATGGTGCCTTCGTCGTTCCATTCTGGTACGCGCTCGTTGAAGTCATAGAGGTCGACGTGTTGTAGTGAGTCCTTTGCAGCGGCGTCGGCATAGACCACGGCCTCGATGAGCGAGTTGCTGGCTAAGCGGTTGCCGCCGTGCAGGCCGGTGCATGAGCACTCGCCGAGGGCATAGAGCCGCTCGATAGATGACTGTCCGTTGAGGTCGACCTTGATGCCGCCGCACATGTAGTGGGCTGCAGGTCTGACAGGAATGTAGTCGGTAGTGATGTCGATGCCCATTGACAGGCATTTCTGATAGATGTTGGGGAAGTGGTGGCGCGTCTCGTCGGGGGCTTTATGGGTGACATCAAGGCAGACGTGGTCGATGCCGTGAATCTTCATCTCTTTGTCAATGGCACGAGCCACGATGTCGCGTGGTGCCAACGACAGGCGTTCATCGTATTTCTGCATGAACTCCTCGCCGTTGGGGAGTTTCAGGATGCCGCCATAGCCGCGCATGGCTTCGGTGATGAGGTAAGCAGGGTGCGTTTCCTTTGGGTTATGCAACACGGTGGGGTGGAACTGCACGAATTCCATGTCCTGGACGGTGCCCTTGGCGCGATAGACCATGGCGATGCCGTCGCCCGTGGCGATGACGGGGTTCGAGGTCGTCAGATAGACAGCGCCACAACCGCCCGTGCACATCACGGTAATCTTAGCCAGATAAGTATCAACCTTCTCGGTATTGGGGTTGAGCACGTAAGCGCCGTAGCACTTGATGTTAGGCGACCGCCGCGTCACCCTGACACCCATGTGGTGCTGGGTGATAATCTCCACGGCGAAGTGGTTCTCCTTCACGGTAATCTCGGGGCAGGCACGTACAGCTGCCATCAGACCGCGCTGAATCTCAGCGCCCGTGTCATCGGCATGGTGCAGGATGCGGAACTCAGAGTGTCCACCCTCGCGGTGCAAGTCGAACTCACCGTTTTCCTTACGGTCGAAGTTCACGCCCCATTCAACCAGCTCGCGTATCTGCTCCGGCGCATTCCTCACCACCTGTTCCACAGCCTTGCGGTCGCTGATGTAGTCGCCGGCAATCATTGTGTCCTCAATGTGCTTGTCGAAATTGTCCACCGCCAGGTTCGTCACGCTCGCCACGCCGCCTTGGGCAAAGCTTGTGTTGGCTTCGTCAAGTGAGGTTTTACAAATCATGCATACTGTGCCCTTTTTCTCACGGGCCACTTTCAGGGCATAGCTCATACCGGCCACGCCTGCTCCAATGATAAGGAAGTCGTATTTGTAGACCATATATTTGATTTGAGGTTTGAGAATTGAGGTTTACCCTGTAAATTCGTTGCAAAGGTAAGGCTTTTTGTGTAATCTGCCAAATGTTTTGATAGGCAAAAGTAAAGTTTTTCAGCAAAAGTGATGGGCGTTTGAAGAAAAATGTGTACTTTTGCACCGAAACTACGCTAAAACATACTAATAACCATCCAAAATGGAACAAGTTTTCAGTTACATTATCAGTCTCGGCGCATCGGTGATGATGCCCATTCTCTTTACAATTATCGGCCTGTGCATAGGCATGAAATTCGGCAAGTCTCTAAAGAGCGGCCTCTATGTCGGCGTCGGCTTCGTAGGTCTGGGCATCGTCACGGCCCTGCTCACCACCAACTTCAACACCCCGCTCGATGCCGTGTCGAAGATTTTTAACCTGGACCTGAAGGTGTTCGACATGGGATGGCCTGCCGCCGCAGCCGTGGCCTACAACACCGCTGTGGGTGCGCTTATCATCCCCATCTGCTTAGGCATCAACTTCCTGCTACTGATAACGAAATGTACGCGGACTGTTAATATAGACCTTTGGAACTACTGGCACTTTGCCTTCATTGGTGCCGTGGCCTACTTCGTCATGGACCAGAGCCTGCTATGGGGCTATTTCGCCGCCATCAGCTGTTACATTGTCACACTCGTCATGGCCGACCTCACCGCCGACCGTTTTCAGGGTTACTACGACAACATGGACGGCATCAGCATCCCGCAGCCTTTCTGCCAGAGCTTCACGCCGTTTGCTTTGGCCATCAACTGGCTGCTGGACCGCATACCGGGATTCTCAAAGCTCGACATCGACGCTGAGGGACTGAAGCAGAAATTCGGGGTACTGGGTGAGCCGTTGGTGTTAGGTGTCATAGTGGGTGCACTGATAGGTGCCGCCGCACATTTCGACCATTTCACTGACTTTGCCGCCTATGCTGCCACCTTCGACAGTACTACTGACGCTGTGATGAGCATAGTGAAGAGTGTGCTCTTCCTTGGCGTTACTATGGGTGCCGTCATGGAGCTGATACCGCGCATCACGCGACTGTTCATCGACGGTCTGATGCCTATCTCGGAGAAGACGCAAGAGGTGGTAAAGCGCAAGTTCAAGGGCAAGAAGGTGTATATCGGCATGTCGCCTGCCCTTGTCATCGGTCACCCTACGACGCTCGTCGTGTCGCTGCTGCTCATCCCTGTGACGCTCATCCTTGCCATCGCCTTGTCGAAAGCTGGCAACCAGTTCCTGCCGTTGGCATCGCTGGCCGGCATGTTCTATGTCTTCGTTATGGTGCTCCCCTTTACTAAGGGCAATGTGGTGAAGACCTTCATCATCGGTCTGGTGGCTGTGACCATTGGTCTCTATTTCGTCACTGACATGGCTCCGGCATTCACCCAGGCCGCCAACACAGTCTTTGAGGCTACTCAGGACAAGGCTGCAAAGATTCCCGATGGCTTCGAGGCGGGAGCCATGGACTTTGCTTCCTCGCTTTTTGGCTATGTCATCTACGCTTGCGTGAACTACTTCCGTTGGATAGGTATGGGACTCCTTACGCTGGTAACCATTGCCATGGTAGTCTGGAACCGTCTCCGTATCACCCGTGAGGAACGCGAATCGAATAATACTTTATAGAAACATATAATAATATGAAAAAGACAATTATTTTAGCAGCACTGTTGGTGGTGGCATTAGGGTCATCGGCTCAGCAGACAGTTAATTTCCAGACGGCCTGCCACCCGCAGGACGTGAAGGGGTACGACACGAAGACCCTGCGTGAGCGCTTCGTGATGGAGAAGGTGATGGAGGCCGACAAAATCAACCTCACCTACTCGCACTACGACCGCTTCATCTTCGGCGGAGCCATGCCTGTGAACAAAACCTTGAAACTGGAGAACTTTTTGGAGTTAGGACTCGACGTAGACCCTGGCATCAAGGACAAGTATTTCCTCTACAACCGTGAGCTCGGCGTGGTGAACTGCGGCGAGGGCGACGGAACCGTCATTGTAGACGGCAAGGAGTATGCCCTATCGCCGAAAGAGGCCCTCTACATCGGCCGCGGTCACATCGCCAAGGACAAGGACGTGAATAAGGAGGTGCTCTTCCGTTCGAAAGACCCGCAGAAACCCGCCAAGTTCTACCTGAACAGCGCCACCGCCCACCAGCACTACAAGACACAGTGGATTACCCTCGACGGACGTAAGGGTTCACTGAAGGCTGCTGTCTGGGGACCTGTGGGCTCGCTTGAGGAGTGCAACAACCGCACCGTCTACAAGCTTATTGTCAATGATGTGTTGGAGGAAGGCCCCTGTCAGTTGCAGCTTGGACTGACCCAGCTGAACCCCGGTGCCGCCTGGAACACCATGCCGCCGCACACCCACGGCCGCCGCATCGAGGCTTACTACTACTTCAACCTGCCTGAGGGGCAGACCATCGCCCACATCATGGGCGAGCCACAGGAAAGCCGCGTCGTCTGGCTCCACAATGAGCAGGCTATCATGTCGCCCGAATGGTCGATGCATGCTGCTGCAGGCACCTACTACTACACCTTCATCTGGGGCATGGCCGGCGAGAACCTTTACTATAACGACAAAGACAACATTCCCGTCATCGACATCCGATGACGGAATTAAGAGTTAAGAATTAAGAATTTAGAGTTGTCGGCTTCGCCGATTAGAAATTAAGAATTTAGAATTATTACAATGAGCGATTTCGGTAGAATGTTCGATGAGAAATGCCTCATGTTTGCTGCACGTATAGTCAATCTGTGCCGTTTCTTGGATAAGGAAAGAAAGGGCAGAAACATAGTAGACCAAATTATGCGGAGCGGCATGAGCATTGGCGCAAACTTTGCAGAAGCTGAATGTGCCATTAGTGATAATGACTTCTTGGCGAAACTCTATATTTCCTTAAAGGAATGCAACGAGACTCTTTATTGGCTCAGGTTATTAAGGAAAGTTAATGATATTGATGACAAGCAGTATATATCCATGTTTACAGATGGAGAGGAAATAAAAAAACTATTGGTAAGTATCATTAAGACAAAACGCAGTAACATTGGGCAGAATAATTCTTAATTCCTAATTCTTAATCGCGAAGCGATAACTCTTAATTTTAAACTCTAAATTCCAAATTCATAAACATGACTCCAATTCAAACCACAAAAATGAGCAACTTCCGCTGGGTCATCTGTGGACTGCTCTTCCTCGCAACTACCATCAATTACATGGACCGCCAGGTCCTCTCGCTGACGTGGAAAGATTTTATCGCTCCCGACTTCCATTGGACTGATGGCCACTATGGTACCATCACCGGTTTCTTCTCAATCTTCTATGCTATAGCCAATCTCTTTGCCGGCAAGTTCATCGACTGGATGGGCACGAAGAAGGGCTATCTCATTGCCATCTTCGTATGGTCAGTGGGTGCCTGTCTCCATGCCGCCTGTGGATGGACGGCTCTGGGACTGGCCGGTGGCAGCATTACCGCGTTGACCACCATCAGCGTTTGGCTCTTCCTGTCTTGCCGTCTGATTCTCGCCGTCGGTGAGGCTGGTAACTTCCCCGCCGCCATCAAGGTGACTGCTGAGTATTTCCCCAAGAAAGACCGGGCTTTCTCCACCTCTATATTTAATAGTGGTGCATCAGTGGGTGCCCTTGCTGCCCCCGCCACCATTCCCCTGCTGGCCCGTGCTTGGGGCTGGGAAATGTCCTTTATCATCATCGGTGCGCTCGGTTTCTTCTGGATGGGGCTTTGGGCGTGGCTTTATGATAAACCAGCCAAGAACCCACGTGTAAACCAGGCTGAACTGAACTATATAGAGCAGGATGCCGACATTGCAGAGGTGCAGGATCGCGACAATGTGAAAGAGGAAAAAACCATTCCTTTCTGGGATTGTTTCAAGTTCAAGCAGACTTGGTCGTTCATTGTTGGAAAGCTTATGACTGACGGTGTGTGGTGGTTCTTCCTGTTCTGGGCACCAGCATACTTTAGTGACCAATACGGCTATACCTCTGATTCGGCCATGGGCATCTTGCTTATCCTTACACTCTATGCAATTGTGACCGTTGTCTCCATCGGTGGCGGATACCTTCCTACCTATTTTGTTGAGAAGAAAGGAATGAATCCCTACTTAGGCCGTATGCGCGCCATGCTCATCTTTGCATGCTTCCCTCTGCTCGGTTTGTTGGCGCAGCCTTTGGGTGGCATTAGTGCCTGGTGGCCGGCCATTCTTATTGGACTTCTCGGAGCAGGACACCAGGCTTGGAGTGCCAATCTTTTCAGTACCATCGGTGACATGTTCCCGAAGAGTACTATCGGAACCATTACAGGCATAGGCTCCATGGCTGGTGGACTTGGCTCGTTTGCCATAAACAAAGGCTCTGGCAACTTCTTCGACTGGGCAGCAGGTTCTTTCTCGTTCAATGGCGACACGTTGGTCATGACGCGCGACAATATCGAGAAAGCTTTTGGCCTTGATAAGGGAACGATTGAGCCAGGCACATTGGCATCTGACTTGATGCAGTTTGTCGCTGACCATGGTGGCCAGGTGCTTACCGAGCCATGGGCTGCTTTCGGTTTTGAAGGTAAGCCTGCCGCCTACATGGTGGTGTTCAGCATCTGTGCCGTCGCCTATCTCATCGGCTGGTTCATCATGAAGACCCTTGTGCCGAAGTATAAACCCATCGTTGTAGAATAACCGCAGATAAGCGGTGACCAGAGAGGTCTGTATTCAATATTGGGAGTCCGTCACTTTCGGACTCCCAATATAAAATCACCTCACCACCTTTTTCCCGTTCTGGATGCATATCCCCTTGGCTGGCGGTGAAGACAGGCGGCGGCCTTGGAGGTCATGGAAGCCAGCAGAGGAAGACCGGACATCAGGATGAATGCTGTTGATAGCCTGCGAACCGTCATGGAATATGGGAAGGCGGAAATGCCATGGCTGGACAAGGTAGGCATGGCAGGCCTCTAAACGCCGAGGACCATGAAAATTAGGCACGTCACCAAGGCTATACACGTCGTGCGACTCGCTCAATTCATCCAATATGAAACTCTGAAAAGTGCCTGCAAACCTTACCTCGCCTTTGCCGCTTTGG
>Ga0310786_10007958_pt1 | contig 13708 bp, 21 predicted proteins | sample AusTroGonzalo_MG_FD_203881 | JGI IMG/M metagenome (GOLD analysis project Ga0310786, IMG submission 203881) | Bovine rumen microbial communities from tropical cattle in Woodstock, Queensland, Australia - Gonzalo_03 (v2) (version 2) | ecosystem: Host-associated > Mammals > Digestive system >... | reverse complement strand
AGCAGAAACGCCTACCGTCTCGGGCAATAATGCCCTCTTCTACCAAATCAAAGACTTCTCCCGTGTCTCTGTGTCTTGCTTTCATTCTTATATCTATTTACGTTTGTACATCTTGAAGTGCCTGATTATGGTGTGTTTTACTTTCTGACATATTCTTCCAACTATGGATATTTGCATCGGTATGTGCCACACATCCGATTACTTCACAAGGAGTATCAGTCAAACCCTTGGTGCAATTCCCGTTCTTATAATAAAAGCATCGTTCGTCAGCCATTCTTATGCTTTATTTACTATTTCCACCAGGCTATACAGTCTTGTATTACCTGTTTTATTACTGTTCTTATAATCAAGAGCTTTTTGTTCATCATCCCAGCTAAAGAACTTAGCCTGAGCAAGGTCGAATTTGGTAGGGTCACCTATACCGGCAACAATACCGATGGATGTCGATGACATTCCTCCTGTAGGCTCTATCTTTGCATAGCTCAGACATTCAAGGATGTTAAAGTCCTGTGCTATCAGCCAAAGGAGCATCTGCGTACTCTCACAGACGGAGTAGTTCTTTGACAGTCGGTTAAACGGCTCTTCCATTGACACAAAGTATCTCAGGTGAGCATAATCGAAGAAAAAGCGTCTCTTGGCCACGCCATATTTCCCTGACAGCGACTTTTGTTCAAAGTCGATAACGATTTCACCACTGTATCTATCCCTGTCGATTCTTTTAATTTCTATCTCGCTCCAGTATTCCTTTACTCCATAGCAGTTTGATATCTCGATGATTCTTTTCAGTTCAGCATCGGTAATATCCTTCAACTGACGTGTTCCTGAAGCGAAGGTAACAGGGTGATTCTCCTCGATACCCTCAAAGTCAAGATCTTGGGCCATGAAACACTCATAGCCCGTGCCTGGTTTGTTTTCTTTATAGTCCCATCCGTTATTTGCAGGAACTACGTCAACGATTTTTGATGTATGTCTGATTCTTGCTTTCATAATTATTCAGTTATTATCTGTTGGAATTAAGTCATCTATATATGCCCACTGAGAGTAGTTAGAAAGTTTATACCAATGGAAGCTGCCACCGTCAGCAACCCACACCATCTTTGCATGTTCGCTATACAGCCCTATCCTATATGCTTTTTTGCCGTCCTTCATGTCGAACATCAGAAGGATGTCTTTTCCCTCTTCCGGCTCTTCTGAAGACGTATCGTGCCATGCTATGCCAAGATATGTTTTGGCACCATGTACAAAAGCCTCCTGAGTACTGATAGGATAGCCTTTTGACCTCATGGTGTCAGCCACAGCAGCCTGTAGTAGTTTTTCTTTTGTTTGATTCGTCATTGTCAGTCTCTTTTTCTGATTTGAACAGTCACCTTATCACCCACCTTCAGGGAGTCAGGAATTTCCATCACGATATCCTTGTAGCCTTGTGTCAGCTTCTCAGAACAGATAACAACGCCTTCTACTGTCACTCCCTGTTCTGCCATCCACTTGGCACCAAATTCTACAGCGTCCAGCATGGCATAGCCGTCAAAGTGGGTCAGCTCCATCATCTTTGTCTCGCCATAGTTGGCATATGACTTATCGAGCTGGGGCATAAGCCATTCTTTACCTGCTTTTCCTATATCACCACTCATTCGCTCTTCACAAAGGTCAATAGCTGTTTGCACATCCTGTAGTGCCTGGTTATAGAATGATTTTCCTTTTGAATTATCATTCTTCCAGAGCGAAGAGAGTATCTGATGTAACTTATCGGTGTTAATGACGCACATTTATTTGTTATGTTTGGTTAGCCATTTCATTTCTTACACACTCAAAGATCCTGTCACGGAAGATGCCTACTATGTCTGCATTCTGCTTGGCATGGTTCTTGGCATAGTCAAGCATACTTGCCAGTTCTTTTTCAAGGGCAGACATGTCAGGACCTTCTACGAGAAGGTACAGCTCCTTTTTCTCTGCAGGAATATATTGGGAAGGCCGTCCTTCTACTGAATAAGCAAAGGGTCGCTCTTCCTTCCAGGACTCATCACCCTCATAGTTCGTCTGCTCTGTCATTGTAACGCCGAGGATGGGATAATGCCCTTGCATATCCCATTTGAGGATGGTGACAGGCTTTCCTTGACCGTTGACCACTTTCATTTCGCCAGCTTCTATCTCAGGGCGATACTTGATATTAAAAGGTATTGTCCTCATTGTTCTTTGATATTCTTTAGGATGTCAAGAGAAATATTTATGTCATTGATGACAGATCTGATATTTTGCCGTGCTTCAGAAATATTTCTGATACCCAGCCAAATCTCTTCAGAGGGAACACCTTCTATGTTCATGATCCATTCGTCCAGGCCCTCTCCCGACTTGTTTAATGCTTCGTTGAGCCATTCGATATGTTGCCGTTCATCCTCTGCAATCCTTTCATATCTTTGCAGCATAGACTTTTCTTTTTCTGCATTCATACACCGTAATCCTTGAAGTTGAGGTTTACCACATTATCGAACATGTCCTTGACAGTTATCTTTGTCCTGTCTCTATCCTTTTTAAGAGGAAAGCCCTCCAGATACAAGGCAGCCTTCATCCAGTTGTTGGACACATATCTGTCAAGGTCTCTCTCACACTCATGTTTCAGTCCGTAGGTGGTTTTAGATTTCGCTCTTGGATCTACGTTGTTCCATTTACTGTTTGTCACATTACTGGCACACCAAGACCTTATCTTTCTTAGGAAGTCTTCGGCTTCCTCTTCCGTCATACGATGAAACGACATGATTTCCTTGATGATGGGTTCTTTGACGTTTTCCAAGTCAGGGTTATTATTCAGTCTACTCATATTTTTTGTATAAGTTTAAGCATTAAAGGTCATCCTCTTCGCTAACATCAGCATCTTTGTTTTCTATAAACTCCTTCATATTCTCGTTGACGGAGTTTTCTATGTCCTCACGAATTTTGTCTTCGTCGAATACGAAGACCTTGCCAAGGATGCCAAGGGAAACCGCTTCCTCGTTACCCTCTTCATCCGTCACGCTGCCGATGTTGAATATCCAGTAGTCCGTCAGGTCTATCTTTCCGTGTCTTAGTTTCTCCACGGCGTTAGGGATGACATCCGTTGACAGTTTGTTTGCCAGCTCCTTGCTTTCCGCTGGAAATTCTATCCTGTTCTCGAAGATGTCATCGATAACCTTTTCCACTACGCCTGTTACGGCATTGGCATGTTGGTTCTGTGATGGCCTTGTACTCTTCATGGCTCCGTACATGACCAGGGCCACTGCCAGATACACCACCGATGCCACTGTTGATTTTGCTAAGTTCTTAATCATAGTCAGCTATTTAAAGGAAACATTTTCTCCATCTGTTCATCGATATTATTTCTGAGAGACAGCTGTGCAGCTATTCTGCCATCCAAGCTGTCAAGGTAGTCCTCCAGTTCTTTCCTGGCTTCGGCGATATAGTACCCTTTTGATGTTGCCATCAGTCCCATTATCAGCCCTTCCGTGCGGATGTAGTGTAACACTTTTCTGAGTCGTACAGGGTTGGCTGCATACTTTGTCAGGTGATGCCTTATCATCTTTTTGTTCGTCAGAGCCTTGCTCTTACCCACACACGACTGCAGGATCTCCAGAACGGCAGGAAGGAGTATCTTTTGCTCGTAGTCGCTGAGCTTACACGTCTGTCTCTCAAAATTTTTAATCATTTTTACAGATGTTAAATTCAACACTTCTCGTTATAATCCCTGATGAATCTTTCGGCTTCATCCCGTATCGCCTTGATGTTACTTATCAGGTGGTTACGGTATTGCCAGACGATGACATCATAGACAGTCGATTCAGGATCTATGCCGTAGTCGTTAGCTCCAAACGGCTGCTTGGCGCTGTCGTTTTTCTCCCATACGGCAATAGAGTAAGTAAACAGTCCGAAAATATTACCAAGGAACACCTCTTCCGCTTTCATCTGTGTGATGTCCTTTGTACGGAACATGCCATAGGTGTTCGGGCCGATATTCTTGTTTCTGAGTCCCGAACCCCATATATCCTTATGGATGCGAAGGATTGTTGTCAGATCCTTGCTTTCCTCCAGCGTTTTGATGAAGTCACCGGCCACATCGATGATGTGTTGCTGCCGGTGTTTCTCTTCGTGTTGAATTCTGATCTCTTCCCGACGGAATATTTTGTTCCAAAGGGTCTCTCTGATGATTTCCATACCTGAAGGGGTTAGTTCTTACCACCATTCGTGTCACCGCCACCGTTGTTATTGTCGAACATCGTTCTATGGAACGTTGTCGGTGCCGGCTTCTTCTGAAGCAGTGCTATGAAGTCATCACTTGGTGCCATGATGCAGATTGTCAGCGACGACTTGTCACGCGGCGAAAGAGTTACCTTGAAGTTCTGACCCAGTTCATTCTTGATGGCGTTCAGTTCCTCCAGGCTTGTGTTCGTTTTCTGAAAGGTCATCTTCCAGTTGTCAGGCTCCCCACTCTCCTGGATGCTCGCATCCTTCTGAGGTTCTGTGAGAGCCTTTTCCATCACTTCCAATACAGCAGCTACTATTCTATGATATTCGCTGCCTTTCATTTTGTCTACTGTAATGTTTGCCATAATAAAAACCTATTAAAATTTATTTTACATTGTTATCTCTTTAGCTTACGTCCTGGCGGTCTCATCATGTGTCTGGCCATATGGAAGCATTTCCTTCGCCACATCTCGTCATCATCGTCAGGGTCACGACCCCATCCACCGCCGGGACTTCCACCGCCACCGCCATGCGATTCCGCAAAGGTGGCAGCCTCTTTGATATATCCCAGGGACAGTGCTGTGGCCACTGCTGCTATCTCGTTGCCAGCCCGTGCAAGATCCTCTACGATGGAGCCGTCAAAGATAGTATGATACATGTTATCGAATACCCTCCGTTCTGACGGTTGCAGTGAGTCAGCATAGTCACTGATACGCTGGTATCGCTGTTTTGTTTCCTCTGCAGCGATGTCCCATCCCGTTGCACTCATATCACGCAGTGTCTTCTCTTGGAGTGTCGGCAGATCCTTGTTGATGGCACGTTGCAGGGCGTGGTATTCACGCTCAGCCTCCAGCCTCCTTCTGGTAATCTCTGCAAGCTGCTGTTCAGCAGTATGAAGTTTTTCCGTTTTATCTTGCAGTTTACCTTCTATCTCATCCAGTTTTGACTGTCGCGATTCTATTTCTTTGACCAGCCGCTCCTGCGTCATTTTCCCGTCAGCAGCCTGTTTTTTCAGGTCTTCAATTTCTTGTAGAATATCCGTTTTATTCTTATTCAGATTCTCCACCATTTTCGCCAGACCTTTTGTCTTGATGTCGGTGCGCTGCATTTCCCTTTCAAGGAGCTTTAGTTCCTCCATCTGTCCACCGACTTTCTGTTCCAGGTTCTCACAGGTTTCCTTCAGCCATAGCCAGTACTCTTCCGATGTTCTGTGTCTGGCTCCCGTGATGTTGACGTTATCGCCACGTTCCAATCCCCACCGCTTGTTTACCTCTGCAGCAGCGTCATGGAATTGTTTATATTTTTTTCTTGCATTTTCCATGTTGCTACCACACACGTCATTGAAGGAAATTTTTCCTTTCTCGTTGACGGGTACCACGGTGCAGTGAACATGTGGGTTTTTCTCGTCGAGATGTACGACGAAAGCTATGATGTTTTCCTCGCCGAATTGTCTGCTGACAAAGTCATACATATCCTTCGCCCATTTTTCGATATCCTCTTTGCGTTGAATATGCCTGTTGTCAGCCCCTCGTGCGGTATTCACTTTCTGGTCACCGAATGCCAGACGGTGCATCTGGTCTCGTGACCCACCGAGGATAATGTTCGCTATTGTTCGTCTGTTAGGAGCCTTACCCTCTTTCTTTTTCTTTTTGTTAGGATCCTCGATGCCACGGTTGCGAAGATTATCTTTGAAGCGTTGTACGATGGAGTAGTTTTTGTTGACCGGCATGATGACCCCACCCCTTCCCACTTCGAAATTCAGGTCCACTCTTGTAGGGTCATAGTACCCGAATTTCTTCACGTCGGGGTCCATCACAGAGTAGTTCCGTAGGTGCTCTCTGCTCTGTCCGGAAGACATTCCGTAGCCTGGGCGTAGGTCGAAAACTTGCTTTGCCATGTTTTTGATTTACTTCATTACGTGCAACGTTATTGGGGTCTCGGGGTGGTACCCTGAGCCTAACCAAAACCCGAGCTTGCTCCCCGTCAGGAAAGGGGTTTTGGGCTGTTTGGGACACCAAACTGCGTATTAGGCTTGGTGATTGTGAAACAATCCGGTCGCGCAAGCGCCGTCTGGAGGGTTTGAAAAAACCTCCGTAGGGTTCTTTAGGACGGCCATGGCCGTTTATGGAGGCCGATGGCCTACAGATACGTCACCTTGAAGGTGAGACTCTGTTAGAGGCGATTTTTCGGGGTGACCGTTTTTTTGGTCGGAACCCTCTTGTGGGGTAAGACCAGAAATGTTATTGAGCCGAACGGTATTTTTGTAGCCATCCGTCTTGATGGATGCGGCACCTATGGCACATAGCGTGTCGAGGAATTTCCTCACCGATGATCGGTCCCATGACCAGACCTTCGCCAGTGTCTGTATGCTGGAGTTGAGAAATTCGTCATCCTTCGTGAGAGCTGCCAGGCGCTCACGGTTTATCAAGTCGAAGAAGGCTTCAGCCTTGGTATAGCGATGCGGCCCTTGGTTCGCATATCCCTGGAACAGGAAGTTCCACAGGGCGAAGTCCGTGCTGATCAAAACCTGTTGGTCAGCCGGTGTAGCTGTCGGCGTCAGTCGTGAAATATCATTTTGTTTATCCATGTGGTTTTACTGTTGTTTTTTCTGTTGAAAATACTGTTGATTTTCCTGCTGTTTTTAGTGTTGTAAAACGGGCAGGTTTCATGCTGCCATTTTCAGTTCGCGGCTGTCTTTTTCCTCCTGCGGAATCCGCTTTCTTCCGAGCGGTTTTTCCATTGGGTTTTTGTTAGGATAAAAGAATGCCGCTATGAGGATGATGAACATCGTTTCTGCGATGATGAATATCCTTGGTGACAGTGTCAGCGTCACCAGTATGGACAGTGCGAAACCGAAGAATATCTTCCGGCTGTCATGCAGTCTTGTGAACAGCCAGTCGGCTATTCTGTACGAGAATAGCGACAGCCCCATCACTGCTGCTGTGATGGTGGCGTAGGGACTGGTAATAAAGGGTATATAAGTTTTCAGAACGGGGAATTTCTCCGCACACTTTTCAGCAGTCTTTTCACCAGAGTTTTCCACCATGTTCCGTGCTGCCTCCAACATGTCTGAGGCAGTATGGAAATCGATGTATTGGTAGGCCAGTATGGCCAGCAATACTATCAGGATGTAGAACTTCCTGAAGGTGTCGCTTCGTCTCATGCCGTCGTATATGCGGCGGCAGAATTTTCCTATTGCCGTGGCTGTCTTTTTCAGCCATGGCCACTGTGCTGACAGAAAGGTAAAGCCGTTGCGCCAGATGCCCGGCTTATCTTTCCTTGGCCGTACATAGTAGGCGTATGCAAACGGTATGGCTGTCAGTATCAGTGCCAGTATTATTTTGATGTTGAGTATGACCATACGATACATTATTTAATAATGATGACTGAGGTTATCCGAAGTGCGAAAAAGTTGTTCTCGGATCCTCCTGTTCCAGTATCTCCGTGTCCTCTTCGTCAGCGAAGTGTAGCAGCTGCAGCTGGTACTTGACATCATCGAACATCGTGTCCATGGAGTCATAGAATGCCACGGACATCCCTTCGATGATGCCGTACTGTCTGGAAGAGAGTTGTATGATGTACATCTCATCCTCGTAAGGCATAGAGTAGGCAATGACTTTATAGTCCTTGCCGGAGCCTTGTGCGATGGCATAAAGAATATTTACATTTATATTCTTTGCCAAGTCCTCTACGAGGTCTTCCAGCCATCCCTGCGCCAGCAGGTTTATCTGCACCTCTGAGCAGTCTTTTCTGGGTTTCAGTTCTGCTTCGTCAAGGTTAAATTTCTGGGGAAAGGAATCTTCCAGCAGCCTGCTGAACTTCTTGAAGTTCTGCTGTGCCGTCTCGCTGACGGTATAGTTATTGATGACAGTCTGTTCCATAGTTAAAGCGATTGTTTAATGTATGTTCGGATAAAGTATTCCGTGAGGACAGACGTCAGCTTTTCCGTCTCTTCCTTGGAAGACTTGTCGTAGTCTTTCCCGTCCAGGGAAGACAATGTCCTGGGCAGCTTCTCTGCTATGCTGTTCAGGCACTCCTCCTGTTCCTCCGTGATGGTTGCCATGGCATAGTTGTCGATAGACAGGAACGGTTGGATAATCATCCACCGGTAGTTGGCCGTCTGCTTATCCGTCAGACGCACTTCCTTCTCGATATCCCGTTGAACAGCCATCGCGTTTTGTACGATACGCCTGTTGAAGCGCATCGACAGGTACATCATGATTCTGCTGTTCACGGCATTCTCCGGATCAGCGGAAGCATTCCTATAGAGATTATCAAAGAGCGTTGCCGTCTCTTGTGTGATAATCTCCAGCTGTTCCTGTGTCACCTGTGGCAGGAACAGCATCAGAGAACGAAAGCATCTGTCCTCTTTTTTGATAAATTCCAGCATCTGCTGTTCCTTCTTGAAGTTCGACTCCTTCAGCAGTTTTTTGTATTCAGACATCGTTGTCTGGAGGTTTTTGAAGGCAGGTTGTTTGTCAGCCTCTTCATAGAATTTCTTGGCAGCCTTGAAGTCTTCGGATGCCAGGGTCTTGTCGCGGTCTCTTGCCGTATGGATCTTCAGATACAGGATGTCCTTCATGGTTCTTTTCTTCTCCATGACAGCCCGTTCAATCTCTGTGCGGATGCTGTCGGAAACCATGAAGAAATCTATGGCGATGGCACTGTTGGAATCTATGGTGGAGTCACGCATCATCAGTGAGAATGTCGTGTCCTGCAGTGCCACCCATCGGGATGCTTTCTTCGCCAAGCTTTCGATGCTTGGCTCTTTCATGCCTCGCAAGTCTGAAAGCACTTGACGACAGGCACTTACGGCTTCAGCCGTGTTTTGAAACTCAAAACTGTTGTTCTTTTCGCTGCAAGCGGAAAGGACTGTCACGCATGCCATGACCATGATGGTCAGGCAAAGGATAAGATTGTTTTTTCTTTGTTGCATAGTCTGATGATTTTTATATTGTTTTCTACGTGCAAAGTAACGTAATAATCAGCAGACCAAAGAAAAAACGAGTTTCAATCTCTTGAATTAACTATTTTAAGACTGAAAGAAAATATCTTTGTAAGATATTGATAATCATGTAGATACAAGCAAATTGAAAAATTTACGTTGTTGTAAGATGCTGAATACTAAGCAGTTACGAAAACGTATAATTCTAAAAATAACGGCTGTTTTTACCTTTGTTTACACAATTATCAGCCGTTAAAAGGCTAAGATATGCTGGCAATGCAAAAACCCTTTTACCATATAACCGTTATACGGGTGTTTTTGAGAAATACAAAAACATTCATGAATAGCGGTAACGCTCTTTGGTTTTTGCCAGGAAGCACGTCATTCTGACGTTTGCGCCAGCGTTTTCGACCATCTTGATGAAGCAGTCAGCGGTCTGTCCTGTCGTGACGATGTCATCGATTACCAGGACTTTCTGTCCGCTGAGCTTATCGCTGTCGATAAGGATATTTGACAGTACGTTTTCCGTACTGGAGATATGTTTCTTGTCGCGTTTGCCGATGACATGAACGTAGTTGAATCCATTGATGGCGTTACATTTCTCGCATAGCGTCTTGGTGAAACGCTTGAAGCGTCGTGTGTAGGTATGCTGACAGCTTGCCGGTACACAGACGATGATGGTGTCTGACAGATCCATCATCCGCAGGCTTCTGGCTATCATGTTGGCAGCCCATGTCGTTGCCGTCTTACGACCATCCTTGAAGAGGAGTATTCTCCGTGAAAGGTCCTGCTCTTCGAATGAAGCCTTTCTCAGCCGTCTTTGCGGCGTGTAGTTATAAAGGGCAATCTTTAGCATATTCTTCTTATATTTTAGTTAGAAAAAAAGGGGCAGGAGGGTAAGCCCCTCCTGTTTATTCCTTCTCGTCTTTCTTGACCAGCTCCCAGCTGGTGACGGCGAATACGATGTGTTGAACCTTCTTGCCGTCCTTCTCGTATTCCTCCGGCTTGAAGTAGCCTTCGAGAGTGACGAGCTGACCTTTCTTCAGCTGCTCGAAAGCGCTGGCGTTCTCATTCTTGCGCCATGCCTCGACGTTCAAGAATGCCGTTGTGCGCTTCTCTTCACCGTTTACGGTTTCCTTACGGCTGATGGCTATGCCGAAGCGAGCTACTGAAGCAGTTGCAAACTGATTTACTTTTGCATCCTGACCGATGCGACCTGTTACTGAGAAATTGTTCGTTGTGTTCATAACTTTAATTTTTTAGCTGTTAATAAATAATTTTTACGTGCAATCAAAAGCTGGCAAGGTGAAGTCATGCAAAGGCAAGGAATTTCAAGTAAAATTTCGGAATACCCCATTTTGTTTAGGCCTTGGCCGTTAAGAAGAAAATGCGGAAGGCTGCCGACATTTTATGCAGAAATCGGGAGTTCGCGACCAGTACTTGACGGATGACGCTTGCGCTAACTTTGCAAAGGAAAAATAGCCATTGACAGCGGATTGGAAAATGAAAGAACACAGAACAGAATTATGAAGAAGGTGCAAGGTTTGGGTGCGTAGTGAAGAGTCATGTCCGTCTGTGCCAGGCTCGGCAGGTATGCCTGCCAGTAGGAATACTGAAGAGAAGATCTTGCGCCGACGTGCCATTTTGTCGTGGTGCAGCGAAAGGATATGATGGCCCACTGCCATCAGGTGAACCAAGAGAGGTCTGTTTGTCCCGACGGCTTTCTGCAGGAAGGGATGCTGGCGGTCAAGAGAAACACATGTTGCTGTCTGTTGCCAGACAGTGCGCCAAGGATGACGGGATTTTTTCAGGAGGTGGCTTACCCTCCTGCCCCTTTCCTGACAGAGGATATGCAGCTGCCCTGCAGCAGCACGCCGACGTGCTAAGGAACAGGCTCAGAAGAGCTGGAAAAGAAGACTCTCCAAGGGCTGTAGCATGGTCACCAGCGTGTCACCTGCTGGAGATTGCGTCACCTTCCGGCTTGCCGGAATTTTAGTGGTATCAGGAACATTTTTTGTTTCAAAAAAAATGCCCTTTTGCGTCATCACGACGAAAGAGGGCCAATACTAACAAATATGAAACAAAAACTATTCACTGATACCTTTTCTTTTTCCCACTGATGAATTGATGGATGAGCGTGTATAGCTCATCCCGAGACTCCTTCTCGTTGAAGTGCTCACCCAGCATTTCAATACGCTTTTTGATATTTGAGTTCAGCGTATCAGAAGTGTTATAAGTTACCACGATGCAGGGAATATCCTTTTTCACGGCATTCATCATCATGTTTTGCGTTCCACGGCTTTTGCCGTCCCAGAACGCTATCAGGAAATCTGCACAGGCAGCCATCTCTGCATTACGGATAGGCCCTGCTGCCTTGCCGTGTTTCTTCCAGTCCGCAGGATGGCGTTCTATGGCGATGCCATTCTCTTGTGCATACTGTTCTCCCAGGGAGTCAGCTCCAGCTGCTCCCCCACTGACGATGACGGGTGTGCTGTCACCTGCCATGCGAGGTATCGCCTCGTTGCATACCTTTGTCAGGAGCGTGTAGTCATTGAAGTCACGCCCTCCGGCGATGATAATCTTGTATTGTCTCTTCATATGTTGAAATTTCTACGTGATATGGTGAAAAATCATTTTCACCAAGCTATTCTGTATCTTGGATCATCTGCTGGAGCACCGTCCAACAGGCGGTGCATCATCAGGAAATTCCTGATGATGTTAAAGAACGGTATCAGCTCCTTTTCCTGTTGCGGGTTCTCCCGTAGGGTATGGGGAACAGCTGTTCCCATCAGGATATCATATTCCTCTACATGATAGAGAGCTGCCAGTTTCTCCAGAACTGGCAGAGACAGTTTCTTGATACCTTTTTCGTATTCCATATAGTCGGGTAGGCTGATACCCAGGTATTCAGCCACCTGTTTTTCCGTGAAATGCGCCATGGTGCGCAACCTTTTTACTATATTCATATTTATGTATATATGTAAAGAGTTATAGATTAAAATATGTCTATGTTGGTCCACCACATTTTCGAAAGGCACCTGACGGCAGTTGCCACTGTTGATGTTGTGGAACCAGTATTGGTGCGGAATATTCGTACGATGTCGCCAGATGACGCAGGTACGGCGTTATGGCGAGATACGGGTTTCCGCTGTTGATAAGCGTTTTCAGGTCAGTATTCCGCTTCATGGTGTAGCCAAACTCCCTTTCAAAGCTGATCAGCCTGTCGGCCTGCTGACGGCTGACACATGCCGCTGATGCGAACTGGTCACAGTTTCCGAAGACGCAGAATTTACAGCTACAACGTCCAAAGCCCATGAAGTAACACGGATGGGGTCGGACACGGTACTTTTCCAACAGATCCCATATCTGCTGTTCCTTCCAGTCCCGGATGGGACGGAAGCGGTCGATATGACGGGGATGGCGACCGTTGCGCAGGTCTGCCCTGTCAGGTTCCAGGATGGCATAGCTGGCTCGCTGTTTACTCTCCTCTCCCCTCTCTCCAGACAGTACGAGCGTACGGATGCCCTGAAATCTCTCCTGATGGCGTAGTGCGGTAGCACAGACATCTATCTTCAAGTATGCGCTACACCATCGGGTGCGCAGATCCGGCGACGGTTGTGGAAATTTCCGTCGTGTCGATGGTTTTCCATTGACACCACCTGTCTGCTGTATGGAACCGTCAGGCAGCTCATAGCAAACAGGAGCCGTCAGGCTGTCGTTGCGAAGCATTTCCCGCTCGAAGCCACCCTCTTTCCATTGGAAGTAGACGGGAACACCAAAGGCCTCTCCCAGCTTTCTGCAATAGTCTGGAGTTACCTCCCAGTCAAAGAGGCTCTTTCCTCTGCCGTCTATCTCCTGGTGCCAGAGTTCTATCTTCTCTTTCGGTATGCCGTTTTCCAGCAGGAACAGTAGCAGTGCCGTGCTGTCTTTTCCTCCTGAGAAGCTGACGATATACCGGTCATAGCTATGTATGTCGAAGTCTTTCATTTTTGTCTTGTGTTTAGATAAACATTCCTTCCCTTCTCAGCTGATGATATTCCTGAAAGATTTTTTCCTGACGCTCCTTTTGGTTAGAGTAGTACATATCTTCGCTGACATAGGTGAAGAACCGCATGTTCAGGCCGTTAAGAACCTGGCCGCGAAGCATGCCACCACCCTGCATGAATACGTCGTATGAGGTGATGGTGTCCTTGGTATATTTATCCGAGGATTTATCACCGATGACATCAAACCACTTCCATCGAAGCAGCATGTTTTCCACCTTTCTATCGAAGTCAAGTTCCAGGCCTTTAGGCTTCAGATACCGCTCCGTATAGCGGTTAAAGGCATGAGGGGTGATGTCACAGATGAACCCCATGCCGTCAGGCATTCTGCCTTTACTCTGGACGTTTTTATACAGCCCTACTGGGTCAAACCAGAGAATACCCTTTCCACAGTTGATATCCTTTTTCGGTTTCTCGATGGAATAGGTTGTGTAGCAGAAGGTATGGATCAGTCTTTTCTTTTTATGTTCCTTGCTACGACACATAAACACCATTCTCCAGTGGTTGC
>Ga0310786_10007956_pt1 | contig 13708 bp, 8 predicted proteins | sample AusTroGonzalo_MG_FD_203881 | JGI IMG/M metagenome (GOLD analysis project Ga0310786, IMG submission 203881) | Bovine rumen microbial communities from tropical cattle in Woodstock, Queensland, Australia - Gonzalo_03 (v2) (version 2) | ecosystem: Host-associated > Mammals > Digestive system >... | reverse complement strand
CCCGCCGATTGGCACCTTCCCAGCAAGGCTGAGTTCGAGACCCTGTTTAGGGCCGTGGGCGGAACACAGGATAAGGAAAATGAAAAAAAATGGATGGGAGCAGGCACCAAGCTCAAGTCCACTAGCGGTTGGGAAAGCAGTGCGAAAGGCTTGGCCTTTGGCTTGGCCTTAGCGATGCCTGCACACATCAAGTCCAAAGATGGATTGAAAAACTTGAGTGACTTGAGTATAAGCAGCAACGGAACGGATGATTATTCCTTTACTGCGTTGCCTGCGGGCATCAAGGAAGTGTATTACAACTACGAAGGCTTCTATGCGGAGTTCTGGAGCTCTACTGAGGTCAATAGCGAGTTCGCCAATAACGCTCAAGCGTACAAATTGCACTTGGTCAGCCCCACTAAGACTGCGGTCCTGAACGGAACCTTCAAGGAATTCGGGTTGTCTGTCCGTTGTGTTAGAGACTAATTCCGCCGGGGCTTTTTGCCATTTTGTCTACGGTTATTGTGGTGGGGGACGCTTTTTTATGGTGAAAAAGGTTATTTTCCCATATAAGGAGTATGCGTATGGAATGTTTGAAGCTTCCCCTGTGTGCGGCATGTTCGCTTGCCGCAGTTTCTGCCTTTGCTGGCCCTATCACCACGGTTCCGTGGAATGGCCATCCGGGTGCAGCGTCTTTCACGTTTGATGACGGCCTGCATTCCCAGACGAACAACCTGACCTTCTTGGATAACATGCCCGATGTGTCGGTGACGTTCTTTGTCTGCACGAACACGATGAATTTCGCGAGCAATTCGCAGCCCCACCTGAACTACGCCAAGAAGGGGCACGAAATCGGCAACCACACGATGAACCACAAGAATTTGACCCAGGAGTCGAATCCGTCTTCGGAAGTTAGCGGTGCGGCATCGAAACTCAGGGGCATGGGACTAGAGGCGACCTCCTTGGCGACTCCGTACTGTGCACAGAACCAGACGGTAAAAAACGCCATCAACCAGGAACACTTCATTAACCGCGGGTGCGGTGGCAGTGGCCTTACGGGCTGGGACAGTGAACCTGACTGGATGCAGATCGATTCTCACTATTGGCAGGCTAGCAGCAATGTGGCGAGTTTCAAGAGCAGTTCTGACCAGGCGGCGAGCGGCAGCAAATGGCATGTGCAGTTGAACCACGGTGTCGGTGGCGACTGGGATGTGATTTCTGCTGCCGACATCAAGACGCTTATCGAGTATGCGGTCAGCAAGAACCTCTGGGTGGCTAGCTTCTCGACGGTGGGTGCGTACCTGCGTGCGCATTTTACTATCGACAAGGCGACCGCTACGAATACTTCTAATGGTTTCAAGGTAACTTGGACTTCTCCGCATGCCCACATGCCCAAGAGTGTGCCGCTGCGCGTGAAGATTCAGGGTGCCCAGGGACAGACCGTGAGCCAGAAGGGCAAGGAAGTCAAGCCCAATTCCGACGGCACGTACACCATCGAATTCATGGCGTTGGAACTCGAGGTATCCGGCGAACCTATCGAAGTCAAGCCGTTCAATGGTGCAATCGAAATCCCGGGAACGCTGGAAGCAGAAAACTACGACACTTACGCTTATAGCGATGCCGACGGCAAGAGTGACGAAACGGGCTACCGCAGCGATGATGCTGGTATTGTGAAGGCTGGCAACGGCTACGCGCTCGGTTACACGAATGTGGACGATTATTTTGAATACACGCTCGACGTGAAGACCGCCGGCAAGTACAAGGTGATTATCAACGGCGCGACGGGCAATTCTACGGCATCATCCGTGACGGTTTCCGTGGGCGACAAGAAGGTGCAAACCGAAATCCCGTCTATGGGTAACTGGGATACATATTCCGAAGTCGAAGCGGGCGAACTGGAACTTGCCGCGGGCAAGCAGACGCTCCGCCTTACAATAAATACCGATTATGTCAATGTGGACTGGATCAAGTTCGTGGATGCTTCTGCGCCGCAGTCCTCGAGTTCCGTGGCGGAATCTTCCGGTTCTGTGGAGCCGGAATCGAGTTCTTCGGGCCCGACCTTCATTCCGCAGAACCTTGCGTTCGAAAAGGGCGCAGTCATGGTACGCTGCCAGGTGTTCGACATGAACGGGCAACTGGTGAAGTCCGCGAACGTTGTGGCGGGCTCGGTAGGTGAGGCTTGGAACGGCATGAAGGCCGGCCTTCGCGATGGCATGTATGTCTTGCGCTACGGCGCTGCCGGCACCGGCGAAATGCGGACCGTTCAGGTGAAAAAATAGCGACGCTTGTAGTATTGCTCTCTTAGCCCCTTGAGGATTATTCCTCGGGGGCTTTTTTGTTATCTTTTGTGCAATAATTATACGAGGTGTTATGCAGTCCTGGACTGAAATCAAGAAAATCGAGAACCCGACCGAAGAACAGCAGCTCGAAGCGGTGGGTCTCAACTGGTATGCTATCAGTTTGATTGAGAATCCGACCCCTGCCGTGCAGAAGGCCGCGTTTGCGCAGAACGTGCAGGCGATTCTCTACGTGAAGAATGGTTTGTGTGAAGATTTGAAGACTGCGCTCAATTCCCTGGACGAATCGGCTCTCCAGAATGCCGTGAACGGCGACCCGAATATCCTCAAGTTCGTGACGAACCCCGACCTGCTCAAGGCGGCTGTTCGTGCCGATTGGAAGATTGTCCGCAAGATTGAGAATGCGGGTGAGGATTTGTGGGCCGAGGCGGTCCGTGCAAGTGCCGATGCGCTCAAGTTCGTGGGGAATCCTGGAGAAAAGGTGCTGATGGCTGCCGTCGAGCGCGACTGGCACTACCTGCAGGAGATTGTGCGCCCGAGCGCCGCCGTGGTGGCTGCTGCCGTGAAGCAGGATTACCATGCTTTTGAGTTCGTGAGCATCAAGGACCGCACGGAGCCGGTGCAGCTGACCGCCGTGCGTACGGACTGGCGTTGCATCCAGTACCTGCAGCGTGCATCCGAGAAGGTGCAGATGGAGGCCGTGCGCCAGACGAAGGATGCCTTCGCCCTCATCAAGAATCCCGCCGAGGCGGTCAAGGAATTCTGCAAGTAGTTTTTGCGTAGGGTGTCGCGATGGAGAACCCGCTGGTAAAACTCGAAGGAGTATCGTTCCGCTACCCGAAATCGGGTGTGGAAGCGCTTTCGGGTGTGTCGCTTGAAATCCCGCGGGGGAGTTTCTTTGCATTGCTGGGCCCGAATGGCGCCGGAAAGACGACGCTTTTGCGCCTGCTGTGCGGGCGCTTCGCGAAATTCTCGGGCACGATTGCGCTTGCAGATGAAGTGCACGGCTCGAACGCACCCCGTAGTTCGCGCGGTCCGAGTGCATCTTCTGGCCCGAACTCGCGCAGTTTGTGCAATCGGAATGTGTCTCGTGACCCGAGTGGACTTTCTGCCCCGGCTTCGCAAAGCGCGTTCCTCGATCCGCTCGCCTGTGGCATATTGCTCGAGAATCCGGGCGTATACCCGAAACTTTCGATAAACGAGTACGTGGATTATTTCGTGGGCTTTTATGCAGCGCGCATTCCCGATTGGAACGAGCAGGGGGCTCGTGAGCGCATTGCCCGCCTGGCGAAAAAACTGGAGCTCCCCGCGCTTGATACCCGCATGGGCGCACTTTCGCTGGGCAACCGCCAGAAGGTGCAGTTACTGCGGGCGATGGCGACGGGTCCGAAACTCCTGATTCTTGACGAACCGGTAGCGAACCTCGACCCGATTTCGCGCGAGACCGTGTGGAAACTCATTGCGGATTGGCGCAAGCAGGAAGGTGGCACGGCCATCGTCTGCTCGCACATCCTTGCCGAGATGGAAGAGGAGGCGACCGACTACGCTATTATCGACCGCGGGCGTGTCCTGAAGAGCGGGCGAGTCGCCGACATCGCGAATGAAACTGCGACATTCAAGGTAGAGGTCCGCGGCAATACACCTGCGGGAGCAACTTTGGAACAGGTGCGCGTGGCCCTGAAAAATGCGGGAATCGACGCGGATGTTTTAGACGAGAAAGCCAATCTCGCGAAATTATATCGTGAAGTTGTCTCCAATAATTAATGTGTAATGTGAGATGTGAAGTGTGTAATTTCACAGTAGTCATTACACACTACACATTGCGACGAAGTCGCATTAGAACGTTTGCGACAAGTCAAACGCGAACCTGCCCCAGGCAAACCCTTCCGGGCCCCAGTCGCTCAGGTTTTTCTTGAACGCATAATCCAGGCGGAACGTGAGGAACTGCCAGTGGTATCGGAGTCCGAGCCCTAGCGCTTCCCTGGCTGCTTCCTTGTAAACATCTCTCTCGTTGTCCATCACTCGGGTCCAGTCGTAGAACTGCACTATCTGCCAGTGGCGCCAGTTTTTCCAGGGGAGTGTCCAGCGGATTTCCTCGTTTATGCGCAGGTATGTCGGCGTGAGTCCGGTGTTAATGACCGTATCGATGACTTCGTTGCCTTCGTCGTCGGTGCTGCTGGTGTAACTCTCGTAACTTGCAAAGATGCTCCGGAACCGGTAACCGCGCACGGAACGTGTACCACCTTGGTAGAACACGCGTGCATCGTCTTCAAGAGCCTTCTCAAAGAACCTTCCTACGCTTCCGCTAAGTGCGCCGTAGAACGTCCAGAACAGCGGGTGGTACAGGTTGACGGTCGCCTCGCCATAGGTGTAGGGGTTGCCTATCATGGTGAGTTTTTCGAGGTCTGCATTCAGGTTCGTGCCCGCGCCGATTGTCGGTGCCACGCGCACGCCCTTCGTGGGGTTGAAGTAGTCGTCGGTGTAGTCGAAGGTCAGGGCTATTTCGCCTTTCACCTTGTACATGTCGGAGCCGTTCTTGCTCACGAATCGCGTATCGAGCGTTCCGCGGAACCTAATGTGGTCGGTAATGCCGAAGGTCAAGTCACCGCGGTTGATGATTTCGTAACGCTCTTCGATGCTGTCGGGGTAGGCCGGCGGCGCAGTCTTTTCGTGGTTGAAACTCAGGCGGTCTTCCAGGCGGATAGCCGTCGGGATAAACGTGAACGATGTCCCGAACAATAGCGGGTTCGCGTAACCGAGCGAGATTTCCTGCTTGTTCTGCGCAATCTGGAACGAGGTTGAGAATTCATTGAACGTACCGAAGAAATTCTTATGCCTTGCGTATGCGATTGCGCCGAACCCGTACATTTCTTCGTAGAACAGTCCGTAACGTGCTTCGCCGGGAACGCGCTCGGTCACATTCAGGTGAATGTCAGAAAGCCCATCTGCCCTCAGGGAGTCGGTAAGTTTGATTTGCGTGAACAACTGCGTAGAAAGCAGCTTGGATTTGAACGAGTTGAACTGGTTACCGTTAATGATTTCGCCCTTCGGTGTTTTCCATAGCGTAGAAAGCCATGCGGTGTCGGAAAGCCCTGCTTCCTGTTCCTTTTTCGACTTGTCGATATTCTTGTACGCCGTGCTTATCATGTTGCCCATGATAACCTTGGAACCCGGATTCACGATGATTTCGATCATGACGACTTTCTTCGTGGTGTCGATGAGTTCGCCGGGCAGCACGTAGGTGTGCAGGTAGCCTGCCTTGCGGTATGTCTGCTGTATGAACTGGATGTCTTCGTCGATGTCGTCTTGCGAGAAAATTCGTTCGTTCTTGTTCGTGCGCAGCTTGTCCTTATCTATGTCGATTTTCGATGAGTCCGGGACTATGATGCTTGTTCCGCCGAAATGGTAACGTTCGCCTTCGCGCAGCGCGACGGAATAGACTCTCCGGCGCTTGTTGTCGGCATCTACCTCGCGCTTAATTTCCATTTTCATGTAGAGGCTGAAGAATCCCTGCGAGTAGTAGAGCGCACGGATGTTTTCTACAGCAAGTCCCATCATGAAGTCTTGTTTGGTGGTATCGAGGTTTCCGAATTCGTCCGGGATTTCGAGCTGTTCGTTCAGCTGGAAATTCGAGAACACCGAGTTCCCTTCGAACTCCACCTTCCACGGGTTCTTTTCGTCTTCTTCCGCAAAAGCGAAGGATAGGGCCAGTAGCAGGAAGCAAAGAATCTTTCTCATTTTGGCGCCTCCTGGTTGTCTTGCTCCTTGAGCGAAGCGTTGGACGATATGGTTTCGCAGTGGCCTATGCCGAGCAGGCATGCGTTCCAGAATTTGTAACCGTAGTTGAGACCCACGTTCTTTTCGAGGCGGTTCTCGTTAGCGCTTGCGCCCGTGTTGGTGAGGTACTGCTTGGAAATGAGCTGTCCGTTCAGGTAAAGCGAGGGATTGATATGGTTCTTGTGCGAGAACGACTTGTCCTGGAATACCGGAAGGGTGTAGCTTATGCCGAATTGCAGCGCTTGGTCGTATGTCGGGTTTTCGCTCTGGTCCTGCGTGTAGCCGAAGATGAACTTCATGTCCTTCACCCAGCGGTCCAAGGAAATCGGTATCTTGAAGTAGCTTGAGTCCTTGTCGCCGGTCGTGTTGTTGCTGAACAGCATCACCTTCATGTCGATATCGCCAATGTATTCGCCGCCGAGTGTCTTGTTAGCCGTAGTCGAAATCATCTTGCCGATAGCCTTGCCTGCAATCTTGTTCCAGTCTGTAGATTCGTCGTTGTTGTCGGCGATACACCCGAGGATGATGTTGTAGTACGTTGCCGCTGCGCTCGATTCGGTACCGCAGTTGCTGCTGGGGGTTGGCTGCGGGTTGGTAATCGTGCCTGTGATATCGAAGTTGATGGGGCATGTCTCCTTTTCTTTTTCGCCCGAGTCGTCGCAGTAGGGGAGTTCCTGCGAACTGGAAACTTCCACCACGCCGTGTTGCCAGGGCACGTCCATCCACGAGATGCTGAAGGAGTTGAGTTCGAATTCGTAAAGTTCCTGCACGCCGATAAAGCCTGCATTCGAGTTCGTGAGGTCGCCACGCAGTAGCGGCCTGTTGGTGTTGCCGAGTACCCAGAAGTCAAACGTGAAGGGGAACGTGGCAAACGGCGTCACGATGGCAATAGAATCTCTCTGCGAGTCGTTCACGTGAACCATGAGGTTGATGGGGCTTGCCGTAGATATCTTCGCCTCTTGCGCTTCGGTGGTGCGCAGCTTCGTGATGAAGTTGTTGAACATCGAGAGAATGCGGTTGAGCGAGTTCGGCGTTACCTGGAATTCGAGCGCCTTGTAGTAAATCATCTTGTCTACGATGAGTTTGCCCGAGATGGAGTTGTTCTGCAACCTGTCGCCCGTGGAGCGCGGTATGGTAAAGTCGAGGTTGCTCTGCGCCTGTATCTCGCCTTCGCCGAATGTCTCGTCAAAGAAGTTGTACTGAATGTAGGGGAGGCTGACCGATACCACCAATTCGTTGTCGTAGTCGTCAAGCGAGCCCGAAACGTCTTTCACGAGAATGGAGTGCTGGCCCGACTTGAGGCTGAACTGCTCCGAATAAATGTTGAACCGTTCCAGCTTGAAGCTGTCGAGGCTGTATGCCGCGGTCACGTTGATGGTTTCGTCTTGATCGTTCTTTGTAGAGAATTCCGTAATTTCGGCGAGCCCGTTTTCGAGGTGTCCTCTTACGCGGAACGGCAGGAGCCTGCTCATCTTGGGCGGCTGGTAGAACGTGGAATCGGAAACGATCTCTGCGGTAATTCCCTTGAGGCCTTCCTTGAGATTTGCGGACACGTCTATGTGCATGTCGGTCCGCTTGATTTCGCTCGTGGTGCCCGGAATGAACCATGCACCCGATACGTTCGCCTTGCCTGTGAACGTGTACGTGGAATCTATGGTACCTTCGATTGCCATGTCGCCACCGTTGTCGGTACTGTGGCTTACGCTCACGTGACGTTCCGAACTGAACACGTTGTCGACTATGACCTGCGAGGATCCTGCCCATCCGCCGTTGCCGATGTTCACGTACGAATTCACCTCCACCTTGTCGCCTTCGGCAAATAGGTTCACCTTGTCTATCTTAATCGCCGTGGGCGGAATCTTCTTGAACTGAATTTGCGTGAAGTTGATGTTGCCGAGCAGGCCCTTGCCTTCTTCGTACGCCATGTCGCCGCTCATGAACCCTTCTGCAAGTGTCGTGTCGTTGAGCGGTTCAAGCAACACCGGGATACTGAAGTCTTTTGCCGACGCCCAGGCGTGGATCACCTGTATGGGGAGGAATCCCGTGGGCTTGAAGTCGGGGTTCGAATCGTTGGGGAGAATGAACGCCGCTTCCGCTTCCACCATGTTCTTGTCTTGCATGGCCTGGAACTTGTCGATGAATATGGAATCTCCGCTCATTCGCGCCTTGACGTGCGCGCGGATTTCGAAGGGGTCGTAGTTGCCTTCGGCATACACGTCCACCGAACCCACGTTGTCGGTGAAATTGTGGCGCATTGTTCCCGATACGGTTCCGTACATGTCGTTGCTCAGCTTGAGCTTGGCGAAGGGAATCGTGTTGATGTCGATGCTGTCGGCTTGTACTTGTATGGTCGTTGAATCGGTCCACGTGATATAGGCAAAAGCGTGCCCGCCGTTACGTTGCGTCACATCCCACGATGTGTGCGGCTCTTCGTGTTCCCACATTACGTCGCCAAAGAAGTCGAAGGTCTCTTTTTCGCCGTAGATTATTCCGTTGCTGAACTGTATGCCATTCTTGTTGAGGTCGAGTTCCACCTCGAGCGAATCCGCCTTCATCTGGTAGGCGAAGTCCACGTTGGGGATTTTCGCCTTCGCGTGCAATACTCCGTTCTTGAAGTTCCCGTCGATGGTGAATCTGTTCCGCAGCGTGAGGTTTCCGAAGTTCCAGTCGAGTGCCCACGGCTCGTAGGGTGAGAAGTCCCCGTTGAACGTGACCAAGATGTTGTCCTTAAGTTCTACTGTAGCATCGATGACGGAGCCTTGCCTGGTCTCGATGCTCACCTCCACGTGGTCGCCTTCCTTGTGCGCAGAATGGATTTTCATGTCGAGCGGCATCATGTGCGGGCCGAATATGGAACTCATGTACTCGATGTAACCGGTAATGTCGCCGTCGAGGTCTTTGTCCACGTCGCCTTCGAAGAACGCGTGCCCGCCTTCGTCGTTGTGCAGGTCTACGACCACGTGAACGCGCCTGTCGTCGCCCTTGAGGTTTATCTTCGCGTTGCTCTCCATCAGGGGCCAGAATTCGCCGACCCTCGTCTGCAGGGTGAGGTCGTACTTGGGTTTCTGCGTCTTCGGGTCGAGGCTCACTTCGCCGTTCACCTTTACGGCCCCGATGGCAGGTACTGCGGGCGGAATCTCCACTGGGATCCAGTCCTCGGGCTTCTTGACTTCCATGTCCACCTTGGTCTTTACCGCGAGCATGTTGTCTTTGGGCGCCTTCACGTCGAGCTTTATGGCGTCCTTGCCGGCCTTTACATTTCCCTTCACGGCAACGTTCTCGCCTTCGAAGTTCGCGTGCAGGTTGATGCTTGCCGTTTCTGCGAGGTAGTCGCCCTGTATGCTGTCGAGCTTGATGAATGCCGCCTGTGTGCCGCTGCTCTTGATGGAGAGGTCCTTGGCCTGCCAGTGCATTGCCTCTTCGCTTCCTTCGTTCACATCGACGGAAATTTTCCCGACGCTTGCTTCCACGGGCAGGTAGAACTTTACTTTCTCGGGGAAGGCAATCGCTTCCATCGGGTCTTTCTTCTTGTCCTTGCCGCTTGTATCGGGGCTAGTCTTTACGCTTGCGGCAAATTCCCCGAGCGAAAGTTTGCCGCCCTTGTCGTCGCCCAGTATGGTAATGTCGAGCGCGAAATCCTTTACGGTGTACACGTTGTCGCCCTGCTTAACGGTGACGGAATCCCAGGAATGCGTGAGCAGGCCACCGAGTTCGTAGCCGTGCGGGGTAACTTCCACGTCTCCGTAGGTGTGCGGGTTCGACATGTAGGTTATCAGGGCAATACGCGCAAACCAGGCGCTCAGGGCAAGAACGCCAACAACGACCGTCACGATTGCGGCGGTCAGTGCAAATGTCGAAGTACCTTTCTTCAACGGGCATAATAATAGAAATAATATATATGTCCTGGACCCGAGGTTCGCCTGTTTTGCGTGTGTAACTTGTTGACTGTCAATGAGTTGCGATATCGAAGATGTAAGAAAGAAATAGGGTCTTGCTGGCGTTGCCTGCACTATGTAATCAAAAGTTTACAAACTAGCCGTAAAAGGCCTTTTTTCGGGTGTTTTCGCAAGGGCGATGGGCTAAAAATGGTTATATTTAGAACCGCATTTCAAGTACATCCAAGAGGATTTGATGAATAGAAAGTTCCTGTTTCTTGCTGCTTGCGGCATGGCCCTTGTGGGGTGCAATTGGTTCGGTTCGCACGAGGGCGAGTTTGCCCGCGTTGGTAACGAGATCGTCTATAACGATGATATTGAGCTTGCGGTAATTACCTCCTATACGGGGCGTTCCGATTATGACAACATTGCGAAGGGCGTGCTCACGAGGTCTGCGGTTGTTTCGAAGGCTTTGCAGGATTTCCCCGAACTCGAAAAGAACTGGAACGACTACGCGAAGAATCTTGAGGATAGACTGCTCACGCTTGTCTACCAGCGTTTCTATTCCATGGACAAACTCACGTATTCCGATGCCGACCTGAAGGCGTTCTTCGAGGCGCACAAGGCCGACTTTGCGGATTCTACGGGCAAGGTGGAATTCCTGGATGTTCGCGCCGATGTTGCCGGGCGCTTGCTGCTCGAACGCGAGGCCGAAAAGTTCAAGGCCGCGGGCGGCGATACGATGATGTTTATCCGCAACTACAAGCAAGAAATGGTGCAGAAGACCATCAAGGAAGTGAAGGAACGCTATCCGGTGACGCTCGAGAAGATTGTTCCTCCGGATCCGGAAGGCTTCTACGAGGCTCACAAGGAAGAATTCAAGACTGCACCTGCATTTGAGGTCTATCACGTGCAGATGGCCGACTCTGCGAAACTTGCAAAGTTGTTCAAGAAGCCTGTGACGCTCGAAAAGTTCAAGGCTCTTGCCGCCAAGTACAGCGAGAACAAGGAAACTGCCGCGAATGGTGGCTACGTGGGCATCGTGAAGGCGGGCTACTCCTTCCCGTATGGAATCGGGATAATCAACGGAATCGACGATGCGTTCACTGGCAAGCCCGAAGGCACGATTTCTCCGGTGCTCGCAACGACGAGGACTCCGGGACGCCACGTGTTCTACCTTGTCCGTGAAATTCCGCCCGAGGTCAAGCCCTACGACCGCGTGAAGGGCGAGGTGATTAACCGCATGCTCAATGTCGGGTATCTTGATTTGCCTGCGGACTATGTGCTTATTACAAAGAACGGCAAGCCGTATATTACCGAGAAGCAGATTCTGGATATCTTTGCCGAAGAACCCGGCATGCCCAAGACGAACAACATGCGTGATCGTATCTTGAACAGCCTTGCGGAATGTGCCTCGTTTGCCGATGAAGCCCGTGCTCTCGGTCTGGATTCTTCGTGGGAATTCCGGGCCTTCATGCGCCAGACCCGCGAAAACTATATTACCACGCACTACGACGAAATGGTGCAGACGAAGGGAATTTCCGAGGATTCCCTGAAGGCGTATTTCGAGAAGAACGGCAACCCCGTGCGCCCGAAGCTTTCGTTCGAGGAATCGAAGACCGACCTGAATGACTACATCACATTCCCCGAGAACGTGCTGAAGCGCGATTACTACTTTAACTACGTCATCAATGCCAAGCGCCCGATCGAAGATACCCGCAGGCAGACATTCTCTAATCGCATCGGTTCGCTTCGCAAGGCTCGCAAGGAACGCTCCGAGGCCGAAATCTGGGCAAACGCGAAGGTTGAAATCTATAAGGAAGGCTTTATGGTGGATCGCCCGGCTGTCGGCGAGCAGGCCATGCAGGACTCTGCCGATTCCCTGTACAAGGAACGCAAATACGATGCCGCTGTCGAGGAATGGAAGAAGATTCGCGATTACTATCCCGACAACGATTCCCTGTTTGCAAAGGCGACTCTCCAGATTGCACAGATCCAGTCCGAAGCGGAGCAGTATGCCTTCTCCGAGGCGGAATACAACGTGTTCTACAAGATGTGGCCCGACAGCCCCGATGCCGAGAAGGCCATGTTTAGCCGCGGGTTCATCTTGAACGAGAACCTGCACAAGGATACTCTCGCCCTGCAGGTCCTGGAGGAATTCCAGGCCAAGTACCCCAACAGCGAAATGGGGAAGGACGTGAACTGGCTTATCGAGAACATCAAGTCCGGCGGAAAGCTCGCCGAGGACCTGATGAAGAAGATAGAGGCTGAAGAGTAATTTTTTATATTTCACATACTTTCAAAAAAGGTACCTATTATGGAAATGACATTCGCCATGATCAAGCCCAATGCCGTTAAGTCCGGCTTGATGGGCCGCATTATCGACCGTTACATCGCAGCCGGCCTCTCCGTCTGCGCTGTGAAGATGCACCAGATGACTTCTGAAGACGCTCGCGGCTTCTATGCTGAACACGTCGAGAAGCCGTTCTTCCCGGAACTCGAGGCCTACATGACCAAGGGCCCGTCCGTGATGCTCGCCCTCGGTGGTGAAAACGCTATTGCCAAGGTCCGTGCCATCAACGGCGCTACCAATCCGGCCAAGGCTGAACCCGGTACCCTCCGCTACGACTTTGCTCCGTCCATGACTGAAAACGTTGTCCACAGCTCCGACAGCCCCGAGTCTGCTGCCCGCGAGCTCGACTTCTGGTTCAAGGCCGACGAACGCTACGCCTACGAGATGCCCTCTTTGAAGGCCTGCTGCGTTCTCTAAGTTTCAAAAATAACCCCTCTCAAGGAGACACAACTCAATGCAATGGATCGTTAAGTATCTTACCTCCTCCATTGGTAAGAAGCAGATCATGGGATGCACGGGAGCCTGTTTGGCGCTGTTCGTCCTGGGCCACATGTGTGGCAACTTCCAACTCCTGAACTTTGACCAGGCGTCGGCGCAGGCATCTTACAATGCCTACACGGAATTCCTGACCGGGTTCAACCCGCTCCACTTCCCGGTAAAGCTGATTTACTTCATTGAGCTGGGTCTTGTGGCTTGCTTCGCTCTCCATATCTTCCTCGCAGTGACCCTGAAGATCGAGAACAAGAAGGCCCGCGGTGGTATCGACTACGAAATCAACGTTCGCAAGGGCAAGAAGACGTTCGCGACCTTCACCATGATCTGGTCCGGCCTTTTCGTCGTTGGTTTCCTCATCCAGCACCTCACGACCCTCAAGTTCGGTGAACACTACCTCTACGTGAACTCTCAGGGCGAAATCGTCCGTGACATGTGGCTCACCACCATCGACATGTTTGCCAACCCGCTCTGGGCTCTCTTCTACCTCGTGAGCATGTTCGTGGTCGGCCTGCACCTGTTCCACGCCATTTCGTCTGCATTCCAGACCATGGGTATTGCCCACCAGAAGTGGACCCCGATTATCGACATCTGCGGCATGGCTTACAGTGTCATCATCGCTCTCGGCTTCGGCTTTACCGCCCTCTTTGCTTTCTACATCGGCAACCAGCCCGAAACGGAAGCTCTGCGCGTGAAGTCCCACGAACTCCAGAAACAGATTGAACAGCAGAAGGAAAAGGCTGCCGCCAAGACATCCTTCGTGATTCCTTCTGTCGGTGAAGTTCAAGTTTCTCTCAACGCTGAATTTTAAGGAGACCACTAATGATTCTTGATTCTAAAATCCCCGGTGGTTCCATCGAAGAAAAGTGGACCAAGCATAAGTTCGAACTCAAGCTCGTGAACCCCGCCAACAAGCGTAAGTTCACGGTGATCGT
>Ga0310786_10007955_pt1 | contig 13710 bp, 11 predicted proteins | sample AusTroGonzalo_MG_FD_203881 | JGI IMG/M metagenome (GOLD analysis project Ga0310786, IMG submission 203881) | Bovine rumen microbial communities from tropical cattle in Woodstock, Queensland, Australia - Gonzalo_03 (v2) (version 2) | ecosystem: Host-associated > Mammals > Digestive system >... | reverse complement strand
ATACCCATAAATTTCGTTGTAATTCAACTGGTAATGTATAATTGTTTGTAACATATATTGTGTTTGTAACTGTTTCATAATATTGTTTAGATACAGTATATACAACAGGAGTATTGTAAGGAACACTAATTGATTTACCTTGTTGAATATATCCAGCAGATTCAAGTGTAACAGATGCGTCATTTGGTGTTGGCGCTATTGTTAATGTAAATAGTACTCTATTTAATTCAATGCGTAGTGTATCACTTCTATTAACGATAAAACTATTTGTTTGTGTATAATAGCCGTCTCTTTCAATAGTATATGATAATGTAGAGTTAGCTGGAACAGACATTTTTCTTCCATCATCAGGATAATCTCCACAATGCATAGTAACAATTGAATCTGGTGGCGTTGGTGCAATTTTAATTGTATAATATCGTTGATTAATATCTTTTATTCTTATTCCATTAACACCATTTATATAGTAGCCAGCAGTTGTAAATGAATCATAAGTTTCTGTATTTACATTATTTTCATATGTAAATGGAATATAAACTGTTTTAATAATATTTGTATCAGTACCATCAAAACATGATGAAGCATTTGAAATGTTTTCAGAGTTAATAAAAATGGTGCCTCCGATATTTGTACAACCACTAAAGCAACCAGTCATATTTGTTACTCTATCACCAATTCTTGGGAAAGATACTAGATTACTACAATTTTGAAACGCCCAACACAAGTTAACAGCATTAGGAGACATTTTATTAACTTTTATTAGATTAACGCAATCTTTAAATGCGTTATCCATACCAGCTACTTTATTTGGAAGTTCTGAAACATGTGTGATATTTCTACAATTAACAAAAGCATTAGAAATATAAGTTATATTAGGTGGTAATTCTGGGAAATTAATCATATTTGTACAATTATAAAATGCTTTCCTCATAGATGTAATAGAATTAGGAAGGGTTGGGGCGTGTAATAATTTTGTACAATTTTCAAAAGCAGATTGTATTACTTCAACACTATTAGGGATAACTGGTGGCTCTTTTAATGATGAACAACCAGAAAACATATTTTGCATTGATACTAATGAATTAGGGATAACTGGTGGCTCTGATAAAGAAGAACAACCTTCAAATGTTGCAAATTGATTGGTTAAATTTGCGGGTAATTTTGGAGGTTTTTCAAGATTAGTACAATTTGCAAATGCCCCATTCATTGTAGTGACACTATTTGTTATATTTTTTACTTCTTTTAATGACAAACAACCATCAAAAGTATATTCCATTTTATTGGCTTCAAATGGTAAATTACATAGGTCAACACTGGTTATGTTTGACTTTCCCCAGAATAAAGAAGAGTTTAATAAAAATGTCTGATTTGTAACCTCTATAGCCATACAAATATTTATGAGATGAATACCCCAGAATAAATATATCTATATAAGGATTACTGTATATGTCTATTAGAATAAATGATTGGTTTGTTGCTGGAAATGCTCAAAAAACAAATAGTGACTGGAATGCCACTGAAGGGTATGCCCAGATTTTAAATAAACCATTAAATCTTGTTCATACAGATGGAAATGAAACGATTAGTGGAACAAAAACTTTCGCTTCAATCGTTTTTGCACCAACACCAGCAACAAATACAGAAGATACAAGTGTTGCCACAGCAGCGTATACAGTAGCAAAAATCCAGCAACATAGTGCAAATACAACAGCTCACCCAGATATTAGATTATTAATTTCAAATCTTGATACAAAAGCAGATAATATTAATAATGACTTAATTGCTGAAATGCAAGTAAGAAGTGACGATGATGATAATTTACAGGCACAGATTGATGCTTTGTCGGCCAAAGGAAACATTGCTGATATTGTTGGTACATATGCTGACTTGATGAGTTATGATACATCAAGATTGTATGCAAACGATATTATTAAGGTTTTACAGGATGAAACCAGAGACGACATGTCCACTTATTATAAATGGGTTAATGATGGTGGGTCATATGACTGGGATTATATTGGTTCAGAAGCTCCTACATATACTAAAACGGAAATTGATAATGACTTTTATAATAAAACAGCTATTAATAATAACTTTGTACCACAAGTTAGAACAATTAATAGTAAAGCATTATCAACAAACCTTACATTTACATTAGCTGATTTTGCAGATGATGTCGGGTATGCATTAGATAATTCAGTTGTTCACTTAAATAGTAATGAAACAATTAATGGCGTTAAAACATTTACACAAACCATTCAAGGAACTGCTTACAGAGCATTATGGGGCGATTTAGCAGAATATTATTTAACAGATGAACAATATCCAAAAGGCACATTAGTTCAATTTGGTGGTGAAAAAGAAATTACATTATCAAAGAATAAAGTCAATGCTGTAATTACATCTGAACCAGGATTTATCTTAAATGGTGAACAAGAAAATTCCCAAGCTATTGCTTTAATTGGTAGAGTTCCAGTAAGAGTTATTGGTAAAGTTAAAAAGTTTGACAAAATTGCATTATCATACATTGATGGTGTTGGATGTGTTTCAAATGAATCTGAAAAACCAATCGGAATTGCATTAGAAGATAAGTCAGTTGAAGATGAAGGATTGGTACTCTGCTCTGTTAAAATTGATTTTTAATATAATCTATACCCAATAAATAATTCTATATAGTGTTAAGGGTATACTTATGACAACTGTAACTGAAAAAACCGACAACCTTTTTATTAACGTTTTATCCAAAGAGCAATTTGCTCAAGAACAAGAATTGGATAAAGAAGAATTATATGTTATTACTCAGAATGCGCAAGATTCTGAGGGTAATGCTATTTCTAGTAAAACATATGCAGACGTTGGTAGAGACGCAGTAGTCAGACAAAGTGCTGAACCAACTTCACCATATACACAAATTTGGATTAACCCAGATGAAGAAGTTGTTTATATTACTCCAGCAAATTCAGATATGGATAATATTACAGAAACTGGCTCAGCTAATTTAACAAATGCATTGGCTCCAGATTTTACAAGAGGAACAAGTTATTCACAATCAGCTGATTCAACATTTACTGTTACAGCAGCTGGCTGGTTATATGTTATATGTGCAGCATCTTCAGCAATAGAATTAAAAAAGACAAATGTCTCAGGTGTTGATTTAGTTACTTGTGAAACAACATCTTCAACCAAACAATCTAATCATATATTGTTAGAATCTGGAACAATAGTTTATGTAAATCGTAGAGAAGGAACAGTATCATTAGTATTTTATCCATGTAAAGGACTTGCATCATGACAAAGAAATGGGCTAGAATTATAAATGAAGAGACAAAACTTTGTGAAGTTGGTATTGGTAGTGATAACGAATACTATAGACAACAAGGTTATAGATATATTGATGTAGAACCAGCCACAAATGGAACATGGTATGTTAAAGGTTATGCACCTGTTTTGCCATATCCTTCAGAAAATGAAATAATGATACAAAAGTTGAAAAAAGAATTATCTGAATATGATTACATCGGAGTTAAAATTGCAACTGGATGTGCTACAATTGAACAATATGCTGAACAAATTGCTTATTGCGAAGAAATAAGAAAACAAATCAGAAGATTATCTGGACAAGTTGTAGAAAATGAAGAAGGAGCTGTCTAATGCCAAGTGTAAAATATAAAAATGGTTCTGGTTGGTTTAGTATTACAAACTCTGGATTAAAAGCATCAGAGACAACATACGGCGTTGCTAAAGTTGCAACCAAAGCTGAAGTGGAAGCAGGTCTTTCTGATGAAACATTTGTTACTCCTAAAAAGGTTAGAGACATTTTCTATGAAAAGAATCACGGAATTTTACATTACGATTGGATTGGTACTCTTGCTGAATATAATGAACAACAACAAGGTGGGGCAATTGACCCAAATTGGATTTGCTTCATCACTGATGATGAATTATATGAAGGGTTTGAATGGGGTGCAATCATTGGTCAAATTACTCAACAAACAGATTTGATTGATTATATTAATCAACATTCATATCAATTGCCTACACAAACTGGAAATAATGGAAAATTTTTAACAACCAATGGTTCAGAATCATCATGGGGAAATCCAAAAGCTGAAATAGTTTATTGGGATTAATATGAAAGAACATATCGTTTGTTTTAGAGAAGGGCCATATAATAAAACTGCTTTTATTGGCAGAAAAAAGACATATTTTCAAACAGATGATTTTAATTATACTGTTGATGATAATCAATATACAATTAATGAATATATTGGGTCTGATGATGAAGTAAGCATTTTAGATATACGTGGTGGCACGCATATTATAGTGGCAAAATCTAAATTTTTAAGAGCAACATCTGGCGCATCAATTGATACCGCTTATACATGGCAAAGTAATAACGTAAAAGTTGAAATTAAATTCGCAAATTTAGAAACAAACTCTGCAACTATTTTTGGTGCTGAAGATAGAGTTTTCGGTAATACAGATGTTTCTGGTCAATATTCATTAATTGGACACACATCATTATATAATGGTTTAAGATTAGCATGGTATGCTGGTAAAATTGCAGGTTTAGGTTTATCTGATACATATCCTTTAGATAATATTCATAAGTTAATTATAGAAACAAATAACACTGAAGGAAAGGTTATTTGTAATCTTGATGGTAATAATCAAGTTTATGAAAATGCTGATGCTACAATAGTTAACAAAACAGTAAGTAATACAATTTTTAGTAGCCATTTTTACCCAAATACATATACTCAATTTGCTCCATGTGATGTTTATTATTGTAAAATGTGGGATAATGGAGAGTTGGTTAGAGATTTAAGACCAGTAAAATCTGGACAAACTCTTTCTGGTGTAACATTTACTGAAGATGGGTTCTTTGATAATGTTACCAATCGCTTTTTTGGTAATGCTACAAGTGATGGTTCAATAACTTATATGGAAGAATAGACAAATAAATAATTCTATATAAGGATTATTAGTGTCATGACCGATTTAAATAGAGTGAATTTTATGTCTAAGGAGAGATTTACAAATCTCGCCGTTACCAATGAAGACGAATTATATATTGTTGAAACAACCATTCCTAATGATGAAGATGTTGTTCATATAATGGGTGATGAAACACTCTATGGTCTTAAAGTTTTTAATACTACCCCTACCGTTGGAACATTAAGTCAATCTGATAATAGTACAAGTGCTGCATCAACAGCTTATGTTAAAACAGCAATTTCAAATGCTGACCAATCAGTTGTTCATTTATCTGGTGAAGAAACAATTACAAGTACAAAACGATTTACTGGTGAAGTTTATGTTCCTTCTCCTGCTGCAAATTCTAATGATAATCATGCCGCAACAACTGCGTGGGTAAATACAAACTTCTCTACAAGCGCAAGCGTTGTTCATACAACTGGCAATGAATCAATTTCTGGTATTAAAACATTTACTGAATGTCCAATAATAACAAGAAGTTATAATTCTAATATTCGTGATGAAAGAATAAAAAATGTTTGGTCTAATATTAAATTAGCTAATGATGAAGCATTACCATCACAATCAATTTTTGCTGGAAATCACTCTTATGATGGAAATGATTTTGAATATTCTACATTTTTTTCAAAAATAGATTCAAATGGGACTGTTTATAGTAATTTGTGGGTACATCATCCAAATGGTACTGCTGCAGAAATGGGTATAATGCAAACTGCTGCTGGAGCAACATGGACATATGCACCAACACCACCAACAAATGATGATTCAACACAAATAGCAACAACTTCTTGGGTAAATACTAAGTTGAGTAATACATTAGATTCAAGGTTAGAAATAACTTACGAATAAAGGGTAATTCATGACACTATATCAACCAATTACCAAAAAGACAAAATACTATAATTCTGGTAAAAATATTAATGCTCCTGTTGTTGGAGCAGTATGTAATAATAATGGTGTCATTAGTGGATTTAGTTCATCTAATTATGTTTTACTTAGGGATATTGAATTAGGTAATAATTTTGAAATAGGATTTAAATTTACATATGTTGCTCAAACAAGTAAAGATTGGCAAAATTTATTACGTAAAGACGTAAGATTATCAATAGCAGTCAGTGAGGTACAACACGTTATACAAAGTAATGTTGGGGATGGATCAAGTTGGATAGGAACTAACACATATGGAACAACAACATTGGTTAGCGGGAATACATATTGGGTTAAACTTTGTGCAAGTAATGGTTCTAGACAATTATTTTTATCTTCTGATGGTGTTAATTATAATTTAGAAGTAACTGATATATGCCCAGTATTACCTAAATTAACCTATTATATTGGTACTGATGATGTTTCATCAAATACAAATGTTACTGGATCAATTGATTTTAATGAATCTTATGTAAAAATTAATGATGAACTTGTATGGCATGGTACTAATTGGGTAGATGATTCAATAACACGTCCTAATGGGCTAGTATATGGAAATGTAATATGTAATGATAATGTTATTAGTGGATTTAGTGCATCTAATAAATTTAGATTACCAGACCAATTTAATCCTGGGTCAGGAAATACTTGGGAATGGAGAATGAAATTAAGAACCCCAGGTACAATTCCTAGTGGAAATATACAATTTGTTGGTGGTGGTACTAATGATGGGAGTGGCTTTGAAGCTGGTGTTTATGATGGGAAATGGACATGGTGGTTGGGAACAACACTTGGAACATATGATATTGCATCAAGACAACAAAGTACATATTCTGTTATACCTAATACAGATTATTATTTAAAAATGTATTTTACAGGAACTCAATACATTTTTGATTATTCTTTAGATGGAATTACATATACTAATGCTATGTCAACAACATCTTCCGCAATTATCGCTGGGGATTATAAGGGACTTGGCGCTGATTTTGTAATGAATGGTGCTTTCTGGACAGGCACAATAGATTTAAAAGAATGTTCAGCTTATATTAATGATGAATTATGGTGGGATGGTACTGCTGAACTACCAGCACCAACAGCAGAATCTCATGATTATGAAATGATAACAGAAACTGAATCACCATTAATTTCTAAAAGATTATCTTATTTCAAGAAAACAAATAAAGTTGATGGTCAAATTATCGGAAGTGTTATTGTTAATAAAGACGGTGGAGCATATAACTTTGCTCAAAATAATTATATAAAAGTACATAAACAATTTAATCCACATCATAAATCATGGGAAATATTAACGCATTTTAATACTGGTTCAGCATATAATGATAATAAAGTTTTATTTGATTTTGGTGATGGTGCTACTACAAGAGCAATTACAGCATATATAAGGGCTTCAGCTGCCACAGATGGATATGCTAAAAAAATGGTTATTGGGTTAAAATCTGGTAGTGGTGCATCTGGTCCATGGATTAGAACAGAAACAGGGTGTAGTCATGTGTTAGAATTTAATACTGATTACTGGTATAGATTATCTTTTGATGGCGTTAATTTATATAAAGGTGAAGTATCAACTGATGGAACAACTTGGGAAGATGATTTTACCGTAACAAATGAAACACCAATATATCCATCAAATACAATATTATTTGGCCAATGGGCAGGATATGCTGCAAATACATATTTTGCAGGAACAATTTATTTTAAAGATTGCCATGTAAAAATTGATGATGAATATTGGTGGACTGGAACAGTTAGTAGTGACGCTCCAACAATTTATTCTATAAATGGTAGTGCAGTTGCTGATTTAAAAATTAGTGATGATAGAATATATAATTTTAGTAATTTAAACTATTTTACATTACCACAAATGTATAACCATACACAACCATGGGAATACAACACTGCATTTAAATTTACATCATTAGATACTGCTGGAATGAGAATTATTGGTAAAGATACATCAGATATTAGAGCTGGCATGGTTATTGGTACATCTGCAAGTAATCCAGCTAATTTAAGTATTTGGTTAACTTCTGCTGGAGCATCATGGGATATATCCAATGGAACCCCAATTACAACATATTATTTGTGTAAAGAAGTAAAATATTATTTAAGAGTTAAATTTACTGGAACGCAATATTTAATGGATATTAGTACTGATAAAGTAAATTATACAAATTTGTTTACTCTTAATTCAACTACACCAATTTATCAAACAGTTCCATTTGATTTGGGAACTTATGGTAATTGTTATACTCGTGGTAACATTTATTTAAAAGATACTTATTTGAAGGTTAATGATGTAATAGTATGGAATGGTGCTATAGAAGAACATCCATCTTCAAGTAATTATGATTATACTAAAATAGTTACAAAAGAATATCTTCCAATTACAAAGAGAACAAAGTATTATAAATTTATTGGTATTCCAAATGGCTCTGCTAGTGGATTGCTGTGCACACAAGATGCAATCTTAAGCGGGTTTACTACTACAAGATATTTTACAATCCAAAATAATACATTGGATTTTGATGCACCATTTGAAATTGTTGAAAAAGTACATTATGTTGAATCAACCTCATCACAATCATTCTGGTTTTGTAAACAATATTATGCTGGTGGTGGATACATAAATGGGTCTAATAAGCATTTACAAATTTATATGAGTACAAATGGCACTTCATGGGATTTGGCAGCAGAAGTATATGGAACTTATACCTTTATTAATAATACAGATTATTGGATTAAATTGACTTATAATGGTAAGGGTCAACCTTATACTTGGGCTATTTCTACGGATGGTGAAAATTATATAACTGATATTACTATTAATAATGGAACGCCTTTAAAACCAACTAATTTCTGGTTTGGTTTATCAGATGTCTTTTCAGCACCATGGTTAGGTACAATTGATTTGAAAGGTTGTTATATTAAACAACATGGCAAGTATATATGGAGAGGCGCAAAGAGTGTTTGTAAAGATACATTAGTACCAAATGGTGTAAATGTCGGTAATTTATTTGTAGATAACAAAAAACTTCGTTGTTATGAAACATATTCAGGTGTAATGGTTCCAACAGAATTTAATCCAGGAAGTTCTCCATGGGAAATCGTATTTAAATACAGAACAGATAATAAAACATCATATGATACAAGACCATATAGCTCAACAGTTGATTTTAGAGGAATTCATATGGTTTCTAGACAAACAGGTTTATATAATGTAATTTCAACTAATGGTACATCATGGACAATTACAACTGGAAATTTTATCCCTGTACCTAATACTTTATATTGGATTAAACAGACATTTACTGGAACATCTTATGATTTTTATTATTCAACAGATGGTGAAAATTATACACTTGTATCATCAACTGCATCAACCGCCCCAATGGTTTCTTCATATTTCTTCCTTAACAATATCGGATGGGATTTAAGTACTAATTTTGCGGCAAATGGTATAACGTATCTTGATGGAACTTATATTAATATAAATGGAGAAAGATGGTGGGATGCAGGTGTGCTAGTTCAACCATCTGCAAGTAATTATGATTATGTAGAAATAGGGTAAATAATAATAGAGGATTTGTTATGACAGCATTAAATGGAATTAAATTTGTAAAGAAAGATACGATTGATGATTTAGAAACAACAAATGATTCATCATTATATTTTGCTGAAGTAGAACATTATGGTCCAGATGCTTCTGGTAACTGGTATGTATTATATCCTAATGGTTGGATTGAACAAGGGGGAATGCTAGATTTAGGGGCTGATAAAACAGCATCTGCTGGTTATCCAGTATATTTTCTTAAAGAAATGAGAGATATAAATTATACCCCAATGATTAGTATGGGTGGTAATACCAATAGTAGCGGATATGGTGCGTATATATCTTCTGCAAATCAAACTAGAACAACAACAAGTTTTTCATTTTATGTATTTTTAACACAAACAAGTTATAGATATATTAACTGGGAAGTTAGAGGATTTATTGCGAAGGAATAAAAAATGAGTATTAGAAAAGGTTCAAGAACTATTGCATCATCTGTACCAGTCACTGAATGGGGGAGTGTTGATGGAACACTTTCCAATCAAGCTGACTTAAAAAGCGCACTAGATTCTAAAGCTCCTACATATTCTCCAACATTTACTGGAATGCCTCTTGCGCCAACACCAGCAGTTGATACGAATAATAATCAAATAGCAACAACAAAATTTGTTAAAGATTCTTTGTTAAATGTTGAAGCAACTTTACCAGAACAAACAGGGAATAGCGGAAAATTTTTATCTACTGATGGTTATATTACTTCTTGGACAAGCATTACAGGGTTACCAGCACAAACTTCTCAAAGTGGTAAATTCTTAACAACCAATGGAACAGCAGCTTCTTGGGGTGATGCTGTTACAATAGATACAGCTCAAACAATAACTGGAAATAAAACAATTGAAAATTCTAATGTTACATCATCAACAGTAGATGGAACATCTTTTACTATTAAAAGTAATAATCAACATCTTGGAACAAATCCATCTTCAAATCATATTAGTAGTATTAATTTTACAGATGATAGTAATGCAACAGTTGCAAAGTTTTCATCAATTCAAACAAGTGATGGATGGAGTGGATTTTTAGCTGGTGCTGGTTCAGACCCAACAAATCCACATAATAATATGTTAATGATTGCTAATGGTAATAATAAATTATTACTTGTTCCACCAACTTCAAATCATAATAGCTGTGCAGTAAGAAAAGATTTTTTTGATACTGAATTTGGTAAAACAGTTAAAAATACTGGTGATGAAACAATAGCTGGAACAAAAACATTTACTGATAGACCTATTGTGATGACAGGTAGTTCTGATTCAAGATATATATCTAAATTATCCACCTATGAACTTGGTGGAACTGTTCCTCAAGATAATACTGCTGGTGGAGTTCTTGTAAGAGATAAAAATAATGCTGAAATTGGTAATTTTTTTGCAGGAATAACAACTAGTGGAACTACAAGAAGTGGTATTTTTATTAAACAACCAGCATCATCAAACCCAGCATCAAATCAAATTTATATTGAATGTGATTCCAATGGAGTTTTTACTACATATGCCCCATCACCATCTTCTGTTACAGATAATACAAAAAAAATTGCTACAACAGAATGGGTAGTAGATGTTTTAAAAGCAATCTATCCAGTTGGTTCTTTATATATTGGTACACAAAACTCTTGCCCATTAAGTGCTTTCTTTGGAACTTGGACATTAGTATCTGCTGGTAATGCTTTATGGACAGGTAATGGAACATCTGGAAGTGGTACAACCGCTAATGCAAATTATGCTAACGCTGCAGCAAATACAACAATAGCTGCTGGATTACCAGATGCTACACATAATCATATAGATGGTTTTGCTGGTGTAAATGCTAATTCAAGTTATGGTGTTACAAACACAACAGTAGCTGGTAATATTAATACACAAAACGGTACATCTTATAATTATCACGCAATTACATCATCTACATCATTATCTACAGCAAATTCAATCTATGGTTCATCATCAACAGTTCAACCACCAGCGTTTGTTGTAAACGTATGGCGTAGAACTGCATAAAAAAGGAGAAAATATGTTTAAATTATTATACACACTTTTCATGGGAGCATGGAGAGATTCATTTGGCAAAGACGGATGGGGACTACCTGTCTATCATAACCGTATTGTTCAACATATTGTAGCATTTTTAGCGACAAGCGCATTATGCTATTTTGTAAAAGATTTAGCTTGGTATTGGTGCTTGTGGATTGCTTCATGGATTCAAGTAGAATGGGCAATTGGTCATGGTCCTTGCTATGATTGTGGAACTGGTGGTAAACCAGATAAAACATTACTAAAACGTTATGAAAAAATGGTTGGTTATAAATTATTATGCAAAATCTTCCCAGAAGATTTGTGGTATTCATTTGGATTTGATTTTATTTTATTAGCAATTAGATATACATATCCATTGATTCCAATTTGCTTCTTCTTTAACCCTGTCTTTATGACATTGGGATTGGTTATTGCTGGATTATATGGAATGTATAGATATTGTCCATTCTTTGCAAAATATCGCCTATTAGATGTAGAAATCTGGGCTGGTATGGCTCTAGGATTATACGTTTCCTACTTATAAAAAAAGAGGGTTAATTAACCCTCTTTTTTATTCCATTCTTCAAAAGTTTTTGGTTTAACTTCTAAGAAATTTTCATCCATTTCCAATGTGCGGATATATTCTTCATATTCCATGAATTGTTTTAGTTTTTCTGATTCTGGTTCTAATGGTTCATTTTGAATTCTTTGTTCCATTACAAATTCAATCAATTCTCTTTTCTTTCTTTCTATAGCAATTTCTTCGTCTGTTCTTTCATGTGTATAGAAATGACCATCTTTTCCATCAATGTAATAGCGGTCATTTGATTTAGCACACCAAACGGCCCATTTTGGATAAATTTCGTCATCTCTTTTATCATAATCCATTGTTAAATTGATGAAATATTCATCTGTAAATTCTACCATATTATTCTCCTTATAGTGGGTCTATTGTAACTGAAATTGTTTTATCTGCTGATAAGCTAGATTCAGTACCAAACTTTGTTTCATAACCATCTTTTGTAACAGTCCAATATACAGTTGTATTTACTGGAATTGTAATCTTATTTCCGTATTGGCCATATCCTTCAGCTGTTAAAATTACTATAGCATCAGATGGTGATGGGTTAACTGTTAATGTAACTGCTTGTGCTAATGATACAGGTACGATTTCATCATCGGTTCCAGCAACAACTGTTCCTGCTTTTGGCAAGTATCCTGACTTATAAACTTTCCAGTGGACAATTGTGTCTGTTAATACTTCAATAGAATTATCTACTTGGGTATATCCAGCAGCTGTTAATTCAACTGTTGCAGTATTAGGTGTTGGATTAACTGTGATTGTTACATGTTTGTATAACTTGATGGTATCTGTTATATTATCAGTAATAATCTTTGTTCCTTGACGTGTTTCCATTCCTTCTTTAGCAACTCTCCAGTTAACAGTTGTTCCATAAGGAACTGTAATTGAATTGCTTACTTGAGTATATCCAGCAGCTGTTAAACTTACTGATGCTGTATCTGGGTCTGGGATGATTGTGTATGTTAATAATTCTTTTAATTCTACATAAATTTCATCAGTTGCAACTACAATCTTACTGCCAGTTTTTGTTTCAAATCCTGTTTTCTCAGCCATCCACATAACTGTTGTTCCATAAGGTACTTGGATACTATTGCCAGTTTGTTCATATCCAGTAGCAATCAATGTAACAGTTGAACCTTGTTGGTCTGGTGTAACAGTTAATGTTAACAATTCTTTCAAGACAATATTATCAGCACAGTTGCTATTTACAACTTTAGTACCAGATTGTGAAACATAGTTATTAGCGGATACTGTCCATGTAACTGTTGTTCCAGTTGGTACTGAAATTGAATTACCATTTTGTGTACATTGTGCTGTACCTGTTTCATCACGAGTTGAACTTCTTTGTCCTGTAAATATTCCATGACTTACACTAATACTATTTGTTCCTCTACTATATACGACATATGCTTTTGTAAATACATTGTTATTTAATGAATATATGTCATCACCGACTTGAGGGTCATCTGATAATGTATATAATGTTCTTGAACTAAGGTCTTCATACCAAGCATAGTATGTAGCTTGATAGCTTGCATTAGCTGTTAATTCAACAGTTG
>Ga0310786_10007953_pt1 | contig 13711 bp, 7 predicted proteins | sample AusTroGonzalo_MG_FD_203881 | JGI IMG/M metagenome (GOLD analysis project Ga0310786, IMG submission 203881) | Bovine rumen microbial communities from tropical cattle in Woodstock, Queensland, Australia - Gonzalo_03 (v2) (version 2) | ecosystem: Host-associated > Mammals > Digestive system >... | reverse complement strand
TTTCCGTTGCGGCCAGGTTTCCTGGAAGCAATTGGGTATGATGTACGATTATGATAAAGATGGTAAACCGGCAACCGACCCTCTGACTGTTTGTAAGCCCTCGATGTCAATGACCCTTTTGGGAGAGTCTTTAGGCGATGCCTATTCGGCACTCACTACCATTGTGAAGAAAGGGGACTATAAAGAATTGCGTGCCGGTTCTGCTTTTTCGGTCCTGCATACGATGGAAGACCTGTATACCATTGTTTATAAAGCGGCTTCCGCCTCTCCCCTCAATTGGGAGGAGCAGGTGGTTAAGCTTCTGGCTCAGGAGATCAAGCGCCGTATGGACCTGCTGTTTGTCTATCAGGGCGGTAAGTTGTATTACTTGCCCAAGAAATCAGGCGAAACTTGGAATCTCACTTCGGTAGATGTTGAAACAATTATTGAAAGGGCTTCAGCCGCCGGTTCTTCCGACTCCTGGAAACCTTATGCAGATAAGAGTTCACTCATTACGGAGGCTTTCTTCCCGGTGGGCGACAGCAAGGGCTTCCCGATCAACCTGGGCCTTCCTTTCGGTGCCGCTTGCCTAGCGTGTACCGTAGACAATGATATTGAAAAAACCAAGAAGGTACTGGATTCCTTTAATTATGTGAGTGATATCCCGGCTTATGGTATGGGGGAGGCAACGTTCCCTATCAAGAACTACCGTTATCCTCCGGAGCTTATGTATTACGCCAACTCTCCTATCCGCGTATCTGATAACGTGGTGGATGCGTTCCCCCAGTATGTGTCTGCTTGGGATAGCGATCCTTGGACGGGCTGGAAGTCTGGTAAAGACGGCGTTGTGACATCTACCACCCGAAGTGTGGCTATGGTGAACCACATCAATTACGGAACAGCCCTTCTGGAGACAAATGTAAGCTTTGCCAGCGGACTCACCGAACTGGAGGATAATTATTCCTTCACCCATCCCGGCCAGCCAAATAACATTATTCCTGTTTCAAATAACACCAAAGCTTCCAAAGGTTTTGTAGTAACCGGTGTTATCATCGGCGGTCAGCCCGAAACGGTGTGCTGGGATTACACCCGTGCCCCTGACGACAATAACGTGATTTGGAAGTGGGATGAAGACCAAAAAATTTATTTGGACGAGAGTACCAACCAGGCCGTCTCGTTTAATACAAACTTGTTTGACAAGATGATTTATGATAAGGTGGTAAGGGGTGATAAAGGAGATTATGTCATTGGATCTACTTCAGACAACATTTACACCTTTGCCTGGGATAACTATGATGCTACATTGGCCTCCGACCAACAAAGTGATGTATATATTGCTCTGGAAATCCTCAATGATACCGGAAAAGATTTCTATGGAGAGCTGAACCTTATCCGTAACGGAGGAACCTTCTACCTCATTGGTAAGTTGGATATGAAAAAAGCCAAAAAGCCCAGCACTTTTTCCACCACTACAACCAATTACTTCTATCCTCCGTTTAAGACAACGGATGGCAGCACGGTGGATGCACCGCGTGTCTTTATGCAGAATTTTATGACCAAGGCCAAGATTGTACTTAACAGGACTGCTTTACAGCATGCCTATGTTACGATGCCTGACCTTCGTTCCAGCCAGATTACCTTGGGTCTGGTCATTGATATGACCTGGCAAGACGGTTTGGAATTCAATGTGGAAATCGGCGAGAATCCTACTGACTAATTATTCTGGTTCCAGTCGTGAAAATCTGGTTACGCATATTTCTCGTTTTCGAGGTTGCAGCCATTTCGGCCTGCAACCTCGTGGACGAGGACGTTCGTGACTGCCCCAAGGATGAACCGGTCCCCGAGGAAGATTATGTGATGGATTACGGCCTGCAGCTGGTAACCAATATGCGCACCGAACTCGAGACCCAGCTCTCTATGGTGTCGGAGGTGAAAGTATCCGCGGCTATGGAGACCTACCTCAAAGACATCTTCACCGATTATGCCCACGACGTAGACCTTTCCTTCTACGACGTAAAGGAAGATTCCGTCCGTCTGCACCACGAGAGCCATATTATGGACGCCAGCCAGTCCAGTTATACCTTATTGATTCCCGCGCGCAAGTATATGCACTTGGCGGTGGCCAATATCCAGGATAACCCTACGGTAAGCCTGGGAGACGACGCCCGCTGCCACACGGCCGCCTTGCATCAGGAAGTGAGGGATACCCTGGATTCGCACCGGAGAGGTATTTTTTCTGCGCGTCTGCCTATGGCAATGAAGGAGAACGAGGATCAGGAGTTTGACGTGAGCCTTTATATGGCCAACTGCGCGGCTGCGTTGGTGTTGGATACGCTGGGCTGTGGGGTTAAGGATATCAAGGTGTTCACATCCGGCTTTGCAACAGACTTCAGGTTGGCCGACAGCACGTACTTATATAGGTATACACCGGTTATCCGGGCAAACGCAGTGCCGCTTCCCGACGCATCGACGGGTCGCGCCTGTTTTGTCTCGGTCCATTTCCCTTCGCGTCCGGTTCCGGAAACCAAGTCGTCAATCGATACCGAAGATCCTTTTGTATCGGAGTCGGCCGAAAACCCTTTGTGGCAGTATAGGATTTATACCCGTCTTTCGGATGGCAGCATAACGGAAACGCTGCTCGGTGTCCGCGTCCCCTTGAAGCCCGGTCAACTGAAACTGGTGAAGGGATGGATTGACGGTGATGGCGCCATCAGACCCGGTGATGAATTCAGTACCACCGTTGCGGTTTCCGTTGTCCTTAACTGGGATCCGGGAATGAGCTGGACCGTTGATTTATAATGGAAGATGAGATACTGGCCCGTCATAATATGGTGCGTGTTAACCTTTTCTGCGTGTAATCTGGTTCAAAAGGAACCGAATCTGAGCAGTGAAGGGGATTCTTCGGTTGTACTGGGGTTCTCTGTAGACAAGAGCAAAACCCCCAATACCAAGGCCGATTACAGTGCCATCAGCGAGCTGGTATCCACAACGGCTAACCCTCAGTTCCGGGGCCTTTCGGAACTCCGCCTGCTGCCATTTTTTACCGGGCAGGGCGTGCGGGTACCTTCCGGCGCTTCCTCCAACGGTTATGCCCAGCAAATGCCCGGCTTTACCACGGGTATCTTTCCCGGCACGCAATCCTATATATATAAGGACATCTTTACCAGTCTTCCCGTGGGTACGACGGCGGTGCTGGCCTATGGCCGTGCGCCCCGTATCGAAGCCGCTACAGAACGCGAAGAAAAGCGGCTCAACGGCTCAGTGCTGGAAGAAGGCTGGGACTGGCAACCCGTGTTTCATTCTACCCGGGATCTTAAATTTCTCCCTGAACCCATCTACAATGATGCGGATTGCTGGGAGGTCGCTTCCGACCTTGCCGCCATTCTTAGCGGCATAGCGCGGGAAACTTTCTCCATTCACTATCCGGCCGATGCACAAGGATTTTATCCGGAAGGCGATGCTCAGTTGTCCTTGTCCGGCGTAGAAGAGGGGACTCCTATTGAGGAGGCCTTCCAGTCCTTCGTCAATCAGTCGGCCCCTTTCCCGGCATCGGGTTTTTTGGTAAAGAAACGGCTTAATGCCTTCCGCAGTGCACTGCTAGCCGTCCCCGACAGTGACAAAGATACGGATTTCAAGGTAGACAATCGTACGGTCCTGCATTCGGTTGGAGGCGATCCCATCAAGTGGAGCGAACTGTACGACGGTCTTCGGAACAGTCTCATTGAGGCCATCAATACAGCCCTGTCGGGTTTTGACGCCAATCTTTCCGAGTACCCCTCCAACCTGGGCCTGCCCGCCGGATCGGCGATGGCGATTTGGGGCGGAGCACAGTTCCTGCCGGTTACGGAAGGGCTGGACAAATATTTGCCCATTGGCTCTTTCTGCTATATGCCGCCGCTGTATTACTACGTAAATTCTACGCTGAGTACCGCCTATGACGGTCGTGTTACAGAGAAATACGAAACGGCGACCAATTGGAGTGATCTGTTGGCTCTGTACGATGTGGGTAAGATTGTAACCCGTAAAACGCACGCAGTGGCGTTGGACAACCCGCTGGAATATGGTTGCGCCATGCTGTATGCTACGGTTAAAAGCAGTTTCGATCCCGGTACCGACGTTTTCCCGCTCAAGGGGATTCTTGTGGGTGGTCAGTATCCGCTCCAATACGACTTTACGCCCATCGCAGATGAAGACCAGGACGGAGTCATTCTCGAGGAGTGTTTTACCTACGACACCTACGTGGGCGCTGTTACCCTTTCCACCACGCCATCCGATCCGATAAGGACGCTGGTGCTGCCTACGCTCAAGGGGAAAGAGGTCTATTTCTTCCTGGAATTCCAAAATGGCTCTTCGAGTGAAATCAATGGAGTCGACGGTAAAATTCCCGTTGGAGGTCGGTTTTATCTGGTGGGGAAGATGAATGCCCCTACAGAGCAGAACATTGCCGATGGAAATGACCGGGTGTTTATGGCGGATCATTTTACGAAGCTGGACTGTACGGTCAAGTCCCTGGATAATGCGTATTTGGGCCTTCCTCGTTTGGGAACGCCCGAATTGGTCATCGGTGTGGAGATACAAATGAACTGGGTCTTTTCTCCCGGTTCCAGTATGATTATGGAATAATGCGTTGGGAATACATCATAAAACGGGCCGTCTGGCTGCTTGCGCTGGGAGTTCTTTGTTACTCCTGCCAGCGTGAGCCGGATTTGTCGTCTGTAACAAAGGAGGGTATCCCTTCCCTGAGTATTGCCATCGATTTTCCCCGTTCGGAGGGGGTTAAATCAGACGCGTATTTGCGGGCCGATACACCGGAGAACGAAATTAAATCCTTACGAATCTGGGTCTTCCGTCACGATGATTCCCACGAACTGGTTGTTGCCAAGATTCTGAATAAAGACGTTGATGGTTTCCCGGAGGATGGCGGCGTCCGCTGGTATAATTTGGATGTGAGCTGGAAGTTTGTGCTGGAGAAACCGTCTGTAGATGTCTTTGTGCTGGCCAATGCCGAGTCCATCGGCTGTGACCTGGACGATCATTCCGACTGGGCAACCATAAGAACGGCCACTTTTGGGTATGAGTCTAATACCAAGGACCCCTTCGGCCTTTCTGAGTACACGGAGGAGGTGCCGGAGGAAGGTTTGCCTATGAGCGCTATGAAACTGGGGCTCGAGCTACGCGGCACGGGAACCCAGCTGAAAGTGGATGCGCTTCAGCTCAGGCGGGCGGTCTCCAGGATCCGTATGGTTTTTTGTAAAACCCAGACAGAACTCCCGGAGGGCCAGGAACCGGATGAGCTGAGCGTAGACCAAATCATCATCTATCCCAACCAACTTCCGCTGAAAGAATATATTTTTACGGAGAATATAACGGGTGTTTACAAGAATGCCAATCTTGCCGATGATGAACAGAATTACGACGCACGTACCTATTCGCGAGGCGGTGTCAGTAGTGAGAACATTAAGGCGCACCCCGCCCCTGAGAATCTGGTGTACGCTAATCAGAATCCCAGTACCTACAAAGATTTGCTGGATGATGCCAAAAATCATGGGCTAGTATCGGATTTGGGCTATGTGTATTTCCGCGAGAGCGATGTGCGCCTGGTAGGCCGCATCAATTATACGGTGAACGGCAAGTCCCGTTTTCGCGAATTCTCGATGAAATCTGACGGAGACTTTGCTCGGAATCACACCTGGACCCTTTTCGCCTATTTCCTGAGTGGCCGAAATCTGCAGTTATCGCTGGTGGTAGACGATTGGGACCGGAGCGATTATTTCGTGGATTTCTCCGACCAGATTGTCGTTGCGCCGGCTCGCTTCGTGATAGACCCCAGTACGGCTGAGGTTACCGATGTCGAAGACGGATACACGAATGTAAGGCTTATCCCGGGCGTTCCCGTCAAGGGTCGTTTGCGAATTGTGGCCCCGCTTGGCGGAACGCTTATGATTTATCCCCAGGGTGCTGCCACGCTGTTCAACGTAAGCCCCGTGCAGGCTACCATCAAGGCCGATGAGGATGAGGATTCCGAGGAATCCGACTCCGGGCTTATTGAAATAGAAATTAGCTATAACAACGACATTGACATAAACGTGGACGACTTGAGCGAGGACGAGAAAACCATGACCTTCTCCTTCTTTGTGGAAACGCCCGCAGGCCGTATCATCAATGTCAACTCCGAAGTTGTGGACAGGAAATACCGGTTTATCCTTTGATGCGCAGACTTTCATATCTGTTGGCGGCATCATTGCTGCTGCTCTCCTGCGACAAGCGGTCGGAGGAGCCGGAGTCTGCGGGCCCGTATATCGAGATAGCCGTAGTGAGCGACGATTCTCCCTACGTAGAAACCAAGTCGGGCGTGTACCAGCTGGAAGGGGTGGAAGAGATATACCACGAGAACCTCATTTCGTCCGTTGACTTTTTCTTCTATCCGGCCGGAAAGACCCACGAGGACGCCACCTACCACAAGCGGGTAACCACAAAAGGAAGTATCCGGAGCGAGGTAGTCCGCCTCTCTCTTGACTCGGATCTGATTAATACCGTTATCTTCCCCTCCGATGACGATGTTACCACCTGCACCGTATTCGCTGTGGCCAACTGCCCAGTAGAGAATTCGGAGAACCCCGAGTTGCTGGTTCCAGACGAGACCGACCTTTCCGGCACGTCCCTGGATGATTTGTACGCCAAGGAATTCACCACCAACTTTGTTACCCCCAAAGGCGGTGGTAACAGCCATGCTCAGCCCAGATTCCTTATGAGCGGCATCACGGAAATCTCCCTTCGCGGGCGCAATCAGGTGCTGTCGGCAGTAGGAACCATCAATTTGGTAAGGTATGCCTGCAAACTGACCGTTGGTATCAAGGTGGCGCCCCAGGTTGTGGCAAGCGGAGACGTATGGGAACCTATGCTGGGAAGTATGGAACTATATCTGGTAGATGCGGCATCCAATGTAACGTTGGGTGGGCGGGCCACCATTCCCTCCTACTTCAATTATCAGAACAATACGATGCGTTTTTCCGACGCCTCGGGTAATCCTCTGGAGGGGGTGCAACTGACGGATGACGGCTATTACATTGCCTGTCCGTTCTATATGTATCCCCAGAAGTGGGTGTATGGATCTACGGAATCGCCCACGAAGGAGCCGTACCTGAAACTGGTATTGCCCTGGAGGCGCATTACGGGCGACGCTGTCCAGAAGCCGTTTTACTACAAGATTGTGATCCCCGACGACGACCGTGAGGAGTATACCCGCCAGTTTGTACGCAACAACTGGTACCACATCAACGCAAATGTGAGTATCCGCGGAGCCGAAACGGATGATGGTCTGGTCCCTGTGAGCGAAGGAAGTGTTTATATCGTTTACTGGCAAGATAAAAACGTGGTTATCAAAAATGCCGAAATTGGCAAAGCCCGTTACCTGTCGGTGGACCGCGAGATAGATACGGTGTACAATGTGGCCTCTACCACCCTGCCGTTTATGAGCTCGCACCCGGTGATTATGAGGGATATCATAGTCACGCGTCCCTATTTTGGAACCGTTTCTGCTGGTAATAAGACGCTGGGCGGAACCGTGAGGGAGGTAAAGAGTACGGACAAGAAGCCCCGTTATGAAGTTGGACGCCGCTATCTGGAATACACGGTTACCTACGACGAAGCAACAAATCAGGCAACGTATACTTATCAGAACGAAGCGGACGTGCGTGAGGCTGTCTGGTTTGAGAACACCGGTACGGGCATCACGCTCCGTCATCCCATCAATAATGATTACACGGATCCCGAATTTGACTATTCCCCGTATCTGATTACCTATACCCTGGCCCACTCCGACCGTCCCGATGACAGCTCCTATTACAAGGAACAGCAGATCCTTCAGTACCCGGGCATCTATCTGGACTATACCGTGAACCCCGACGAGATTAACCAGTCTGCCGGCACGGCCAAACATTGGGGCTATGTATACATTAACGGCACTCAATATACGGAATCGATGTTTGATGCCGATGCCGAGGGCAAGCCGCCGATTTGGAAGACGAATAATTACTGGCGTGTGGTTACCTATCACGGCAGTGGTACCGATATGTACAAGATCAGCGCCACGGTGCTGCCCTCCGACTCCGACTTCATCATCGGAGATCCCCGCTCTCTTGAGGTGAATAATCTTAGAGAATACGAAGAAGCGAAAGATTTGGAAGGCAACACTCGTACGCTTACGTGGTATTATCCAACCGACGAGTCTGACCGCACCGTGAATATGATTGCCCCTTCTTACCGTATTTCTACAAAACTCAGTGGTTCGTACAAGGGAACGGAGATTACCAAGGAACAAGCTCTCTACCGTTGTGCTGCCATACAGGAAAACGGTTTCCCGGCAGGCCGATGGAGGCTTCCCACGCAGGGAGAAATCAGCTTCGCTGCGCAGTTGTCGGCCAACGGTGTATTTGTGAAGCAGTTTGATGATAACTATTGGTCGGCCAATGGCGTAATCAATGTGAGTGGTCACACCATTACCCCCAAGCCCGATAAGCACGAAGCTTTCGTGCGCTGCGTGTACGATACCTGGTACTGGGGAGATGACCGGGTGGTGGATGAAGTGTCAGGTTTACCTACGATTTTTGTTTGGGGAGATAAGGAGCGATGAGATACTGGAGATGGATCATATTATTGGCGTTAACTTTGATCGCCTGCAACCGTGAGGAAGAAATGCCCCTGGAAGTGGAGGGCACGTCTTCAACGTTGCCGGAAGGCCAGACAGTTACGGTATATTTCGGCATAGAAGGCGCCAAGCCAAGCGTTCCTACCAAAGTCTTGAATAACGACAGCGACTTGGAAAGCCTGTGGTTGGCGGTGTTTGGCAGTTCGGGCTACCTGAAAGAGTACAAACAGGCTCATCTGGTAATAGATGAGAACACCCAGAAGCCCAAGGTTACCTATAAGGACTACACGGTAGAAAAGAAAATCGTGGACGAAGAAGGCGTAGAAAAGATAGTGGAGGTTACCCATCAGGTGCCGGTGTATACTTATTCAGTAGAGCTCACCCTAACCGACAGTCCCAGACGAATTCATTTCATAGGAAATGCTCCAGGTACCATAGACTTTGGGTATGATACGGCCATTATTCCTATGCTTATGTCTAGTCTGTCTCCGGATGGCATAGGAGAAAAAGCCTATTGGCAGCTTATCGATTTGCCACAGGGTATCCAGGCCTTGAAGAATGAGGATGGTAATTACATTGACGATCAGGGTAATGTTTATACGGGGCAGAAGAATTTCAAGTTCCAACTGGATCCCATGCTCCAAAGCAAATTCGTGGAAGTTCCGCTAATTCGCAACTGGGCCAAGATAGTGCTTTATACGGAAGATCCGGAAGAGTCCAACTTTACCCCTAAGAGCCTGGCGGTAGTCAATTTTCCCAAAACTGGTTCGATAGCTCCTTACAGCGCAAAAACCGGTTTTGTGCGCAACTATATGAATCTTGACTTCACGGATCTCAAGGACGCTGGTTATCCTGCGAATCTGCCTGCCGGAACCGACAATATGGACACCAGCATTCCGGACGGAGATGCGTTTAAGGCTGATTCTTTTGAAGATGGAGCCCGCGTGGCCGGAGCTATGACGTTTGATCAGATAAACTCTACCAGCGACGAGGCGGAAAAAGGCCGGGCCGTCTATATTTACGAACGTCCGGTCCCCACGGAAAGAATCCCTCCTACATATGTCATCATCTACGGCCATTACCGCAACAAGGAGGAAGGAACGGTTGTCCCGGGCGCAGATCCCGATGACCCCAACACCGAGATGAAGAATGAGGGTGATTACTTCTACAAGGTGGACCTGATGGATACGGCCATAGGTGATGACAACGAGATTGTCTCTTCCTATTATCCCATCTACCGGAATTTCAAATACAGGATTCTGGTAAAGAAGATTTTGTCCATCGGACAGTCGACTCCTGCGGCGGCGGCCGTGTCGGCCGGTAGCGCCGATGTTTCGGCCGATATTTCCACCGGCCACCTTTCCGAGATTTCCGACGGTATCGGCCGTCTGCACCTTTCCTGGATGGCCCAGTCCTATATTTCCGAGAATCCTCCCGAAAAGCCGGTAGACAATTTGTTGGTTTATTTCTCCAAGACGCCGGACGGAGAGCCGGATATGGAACCGAGTTCGGTGGAATACAAGTTGCTGGATCCTCCTGACGGGGGTAGCCCTGTGATCTATAACGTAAACATAGGGGCGCCTTCGGAGAATGATGATGATGGCACGAAGGGCTGGCGTAAGGTGACGTTCTGCACCATCAAACCCGGCGTAGTTTTACGTACGCAGACCCTTCGTATTTATGGTAAATATAATTATGGTGGTGGCAGTTACAAGGGACGCCTGTATCGTGACGTGGTTATCAGCGTACAGCCCCAGCAACCTATGATTGTGAAGTGCGAGAATCCCAAGGTGAGCCCGGCCAAGGGAGTAAGCGTGCCTGTTTCCATCAGCATTCCGGAAGGTCTTACCAAGACCATGTTCCCCCTCAACTTTACCATAGAAGCGCAGGATTTGACTTTGTCTCCGGACAACAGCAAGCCCAATAACAATTTGCCGGTGAGCGAAGGAGAATCCATCTCGCCCGATGACGGATATAAAGAGAAGCAGACTTTCCATTTTACCCGCAACCTTTCGTGGGAAGAGTATAGGGAAGCCCCTATTACCCGCACTCTTGACGATAGGACCTGGCGCACCATCACTTGTTATTTCAAGACCAATTGTTCTAAAAACGCCACGAAGGTTTGGGTGAAAAACAAGTATTTTGATCTTGCCGGTGACGAGTTCTCCAATTACGATTTCCGACAGATCCACAATTACAGCATTATAGATCCGGTTCCCCAACAAGCCAATGCCGAGGTTCGTTTCCGCTTCTTTGTGGAAACGGACGAGGAAGGGAAATACCCGCAGCTTACATTGTTGCTCAGGGGTATGACCTGTGAACGTGAAAAGAACCCCGGTGTGAAACTGGCCGATCTGGATACCTACACCTTTACGCCCACTACTCCGGAGAACACGCTGATACTCACCACATACAATATTGACGGTGATATTTCCATGGACATTTCGGCCCCGGGTTATAATACGGTTCATATGGCCCCGTATCGCTTTAACAAAGGGATAGAGAACAGCCGGGCTTATGGTCTTTTGGACGCGATTCAGTTTAATATGACCAGTCCCACTTCGGGTGGTTTCTGGTCCAATGTGGCTTTCGGTCTGGTTCAGACCCGTGCAAATGGTGGCAACAAAAATGGAGACCGCGGTCTTATTTTTGGGTATTATGATGACCCGGATGATCCGGATAGACCTGCACCCATCAGAGTTACGGATGCCAGTGGAACTCCCATTAAGACCAATAAGAATAATACTTCCGGCCTATATAGTAAAATATATGCCAATTATAACAATTCGTCATTTGTCGACTTTACAAATTACGTATCCGTTCCTTCCCGGAGTTCTGTAGACCCTACCTATCATGAGTTATATTTTCAGACGAATGGTGACCAGAACAATTCCAATATTACCATTTTGCTTCAGGCGGTTGGATATGTAACGGAGACATTTACATATGGCCGTTTGTCGTCGACGAGTTCGGCTATGACCCGTATCCATTCTTACTATGCCAATGCTGGCACAATCAAAAGCTGGTATAAGGCTGAGAATCATCAAATAAAGCCATCTTCCGATGTGAAAAATGCGGATTACAGCTATTTCACAATGGATGTCGAGCCCATTTCCGAAGGAGCGCCTGATCCTGTTGTGAAGGATGATGGCCTGTACCTGGGTCTGGATGGAGCTACGGTCAGAGGTGGTAAGTATAGGATTACTTTCAAATCTGGTAATGTAGAGGGAATTGTTGCTACTCCTGTGGTGCCGGAGTGTAAGAGTCAGCGTTTCTTCTTCTGTGCTTTCAATATTCCAAAGAGTAACCTGCCGGAGTCAGTCAATCCTTTGAAAGGTCAGTATTACCGTTATAGCGCCAGCGAGACATTGTACTGTTGGTCGGCATATGACAGTTCGTCGGAATATTCGCCGCTAACAGGCCTCGTGGATCCGGAAACCACGGCACGCTCCATTGAGTTTGTCGTTGGGCAGGATCACCCGGTCATCATCTCCGGCTTCCTTTATAAAGCTGTATCCAACTATACACAGTAAGGGCGGTCCTCTTGCGAATCTCAAATATTGTACATAACTTTGTACAAAATATTGGACTATGCAAGTGACAACCATCTCCAGCTTCCGGGCTAACATTAAACAGTACTATGACAATGTCCTCCTTACGGAGGAACCCCTCATTATCACCAAAGGGGATACGGGGGCTGTGCTCCTTCCGCTCAATGAGTACAATGCCATGCAGCGTCGCTTGGAAATACTGGGCAATTCGGCGGCCATGAAGGATATCCGTGAAGCCTCCCTCCAGATGGCGGCGGGCCAGTTGATTGAAGTAACAGACATCGATGCCCTATGAAACTGTATCTGAGCCCCAAAGCACAATACCAGTATCAGTGTCTGAAAGGCCGAAGTCTGCCGTATGCTGAGCAGGTAAAGGCGCTCATGAAGGATATCCAGGAGCGCCCACTCTCAGGCATAGGTACTCCTGTGCCATTGGATTCTTCTGCTCCGGGCTGGTGGGAGCGCCGTTTCAACGGAAGCGGTATGCTTCTTTATCATTATGAAGAAGGGGAAGATTATGTGGTGATTGTCTCCATAATCAACGACCTCCTTCCTTCCCACGAAGAGTTGCCATTGAAACTGCAGGAGATGTCCAAGCAGGATTATGCTCAGGTGATTCGGCAGATGGAGGCCAATCGTGGGCACGGAGATGATCCGAAGGTGGGTATATTTTGGTACAATGTTGCTTGGAAAGAGCTATTCGGAATTGTGTCCCATCCTGTTAGGGATTATTCCAAAGCCAATGCTTCTGATGGACGTATCACTTGTGCAGAATTACACGAGGATGTCTGGCGGAAGGAGTACAACCGCCAGAAGCATCACGGAGATGGGAAGGGCCCCTTCATAGGTGCATATGAGAATAAGCCTCGTGGCAGGGTCTTTTATCTTATGGAAGAGGACCGTTTTGTTGTGGCAGTAGGGAAGTGGTTAGAAGATTATCCGGAAGCTAAGGCGATCATTTTGGAAGAATTTGATCTTCCCACAGACAAAACCACTTTTGAATACGCCATTCACTGGGACATCGGCCAGCGTTGGCAGTAACTACTCCGCCACGGTAAAGGCAATACTGGCAGAATTGCCGTCGCCGTCCACCACGGTGAGGGTGTGACGGCCGGGGGGCGGAGCCAGCAGTAGCTCGTGGATGAAACGGGTTTCTCCCACAAAACTTTGATCGAGGTGCCACCAGAGGGTGGCATCTGCGTTATGGTGCGCCACGCGGAACACCACGCCTTCCACCTCGCCGGACAGCTGGCGGGGGAGGTACAGGATGGTGCCGGAGCCGGGGTAGATAAACTCCATCACCTTGTCGGAAGTAGCCTTCCTGGTGGCCCCCACGTATTCCGGATGATGCGGCTTGTAGAACCACTCCATAGCCGGCGGCAGCACAAACTCCCCGCTGCGGTGATAGGGGCAGGGGTCGCTCTCCAGGCAGGCCGAAGGAAGCAGCATCTCCTCCGTCTCAGGGCATTCCGGCCCGGCCAGGTAGCCGGATTTTGTACATACGTTCGCAAATACAGATTCTTCGCTACGCTCA
>Ga0310786_10007950_pt1 | contig 13715 bp, 9 predicted proteins | sample AusTroGonzalo_MG_FD_203881 | JGI IMG/M metagenome (GOLD analysis project Ga0310786, IMG submission 203881) | Bovine rumen microbial communities from tropical cattle in Woodstock, Queensland, Australia - Gonzalo_03 (v2) (version 2) | ecosystem: Host-associated > Mammals > Digestive system >... | reverse complement strand
GTGTATTATCCCGGAGCCAATGACAACGCTTCCGGTACGGCAGCCGTTGTAACCTTGGCAGAGCACTATGCCAGGAATCGGCCCGAATTCGATATGTATTTCGTGGCTTTTTCCGGAGAGGATGCCAACCTGAGGGGCTCTACCTACTTTGCTGAGCATCCCCTTGTGCCGCTGAGTCAAATCAAATACCTTTTCAATATTGATATGATCGGAGACGACAATCCGGTCCTTTACTGTGAGGTGAGCGATGCCGGCATGCCCCAGTACCCCGGGTTCGAGAAGGTGAACCGGGAGCAGCACCTTTTTGAGGCGCTCAACCGGGGGGCCCTGGCCGCCAACAGCGACCACTATCCCTTTGCCGTCCGCGGGGTTCCCTGCATCTTTCTGGAAAACGAGAATGGAAATGCTTTCCCGCATTATCACACCCCGGCCGACAATAGCAAGACTGTCCGCTGGGACAGCTATGAACCCGTCTTTAAATTGGTCACCGGCTTTATTGAAGACAGCAGGAAGAAGACAGAAGCGTAATCAGAATAGGAGATTAGACGATGGATCTTATCAAAACCATATTGGCGGTTGGTGCCGGCAGCTTCTTGGGAGGAGCGGGCCGATATCTGGTATCGCTGGCTATGAAGGGCGTCAGTAAGGGATTCCCGTGGGCAACGCTTGCAGTAAACCTTGCGGGATGCTTCCTTATCGGCCTCCTGTGGGGTGTTTTCAGCAAGAATGGCAGCGAAGGGAGCAATTGGGCATTATTCCTGACCGTAGGTCTCTGTGGCGGTTTTACGACCTTCTCTACGTTCTCAAAGGAAGCGTTGGTAATGCTGCAAAGTGGCAATGTGTGGGGATTCGCCGGGTACGTGTCAATCAGTGTGATTGCGGGTGTTGCCCTCGTTGCATTGGGGTATTTTCTGGGACGTTGAATTCTGATTTATCTAACTGATTTTTCTTTGCCATTCTTGGCGATGCGAGAAATGGAACCATTTAAATATCAATGGTTTACATTATTCCAAACTCTTGATGCGGCTAATAATCCGCAAATTTTGCGGTTTATATTCCGCAAATGATTATATTTGCGGAAAATGAGTGAGATATGTACATCCATCAAACAGAGAATTGGCCGAATTTCACCTGGGACCAGACCCGCATCGGCCTTAAACTCGCGAAAGTAAATAAAGCTGCCGGTTTCCTTGAGGGGCGGCTGTCGGCTATCGGTTTCGATGTTCAGCAGCAGGCTGCCGTCGAGGCTTTGACGCACGATATTGTTGCTTCTTCGGAGATTGAAGGCGTTGTCTTGAATTCCGATCAGGTCCGTTCTTCCGTAGCAAGAAGGATGGGTGTCCATATCACGAACGAGACAGAACCTTCACACTATGTCGAGGGTGTCGTTGAGATGATGTTGGATGCAGTAGGGAACTATGCAAAACCTCTGACTGATGACCGGCTTTTCGGATGGCACAACTGCCTCTTTCCAACGGGCAGGAGCGGGATGGAAGTCATCAACGTCGGGAAGTACAGGGTTGATGATATGGAAGTCATTTCTGGTACTTTGGAGAGGGAGAGAGTCCATTACCACGCTCCAGCGGCAGAACTTGTCCCCAGCGAGATGGAGAAGTTCCTTGGCTGGTTTAATGCCGATTCGACGCCCAAGGATTACGTCAAGTCAGCTGTCGCGCATTTCTGGTTCGTGAGCATTCACCCCTTCGATGACGGAAATGGCCGAATAAGCCGGGCTATTGCCGATATGGCATTGAGTCAGGCAGACAACTCATCTCTTCGCTATTTCAGCATCTCGCGCCAGATCAATAAGGAGAAGCGCAAGTATAATGACATCCTTGAGCGCTGCCAAAAGGGGAGTGTGGACATCACTGCCTGGATCGATTGGTATCTTGATTGTATGATTCGCGCTATTGAGAGTGCAGAGGAGATGCTGTCGTCCATCCTGAATAAGGCCATCTTCTGGCAGAGTCATTCTCAGGATGTTATCAGCGACCGTCAGAAGCAGGTGCTGAACACTTATCTCGACGGCTATGCCGGAAAACTGAAGGTGAAGAACTGGGCGAAGCTTGCCTCTGTGTCAGTAGATACAGCCGAGAGAGACGTCAAGGCACTGGTCTCTTCCGGCATCCTTGTTCCTCAGCCAGGACGGTTTAGGGATGTGGCGTATGGTATTCAAGTGTCGAAAGATATTCTATTCGTTCCCGGTCCTGAAAAAGTAATGAAAATATATCAATCCTAAAAGAAAGCAATACCTTAACTTTGCGGAAGATTTCGGATTAAGCGTATTATGGCAAAAGAAAACGTATACCTTGCATCAAAACCCCGTTATGAGATACTTGACGGGCTCCGCGGCGTAGCTGCGCTGATGGTGATTATCTTCCACTGTTTCGAGACGTATATCCCGGTCTTTGGGACACAGATTGTGAACCACGGCTACCTGGCAGTGGATTTCTTCTTTGTCCTGTCGGGCTTCGTGATCGGCTATGCCTACGACGACCGCTGGGACAAAATGACCACCTGGGGCTTCTTCAAACGGCGTCTCACCCGTCTGCACCCGATGGTGATTGCAGGCACGCTCATCGGCGCAGCATTGTTCTTCTTCGCCGGAGCAGCCTTCCCTGAGACGCTGAAGACTCCTCTCTGGAAGTTCGCGCTTTGCCTGGTGATGGGCCTGCTGATGATTCCGTGCGGTACAGGACTGGACATCCGTGGATGGTGCGAGATGAACTCGTTCAACGGCCCCAACTGGTCGTTGACCTTCGAGTATGTGGGCAATATCCTTTATGCCTTCGTCTTCAGGCATCTGCCAAAGCTTGCACTAGCCATCCTCTGCGTTGTATGCGCCTTCTTTACGCTGGATCTCACACTGGGCTGGGATGTATTCGGCTTCTTCCCCGACGGTCCGCAGTACACCGTGATTGGCGGCTGGAGCCTGACGCCGGATCAGCTCTATATTGGATTTACCCGGTTGCTTTATCCTTTCCTCTGCGGTCTGTTGATTTCCCGCATCCTGCCCGGACATCGCAGTGAAAGCAATCCCAGCGGTTCTCCCATCCACCTCAAAGGCGGCTTCTGGTGGTGCAGTCTGGCGCTTGTCGTCCTGTTCTCCATTCCCTGTATTGGGGGCAAAACTGGCGTCCCTGATGGCATCTATCAGGCAATCTGTATCCTGCTGGTTTTCCCGATCATCGTGCTGGCAGGTTCAGGCTCCGTGACCACGGACAAGAAGAGCACTGCCGTCTGCAAGTGGCTGGGAAACCTTTCCTATCCGCTCTATATCACGCATTACCCGCTGATGTACATGCAAATGAGCTGGGTAGCCGAGCATCCGGATGCACCAGTGTGGATTCATATCGCCGTAAACGTTGGCATCGTATTCCTGTCCATCGTCCTTGCCTGGGGCGTCTTGAAGATCTATGACGAGCCGGTGCGTGAGTGGCTCAAGGAGCATTGGCTGAAGCGCAAGACTGCCAAATAATGGACAAACTGCAATCGAGGGTAATCGACCTCCTCCGCTACCCATTGGCCGTTCTGGTAGTGATGTGCCACTGCGGCTTCCTGGATGTCGGATGCGGCCGTCATCCTGTTTTACTTTGCCTTCATCGCCTTCCATTGTACGATAGTTACGGTCTTGTACTTCCTGATGCGGCGGTTTCTTCCCAAATCGACGGCCGTGCTGACTGGTGGAAGAGGTGGCTGAGGATTTATCACAAAAAAAACGGAGGCAATTCCTTGCGGGATTACCTCCGTTGTATGATGAATCGCTGCTTATTTCCAGACCGGACGAATGAGTGCACCGTTGTAGCGGTCCAGGGACTGATCCGTATTTCCCACGCCGCCCATGATCCCGTCATAGAATTCAAACGTACGGGCATTGGTCGGATCGGAGTCAAGCTTCGTCGTCCAATAATAGCCGTGGAGATTCCCCTGGGTCGGACAACCGAAATCATACAGGAAGCCGCCGGCCGGGAGGAAGATGGACGCGCCCTCGGCTCCCTTGACAAGGAAGCCCCTCACGCCGGTATCCTCATAATCATCGTACCAGGACCACTCACAGCACTCGGCCAATTCTTTACAGTCATCAGGAGACGGTATGGACCAACCTTCGCCCCAACAGGCGATCGCGGCGTCGTCCGCCGCCTCGAGCTCCCTGATATCGTCCGGATCGCCAACCCCCGCCCAACGCTCGGGCCAGGTCGACACGCAATACTTGGTCACCTTTTCCTGTGCGGCGTTTCCCCACTTATAGGTTGTCCACCAGAAGGTCACCTTGGGAAGGAGCTCACCCCAGGCGTAGTATGCACCGAAATCCGTCGGAATCGCAGCGCCCAGGTTGATGTTTGCCCACTTGGTGCCGGAAGGTAGGCCAAGGTCGACCAGCTCCGGTCCGGCCACATTCTCCCAGACAAGACCGGCGGAGCCGCTGATGTCGGCGGCACGGCCCGTCTTGCCGGACGCGTTCATCGTATGCGGATCGGACGTCGTGGCAGTCTGTGCGTTGCCCTTTCCCATAAAGCGGGTAAACTTGTAGGTGACAGGCTCGCTCTGCGCCGACGGTTTCAGCTTTCCGCTGAAAATATAGCCATCGCCATACTTGAATCCCGGCAGGGGTGCACCATAGTAGGTCTGGGCGTAATTGACCATGACGCCTTCGGGAGCCACGCCGGTCGCGGCATACGGCATCACGTTCGGCTCCCAGAGCATCGCCTTGCCGTCGGCGGCATCCTCGGCGTTCATATAGAACTGGACGAAGCCATCGGGGATCTTCATTTTAAAACAGCCGTCAATCTTGCCGTCAACCACGGAATAGGGCTGTTTGTCCGTCAGGTAGTAGGACATATAGATCTCACTGAACGTATAGCTTCCGCCGGCATCATACATATAATTGTTTTCTGTTGCGAAGGGCAGGAAAATGGCAGTCATCGTACCTTTGTCACCTTCGTTCAGCGGCAGGATAGCCTGATATTTGTCATGCATCTGCGTTTCTGTCCAGGTTCCGTTGCCGGCGTCGTATGTCAACTTCAGATAATACGGGCTCTGTAAACCGGAGAATACGATATAGAGCTTGTCTCCATCTTCCCACGCGGTCTTCACTGCCTTGGTTCCAGCCCCATCCGGGTGCGTGACCTTGAGGTTGAAGGAAACCGGTACTCTCTCCTGCTGAGCAGCTTGTTTATTGCAGGAAACCAGCGCAACTATGGCGGCGCAGACCATCATTAAAACCTTTTTCATGTTCTGTCCTCCTTGTTTTACCAAAATTCTTCCATTCCAAATCCATCGAATTCGCCACTGAGGCAGACCATGCCTTCGCAATTTAAACTAACCGCCTCAGACACAGGCGGTATGTACTGAATTTTGTCATTTTCTATCATAGGTCGCGTTTTAAAGCACGCAAAGTTACTAATTTTAAGAAAATTTCAAAAGCCTGTCCTGTCAAATAATCCACAACAACCAGTCGCACTCCGGTTTAGTTTATAGCCATGCGCATATCTGATTTATCGACGTTTGTCATGATTGTTATTTTTTTTGCATTTTTGCGGAAAAATTGGTACACTTGTAGTTTGGACACGGATTCCGTGGGATCCTGCGTGTATTGCCGAGTTAGGCTTTTGTTACAAAGTGTATTCAATATGGAAAAAACTATTCTGAAACCTTACGACGCCCCGATCACCTTGGTCACAGAGATGTCGGCTGAAGGATGCATCCTGGTGTATAGTACTATTATGGATGAGTATGAAGCCATCCTGTGGTAAACCCTTAAAGCAAGTATTATGAAGAAGATTCTCTATCTAATTTCCGCCCTTGCTCTGGGTATGACCGCTTGCAGCAAGAACGAAATCCAGGCCCCTGCCGAGGGCGCATCCGACGCCCCGGTCTGTCGATTCAGCATTCCCGCCACCTTAGATGCCGGGATCGACGCGAAGGCCATCGAAGTTGGCGGGACTTCCATCGCCAGCACCTTCTCCTCCGACGACAAGGTGTACGTATTCATCAAACGCGACCTGGGCTCTTCCTCCATCGTCGCCGTCGCCCACAATGGTACGGACGCTTCCCTGTATCTGACCCCTACGGATATCAAGGGTTCAATCTGCACGCTGGATGGCGCGCTGACATTCTTCAGCGTTGAAAATAATCAATTCGTTCCGTTCGTGCCTGCAGAGGATGACGAGGTGTATCTGTTTTACAATTTGAGCAACCCGGCAGTGGATCCCACTTCTTTTGATACTGCCGGATGGGATTTCACTCGCCAGAATGGCAGTATAAACGAGGATGTATATGGTGGTACATACGGGCATTTTTACCTTGCAACCCAGGGTATTTCCGCTTTTGATTGTGCTGAGGCGAGGATGGTCGTGACAGAGGCCGATGGCGACGATACTAATGGTTACTCGCTGTCAATGGTGCAGTACGGTGATGAGTCTCAGACCAGTGTGCTCTTCGCGAAAAGGTCATCCCTTTTCCGCCAGCGGCTCTTGTTTACCGACGAAGAGGGCGAGCCGATAGGTGTCCCTACCCTTGAAAAATTGAGCATCTATTTTGAAGGTGGCAATTATTTCGTGGATAGCTATACCCCTTTTTCACAGCACGGTGCCTTTTTTTATACCTCTGAATTGACGATAGAGGAGCCGTTCATCTCTTCCGACGGAGACGTGTATTTCTCCCTGATGTTTACCATGGATAACATAGACAAACCCCTGGTCCTGGAAGCAAGGGATGTCGAAGGCAATCTCTATTCCGTCACCAAAGAAGTGCCCGAGGGCGGCTTCAAGAACGGCAAGTACTACTATGGTGAAGCGAGCCTTACCTGGAAGAAGACCGTCAAGCCTAAGGTTTCAGGCACCTCTGCCATACCGTTCCGTGGACGCTATTCGATTGAAGAGGACCCGGTTGAGCTCGAGCTCTGTGGGAACAGCGAAGGTTACTTCTTCCGGCTTGTCAAAAATCAGGGCGGAACCATTACCCTGGACAATGTCCATGCATCGGGTTCGCTGCATGAGAATTTGTATTCGCCTTTTATCTATCAGGAATCGACCGAAAATGCACAAACCATCTCGCTTGTCCTGACGGGGGCCAACAGCATTGAATGCCGGTCTTTTTGTGCAATCCTCCTTTATGGAGACCTGAAGCTGAGCTGCACGGGTTCGGAGGCTACACTTACCGTTACTACTACGTCTGCGGAATACTGTGGAATCTCCTGCTGGAATTATCGCTACGACGGGCAATTCGATGTATCCTACAACGAGTTTTACACCGAGGGTGAACTGAATGTGACCAGTATGCTCGCCGCCTCCGGCTATAAGGTCTGGCGCAGCGCCCGCACCGCTAATGATGAGGATCATGATTTTTATGTCGACAGCTACACCTGGACGTACACTGTGACACCGGATGGCATATAGTCCCGTTCGAGTCAACGTCTATATCCTTCAAAGACGCCCTGGTTTTTACACCGGGGCGTTTTTTTCGTCAGCACTTTAACTTTTTAACCTTTTCATCTGTGTCCCCGCTATTGTTTAAGGCAGGCGAGAGGGATGATGTGGACTCCGTCGGGGCGGGTATAAGCAAATTCGCCGCCGAGCTGGGCCGAATAGACCTTGAGATCACGGACGCACATACATTCGAAGATAAAGCCGAAGGTCTTGAGCTGTGTTTTCAACTGGCCAGGGCCTTAGTCCTAGCCGTAGCCAGATACTCATCCCGCACTATTCCAAACATTTCTTTTTGTTTTGGCGGTAAGTTTTGTGGCAAATTGACGGTAAGTTTTGCGGTAAAATGGCGGTGACTTTTGTGGTAAAATCCTATTATGGTGCGAGAACCTCTATTTCGATAAAACGCAGCTTAGGGAGACAGCATCGCGGCTCAGGAAGGCCCGGCTCCAGTGGGCATGATGGCCATTGATTCAGTAAAAGCATGTAAATAGGCCCTTAGATAATCGTTGTTGTGAACGCGCCCCGACAGTCCGGAAGGATTGCCGGGGCGAATCAATTACTTCCCGATGCAATGGGATGCAACCTCGGATTTTCAATGAGTTACATTTAGGCTCCTTTTTGATGATAATTTGTCGATAATGGTGGTAAGTTACCACCTTTTTGCTATATTTGCAAAAATAATCGAGTATGAATTGGGAAGAGACATACGAGGCCTGGCGAGCTTTGCAGCCTCTGTCGGAAAGGGACAGAGACCGTTTGAGCCGTAAGTTTACCGTTGAGTTCAACTACAACAGCAACCATATCGAAGGGAACACGCTGACCTATGGCCAGACGGAGCTTCTGCTGCTATTTGGCAAGGTGGTGGGCGAGGCCGAGATGAAGGACTTCGAAGAGATGAAGGCCAGCAATGTGGGACTTCTGATGATGAAGGAGCAATCCACGCTGAAAAATACACCCCTAACGCAGACCTTCATCCGTCAGCTGCACCAGACGCTGCTCCGGGAGGACTATACCGTTTACCGGACTCTTCCTGATGGAACAGTGACTAGTTATGTCATTCACTCCGGCTGCTACAAGACACGTCCTAACAGTGTGATCACTCGCTATGGAGACCGTTTCGAATACGCAGCACCGGAGGAGACCACTGCGCTGATGACGGACCTCGTGGATTGGTACAACGAGGCTGAGGCCTCCGGAGAGTATAATCCCGTGGAATTGGCAGCGCTTTTCCACTACCGGTATATCCGGATCCATCCTTTCGAAGACGGTAACGGACGTATTGCGCGGCTATTGGTCAATTTCATCCTGGCACGTCACGATTATCCCATGGTGGTTGTGCGCAGCCGGAAGAAGAAGGATTATCTGGAAGCACTGCACCAGGCGGATCTGGTTGTTGGCCCCGTTCCCAGCGATGGATCGCACGCTAGTTTGCGCGAAGCTCGCAAGTTTGTAAACTGGTTCAAGAAGATGGTGACCGAGGAAGTCCAGAATGACGTCGACTTCATCCAGACCCGGGATCCGAACGTATGGTGGTATGATGGGCAGCGCATCCTTTTCCGTAGCCCGAACTCTGGAAGAATCTTGAACGTTCTGATGACGGAACCCGGAATTACGATCGCTGCTTTGGCCCAGACAATAGGTATAAACACGTCGGCCATTCAGAAGCATCTGAAGTCCATGACCGACAAGGGATACATTGCCCGTCGTGAGAAAGATGGGGAATGGGACGTGTTTATCATTCCTTCCGCATAGAGGCATACCACTTTTAAAGGTGGTACGTTACCACCTTTTGGTGAATACAACAGAAATCCCCGGCAGCGCAAGTCTGCCGGGGCCTATGCATAAACTACTTTCCGATGCAGTGCTTGGAGAAGATGGAGTGGAGGATGACTTCGGGGTCCAGGAGGTCGGTGCCCAGGATGGCGTTGATGCTGGAGAGGGCGCGGCGAAGATCCTCGGCCACGAGGTCGGAGGGGACGCCGAGGGAGAGGGCCGAGCGGCAGTCTGTGAGGGCGGCCGAGGCCTGGGTGAGGGCCTCGAAGTGGCGGACGTTGGTGACGAAGGTGGAATCTGCGTTGGGGACCAGATCCTTCACGCTTTGGTAGAGGCCGTCCTTCAATTCTTCGATCCCGCGACCGTATTTGGCGGATATAACAAAAATGTTTGAATCATTAACTATATTGTTATATTCACTCTCATTCAATAAGTCAGCCTTATTATAGATCTGAAAAACGGTCTTTCCTTGGAGTCGCTTGTCCTCCAGGTCAAAGGCCGATTCTTTCGTGGCGTCCTGCATCACCAGGACAATCTCGGCCTGGTCGATGGCGCGGAAACTGCGCTCGATGCCCAGCTTCTCGACCGTATCTTCCGAGGCGCGGATGCCGGCCGTGTCGATGAAGCGGAAGAGGACCCCGCCCAGGGTGAGCGTCTCCTCCAGCGTGTCGCGCGTGGTGCCGGGAATGTCCGTGACGATGGCGCGCTCCTCGCCGACCAGCGCATTCAGGAGCGTACTCTTACCCGCATTGGCCGGGCCGACGATGGCTACCGGCACGCCGTTCTTCACCAGATTGCCCTGGTGGAAAGAGGACGCCAGTTGATCGACATGTTTCTTGCCTTCGTCCAGCAGGTTCAGGAGCTTGGACCGGTCTGCGAACTCGACGTCTTCTTCGGAGAAATCCAGCTCCAGCTCCAGCAGGGAAGCCATTTCCAGCAGTTCGGAACGCAGCGATGCCAGTTCCTTGGAGAAGCCGCCCTTGAGCTGGTTCATGGCCACCCGGTGCGCGGCGGCGTTGCCGGACGCGATGACATCGGCCACAGCCTCGGCCTGCGTCAGGTCCATCTTGCCATTGAGGAAAGCGCGGCGCGTGAATTCCCCGGGCTCGGCGAAGCGGGCGCCCGCCTCCAGGAGAAGCCGCACCAGCTCCTGCACGATATAGGCCGATGCATGAGTGGACACCTCTACGGAATTCTCGCCGGTATAGCTGTGCGGAGCGCGGAAAACGGACACCAGCACCTGGTCCAGGCCGGGGACCTCTCCATAGTGGAGCGTGTAGCCGGCGGCATCGGATACCGTCCCTGAAGCGAGCCGGACCACGGAATCCGTGATACGGAAGGCTTCGGGACCGCTGATGCGTACAATGGAAATTGCTCCGGTCCCAGGGATGGTGGCCGGAGCAACGATGGTGTCCTGATAGGGATTAATCATAACGTCCAAACTTGGACATATTGTCGATGAGGTCCTTGTTGGTCTTGAACTCGTCCATGTGCTGCTGCATCCAGGTCATGGCCTCTACGGGGTTCATGTCGGACAGGAGCTTACGCAGAATCCAGATGCGGTTGTTGGTGTACGGGTCATAGAGGAGGTCGTCGCGGCGGGTGCTGGACAGGACCAGGTTCACGGCAGGGAAGATGCGCTTGTTGGACAGGTTGCGGTCCAGCTGCAGTTCCATGTTGCCGGTACCCTTGAATTCCTCGAAAATCACGTCGTCCATCTTGGAGCCGGTCTCGGTGAGGGCCGTGGCCAGGATGGTGAGGGAACCGCCGCCTTCGATGTTACGGGCGGCGCCGAAGAAGCGCTTGGGCTTCTGGAGGGCGTTGGCGTCCACACCGCCGGTGAGCACCTTGCCGGAGGCAGGCTGCACGGTGTTGTAGGCGCGGGCCAGACGGGTGATGGAGTCCAGCAGGATCACTACGTCGTGGCCGCATTCGACCAGGCGACGGGCCTTGTCCAGGACCATGTTGGCCACTTTTACGTGACGCTCGGCGGGTTCGTCGAAGGTGGAGGCTACAACCTCGGCCTTGACGGAACGCTGCATGTCGGTCACTTCTTCCGGGCGCTCGTCGATGAGGAGGACGATTTCGTACACTTCCGGGTGATTATCTGCGATGGCGTTGGCGATGGCCTTCAGGAGCATGGTCTTACCGGTCTTGGGCTGTGCGACGATGAGGCCGCGCTGGCCCTTGCCGATAGGCGTGAACATGTCCACCACGCGGATGCTCTGGTCTTTCTCGTGTCCGTGGCCCAGGAGGTTGAATTTTTCCGTGGGGAACAGGGGAGTGAGGAAGTCGAAGGGCACGCGGTCGCGTACGAATTCCGGGGTGCGGCCGTTGATGAACTTGATCTTCACCAGCGGGAAGTATTTGTCACCCTCCTTGGGAGGACGGATTTCGCCGGTGACGGTGTCTCCGTTCTTGAGGGCGTTCTGCTTGATCTGCTGCTGGGAGACGTAGATGTCGTCCGGGCTGTTCAGGTAGTTATAGTCGCTGGAACGGAGGAAACCGTAGCCGTCGGGCATGATTTCCAGCACGCCGGTGGCTTCTACGGAGCCTTCGAACTCGATGCGCTGGGGCTTGGCCTGCTTCTCGGGCTTTTCGGCCTTTTCTCCCTGCTGCTGGTTCTGCTTGCTCTTCTTCTTGTTATTGCGTTCCTTCTTCTCCTGAACGGCTTCTTCCTTCTGGGCTTCGTCGTCCTTGAGGTCGTCGAACAGGTTATGGATGAACTGCTTGCTGTCCACCTCTTCGGCCACGACAGGCTCGGCCTCGGCCTTTACTTCGGCGACGGGGGCCTCTTCGGCTACGTCATTGCCGGCCTGACCGGCAATCTCTGCGGCCTGCTGCGGCTTGGCCTTACGGCCGCGCTTCTTGGGGGCGGCTTCCGGCTTGGCATCGGCCTTTACTTCCTCTTCTTTGGCAGCGGGTGCGGCGGCGGGTGCCTCTTCCTTCACGGGCGCGGCAGGAGCCTCCTCCTTCTTGGGACGTCCGCGCTTCTTGGCTGCGGGGGCTTTCGGGGCCTTGGGCTCTACGGGCTTCTTGGATTCTACGATGGCCTGGGCGTCCAGGATGGCGAAACCAAGGGCCGCGCGGTCCATTTTCTTGGCACCTTTAATGTCAAGGGATTCTGCAATGCTTCTGAGCTGTTCTTCGCTCATAGCATTCAATTCTAATAAGCTATGCGGCATAGATTTGAATGAATGTATTCGGGTAAATAGAGGGCTTCCAGACTTGAAAGCCAATGCAAAGTTACGAATAATTTGTTGAAATGCAAACTACTTCAACAAATTATCCATGTAGGAGTCGCTCTTCTTGAAGCGCAGCAGGTCTGCCAGGGCCGATGCATTCGCGGCGATGCGGAAGCTGTAGCTCTTGTACATACCCATGGGCACCCAGCTGATGGCGATGTTGAAGCAGTGCAGGTCATAGCTGGCCGTGAACTGCGTGGACGTCATCCTCATGGCCATGATATCGAAGCCCGACTGGGCCGTGATGTTCATGCGGGGCGTCAGCTTGATGTTGCCGCTGAGCGAGATGGTCTGCGTAAATTTGTTGTTGGTGATGAGCTCCTTGGTGGACGACTGGTACGTATAGGTCTTGCTATAGTTGAAGGAATAGCTGGCGTTAACGGACCAGGGGGCGTTGGAGTTCATATAATACACGTAGCCGCCAGGGATGTACTCGCCGGTGACGGGGTGGTAGTAGATGCGCTGATAGGTGTTCGCGTCGTTGCCGTTCTCGCCGCCCTTGTGGCCGTCCATGCCGTCCGTCGCGCCCTTGCCGTTGAAGGAAATGCTGGCCGATAGGGAAGCGTTGGTCAGGCGCGCGGGTACGCCGTTCTTGGTGAACTGGAACTGGTTGATCTTCTTGCCCTTCTCGTCGATGGCGTAGGGGTCGAAGTTCAGGTTACCGCTGATGTTGAGCTTGTTCAGCAGGTTGGTAGAGGCGGTGATGCCGATGTTCTGCATCCGCAGGGAGTCGGCCAGGAAGTTGTAGCTGGTGTTGATGTTCAGTTGGTCCAGGATCTTCACCTTCTTGGAACCGGTTCCCGTCGTGTCCCTGATATCCCGCACCTTGGCCTCCAGGTTGTTGCCGATGGAGATGGACATCGTCGCGCTCTTGCCGCGTCCGGGAGGGGACGTGGTGTTGTGATGTCCGCTGATGCTGTAGATATTGTAGGGAGTCTCGGCGTGGTAGGTGCCGCGTTTGTCGTAGTAGGCGTCCAGCGTGCGCCAGCCGTTGAAGGCCGTGCCCTTCTCGGGCGACAGGCTCACCGAAACGGAAGGCGAGATCACATGGCGGATGGCCTGCACCTTGCGGTGCTTGCCGAAGTTGAACATGCCGTAGATGCGCGTGGACATGGAGAAGCTGCCGGAGTAGGTGTGCGTGGCGCCGAAGGTGTTGAAGGCCGTTCCGGGATCCGAAACCACCTTCTGGGCGATGACTTCGTTACCCGACTTGTCCGTCACGATGACCGGGTTGCCGTCCGCGTCGATTTCCGGCTCCAGGGTCATGCTG
>Ga0310786_10007949_pt1 | contig 13717 bp, 13 predicted proteins | sample AusTroGonzalo_MG_FD_203881 | JGI IMG/M metagenome (GOLD analysis project Ga0310786, IMG submission 203881) | Bovine rumen microbial communities from tropical cattle in Woodstock, Queensland, Australia - Gonzalo_03 (v2) (version 2) | ecosystem: Host-associated > Mammals > Digestive system >... | reverse complement strand
ATGCAGGGACTCGGCAATGATTTTGTCCTCATGGAGGAGTCTCAGCTGTCCGAAAACCTCAGCGCGGAAGATGTAAAATTTCTCTGCGATCGCAAGTTTGGTATCGGCTGTGATACGCTTGTGGTTTACCGAAGAAAAGAGAACGAAGTTACTGCGAAATTTTTCAATCAAGACGGAAGCGAAGCGGAGATTTGCGTAAATGCATCGCGGTGTTTGGCTTTGCTGATGTATAAAAAATTCGGACTTCTCGAGCTGAATTTGAAAACGAAGTCCAAAACTTATGAAACTAAAATTGTCGACGAAAAAATTTTCATAAACGTCGGACGTCCGTCTTTTTCTTATTCGGACTTGGGAATTTCTGATTCAAAAATTTCGGAAAAAAATATCGATGATTTATTGAGTGATTTGGATTTAACTCCAAATGAAATTTCGTACATCGATCGAGCCTGCGCGATTTCTGTCGGCAATCCTCATTTGGTTTTGTTTTTGAAAAAATTCGTTCCGCAAAAGATTAAGCAGAAAATCGGAGAAAATCTCGAGAAATTTTCTCTGTTCAAAAATCGAATCAATGTTTCTTTCGCGAAAATTATAAACGAGTTGGAGATTCAGTTAGAGGTGTTCGAGCGTGGAGTTGGATTTACTTTAGCGTGTGGGAGCGGAGCGAGTGCTGCTGCATTTTGCGCCTACAAATTCAATTTGCTGGGAGATAAAATTCGAGTGAAGCAGCCCGGCGGCGATCTGGAAATTTTCATAAAATCAGATGGATCGATTATCCAAAAGGGGCCAGCGAATTACGTTTTTGAAGGAAAAATTTCGGTTGGTTCTGACGATGTCGATTTGTTTTGTGATGAAAAAAAATCCAAAAACAAGTCAGGGAAAAAATATAAGGATGATTCAGAAAAAAAGAATCTTTTGGAAAAAATTCCCAATGGAAATTTGAAAATTTATACCGATGGAGCATGCTCGGGAAATCCCGGTCCTGGCGGATGGGGCGCGATAATCATTGGCGACGACGGCGAATTCGAATTGTGCGGTGGCGAATCCGACACAACAAACAATCGCATGGAACTTCTCGGTCCGATAAACGCGTTGAAAAAAATTTCAGAAGAAAGGGCGGCGGATGGTCCGGAAATCGAAATTTTTACGGATAGTTCCTACGTGAAAAACGGAATCACCAGCTGGGTACAAAAGTGGGAGAAAAACGGCTGGAAAAATTCGAGCAAAGGGGCGGTGAAAAACAAAGAACTTTGGATTGAACTGAGAAATCAAGTCGTGCGTCACAAGGTAACCTGGCGTTGGGTAAAAGGGCACAGCGGAGATGATTACAACGAGCGCGCAGATGAGCTGGCGAGAAGCAAATGCAAAAAATAAATTTGCTGGGATTCAAAATTTCTCACCTGAAAAAAGTTTTCGTTGAAAATGGGTTTTCGGAGCTGGACGCAAAAAAAGTTTTTCCGTGGATTCATAAAAAACTTGCAAAAAATTTCGATGAGATGAGCGATGTATCTTTGGCGACTCGCGAAAAATTAAAAGAAAAATTTTCACTGTCGCGAGGAAAATGCGTTACGTTGTTGTCGTCGAAAGATGGTACGAAAAAGGCGCTGTTGGAATTCGCCGATGGCAATCGAATCGAGACGGCTTTTATTCCCGATGAAAAGCGAAATACGATTTGCGTTTCGTCTCAAGTCGGATGCGCAATGGGTTGTAAATTCTGTCACACGGGAACTCAAGGATTCGTCCGCAATCTCACTTCTGCTGAAATAATTGCGCAGGTGATTTTTTGGAAGGATCAATTTCCGATTTCGAATATTGTTTTCATGGGAATGGGCGAGCCGCTTTTGAATTCCGAAAATCTATTCGAATCTCTTTCGATTTTGCTCGACAAAAAAACGCACAATTTTTCGCGAAACAAAATCACGGTTTCGACTTGCGGAATTATCGAAAATCAATTGCACGAACTTGCAAAATACGGAGTGAAGTTGGCGGTGTCGCTGCATGCTCCGAACAATAAAATTCGCAACTCGCTGATGCCGATCAATCGCAAATACAACATCGAAAAAATTCTGGAAGCGACGAAAAAATACAAAGCCGAAAGCAATACCGAGAAGATTACTTTTGAATATTTGCTTTTGGATAAGGTGAATGATTCCGAGGAAAGCGCGCGGCAGCTGATCAAACTTTTGCGAAATTTTCCGGCGAAAGTGAACCTTATTGTTTACAACGATTGGCCCGACTCGATTTTCAAGGGAACGCGGCGGGAAGATGCCAATTTGTTTTCGATGAATTTAATCAAGCACGGACTGCGCGCGGTCATCCGAAAATCTCGCGGAGATGATATTTTTGCGGCCTGCGGACAATTGAAGAGTGCGGAGAAGAATAAAAAAAGTGAATCCAAAGTTTTTGGATATTTCATTAATTTGTTCGATAAGTTAATAACGTAACTATTCAACAGCTTGCTGTTCTAGGGCTAGGCTTAAAATTTAATCCTCAACAGTAAAATTCTGATATCTTGATTTTTAATAATTATGGGAATAGAAATCTAAAATCGGTACGTTTTTACTAATCAAGTAATTACCGATTCCTCTTTCGATATCACCTCGTCGCAACCCTTTAGGAATATTAACAAGAGGAAATATCAACACAAAATTCTTGTTCCACAGCTTATTTAAGTGATGAACGATGATTCCCGATGTGTTATACATCCACTTATTATTATTTTTAAGATTATATTGCTCTCTTGTCTTAGGAATTAGGAAATTTATATCGTTGCTGGTTGCGACAACTCCCAAATAATTATCAGTGGTAAATTTCATCCATACAATGTCCCTTTTGTCGTCCATATTATTGGCGATTTTTATTCGGTTATAATCAATTTTTTCGTTAATCAGATTAACAACTGGATTTCTTTTTGGTTTCATGCCTAGCATTTTTAGAAAATTATTTGTATAGGCAACAATTTCTTCAATGCTTTTTGGCGCAAGCTCGATCTGCTCTTCTGCTTTTACAATACGTACTTTACTAAGATGAACAGAACTATTCTTTCCTTTGGGAAGATCCTTACAAAACTCAAGCAGAGCTTCCGCATCACATTTTTGCACAACCTTGCTTCACTGTTTCACTCTGGTCGGGGCGAGAGGATTTGAACCCCCGACATTCTGCTCCCAAAGCAGACGCGCTACCAGGCTGCGCTACGCCCCGATCGGAGTTTTTTATACAACAAAAAATATCTTATTTCAATTCTTTTATTTTAATTTGATGGAACAAACGATTATCCGCTTTTTTCTGCTTATCTGAAATCTTCTCGATTTAGTCTAATTCATAAAGAATTCTGCTACTATGATCACCCAATATATTAACGATCGTAGTATGGATGTAGTAAAGAATCGTTTATAGTTAGAAGAAGCTTTTGTTAATTCTTTCAATTTTTCAGCTTTGTCTTTTTCAAATTGCTGATCCAAATATTGAAAAAAATCTTTAAGCATTGTTTGCAGATCAGCTATATATTTCCGAAAGGTTGACGTCATAGTGCTTGAATTTTGGTTTACTCTATAATTAATTCCAACGTTGCTCATAAAAGAAACTAATGGAAAATTGGACAGAACCTTTAAGCAAAATCCTCTATCTTCACCAGCGATATTTTGATTTATGAACCAAATATTATTTTTTATCAAAAAATCTTTTTTGTATAACTTTCCACATGCTGAAATAAAAACTGAATTTAAATTATCTTGAAAATTATTAAAACCGATTTGGTATCGCTCCTGCGAAGAACATTTTAAGAAGTTTCTACTTTCTAAAATATCTTCCAAATCAGGTGTTTCTTCTCTTGTAAAGTTCCTGAAATTGGAAACAACAATATCTACATCAGTTTCCTTTTGTTTTTTTACCATTAATTCTATTATGTTCAGATTTAAATAATCGTCCGGATCCACAAAAGATATATATTCTCCGTTAGAATTTTTCATTCCGGTATTTCTCGCAACTCCCGTCCCCTGATTCTTATCATGACGAATAATTTTTATTCTTTTATCTTTTTGCAAGTACTCTTCGATGATTTTTGCTGATTTATCTGGGCTACAATCATCAACACATATGATTTCCAAATTTTTGTATGTCTGATTAATGACAGAGTCCAAGCATTCTCTTATATATTTCTCAACATTATAAACAGGAATTATTATAGACACTTTTTCTTTGTCATTTGCCGAAATATTGAAGCAAAATAACGAGATAATTAAGAAGCAAAAACAGCATTTTTTGATAACTTCTGTGATTTTGCAGAAATAATGAACGGATTTTGATTGATTACCTAATCGTTTCACGACTTACTCCTTTTTTTCCGATCATTTTCTTCCATAACCTCTTCCATGACGCGAATGTATTCATTGACCATTGCGTCGCGGTCGGAATATTTTTTCGCTTGCTCATATCCTTTTTTGATAAGATTTTTTCGAAGTTGAGGATCGTCAGCCATGCGGTGCAACGCCTGAGTTATGCTGTCCGTGACGAATGGATCAAACAACAATGCAGCGGGGCCCGCGACTTCAGGAAGGGACGCGACGTTGCTGCAAGCGACGGGAACGCCATTGGCCATAGCCTCGATGATTGGCATTCCGAATCCCTCATAAACCGACGGGTGAATAAAGGCAAGCGCGTTTTTCAAAAGAATTCCGAGTTCTTCATCAGGAACGAATCCCGCGATAATTATCCGATCGGAAGAAAATTTTTCAATGAGACGGGACTGAAACTCTCCTTGATGATCGCCAACCAAAATTAATTTTATTTCGGAATTTTTTTGCGCAAATTTGTTGAAAGCCTTCATTAGCGCGCCATGATTTTTGTTTCTCCACCATTTGGAATAAAATATAAAATATTTTTGAGGTTCTAATCCGTATTTATTCATCACATTCGCGCGTTTTTTGGGATCGTTTTCAGAATATATTCGAGTTCCCAATTGAGTCGGAATATGTTTTACAAAATCCTCTGATACGCGAAATTTATCGCATATTCGCTTTTGCGAGAATTCTGACACGGTGATGATTTTTTTTGAAAAATGCATGGCATCTCTTATAAGCATATTCGCTCCTAATCGATGACTTGGACTTGCAAAAAATTCGGGTGCGACATCAAAGCAGGCTAAGTCGTGGACTGTGGAAATTCGAGGAACATTTGCAAAATTGCAAAAACTGGAGTCCCCGAGCGGATCCCACACTAAATCACAATTGTCATCACAAAAAATTAAGTCGTGGTATAACAATTGAGTTAATTTGTCGTGAAAAGAACAAGGGTTTACGTTAAAAATTTGTTCCGTAAAAAAGAGGGTAATAGGAAAACATTTTATCCCTATCAATTTTATATTCGGATATTTGGGAAAATTATAAACATGCTCATGCTTTTTCGATATAAGGATTAAAAACCTCCAATCCGGGCGCTTTTTGGCAATATCCGTGACCAGGGATCGAGTTAATACCATCATACCTCCCTTTGCTCCGAAGTTAGCCATGTCGACGATTATATCCCGAGTGATATTCGCAGGACGATCTTTAAGAATGCCGATGCGACCGGTGGTGAAAATGTCGCAGAGAGGACTTCTTGTTCGCGCAAGCAGATAAAAAAAGCATATTATTACGAGGGAACAAAAACAAATGAAAATCGTTTTAATTATGCATCGTAATATTAAACTCAGGGAAAGCTGGCTGCTTAATTTTTTTATGGATACGATAACATTATTGAAATTTGATTTGTTTGGGTTCTTGATGTTTTTACCTTTTCCTTTACCCGTAATATTTTTGCCGGAGCGTTTCATTCCAAACTCCATTACCGCAACAACCTATACTTGCTCATTCTTTCAATCATTTATTAATAATTAGTTAAAATATCTGTATATTAGTCGACATTCTGCAGAAGAGTTTCCGCCGAAATTTATTGAAAATATCATTTACATATGATAAAACGGATCGATTGATTTCATATTTATAGAGGTTATATGGCTAAAAAAATAGTAGGGTATATTAAACTGCAGGTGCCTGCAGGGAAAGCGAACCCATCACCTCCGATCGGACCGGCTTTAGGTCAAAGAGGTTTGAATATTATGGAGTTCTGTAAGGCGTTCAACGCACAGACCCAATCTTACGATGCGGGAACACCGCTTCCTGTAATCATTACGGCATATGCTGACAGAACATTTTCGTTCATTATCAAGTTGCCGCCGGTTACTTACTACTTGAAGCAGGCAGCGGGAATTACCAAGGGATCATCCACAACCGGAAGAGGTCCGAAGGTCGGTCAAATTACCATGGCTCAAATTCGTGAAATTGCTGAAAAGAAAATGAAAGATCTGAATGCAAACGACGTCGATGCGGCAAGCATGATGATCATTGGTTCTGCTCGTGCAATGGGATTGGAGGTTATTCAATAATGGCTCGTTCAGGAAAAAGATATAAGAATATTGCAAAGAAAGTTGAGGACAGAGCTTACAGTTTGTCCGAAGCCGTGAAGTTTTTGAAAGAGAACAGCTCTTGCAAATTTGATGAGACAGTAGAAGTTGCGATCAATTTGAATTTGGATCCGCGTTCCGCTGACCAAAATATCCGTGGAATGGTTTCCATGCCGGAAGGTACCGGGAAGACAGTCCGAGTTGCTGTTTTCGCGAAGGGTGCTGTTGCTGACGCCGCGAAAGAGGCGGGTGCTGATTTTGTCGGAGCAGATGATTTGGCGGAGAAGGTTAAAGACGGATCCATCGAGTTCGATATGTGCATTGCCAGCCCTGATATGATGGGTGTTGTCGGTCGCTTGGGAAAAATTTTAGGTCCTAAAGGATTGATGCCAAACCCGAAGTTGGGAACTGTTACTCCGAATGTCGCCGCTGCGATTAAAAATGCGAAGGCGGGACAGATTGAGTATCGCTTGAGCAAGGACGGTATCGTTCACGCGGGAATTTGTAAGTTGAGTTTCGCTCAAGAGAAAATTGAGGCGAACTTAAAGGCATATATTGGCGCTGTTGTGAAAGCAAGGCCTGCCAATGTTAAAGGCGCCTACTTGAAATCTGTTGCGATTTCCAGTACGATGGGCGTCGGATTGAAATTGGATACCGCTGAGGTGTTCACTTTCTGATTGTTTTGAGTCTATCGTAGACCATCGGTGCGAGTAGCTTAAATTTGCCGTTGCAGATGACTTTCTATTTGTGATCTATGGTTTTCGGTATTCTCTCGTTAAATTGTTTGGGAGAGAACTGTGGAAAAAAACAAGAAGTCGGATTTAATTGCGAAGATTAAGCAGCGCTTCCTCGAGAGCGAAGCTGTCTTTGTGGTTAATCAAAATCGACTGACTGTTGCTGAAACAGAGGATCTTAGAAAACAGCTTCGAGCGGTACAGTCTGTTTATCTTGTCGCGAAAAATACGTTGGCGAGATTGGCGGTGAAAGATACCGACTTCGAGTGTGTCACCGAAAAATTGGGCGGACAGACTGCGTTGGTGTTTTCAAAAGATATCACGGGATCGGCAAAAGTCGTGTCTGAGTATGCATCCAAGAGCGATGAGAAATTGTCAGTCGTTTGCGGAGGATATCAAGGTAAAACGTTGAGTGTCGCTGAAGTAAAGACTTTGGCTTCATTACCATCTATGGACGAGTTGCGCGCGAAGATCGTCGCTGTTATACAGACGCCGGCACAGCGTATGGCAACATTGTCGCAAGCACCTGCATCTCAACTTGCTCGTGTGTTAAAAGCCTATTCAGAAAAATAATATGGAGGTAAAAAATGGCTGCAAATTTAGATAAAATCGTAGAAGAGTTATCAGCTTTAACAGTTTTGGAAGCTGCTGAGTTAAGCAAGAAGTTGGAAGAAGCATGGGGTGTATCTGCCGCTGCTCCTGTAGCTGTAGCTGCTGCTGGTGCTGCTCCAGCCGCTGCTGCTGAAGAGAAGAGCGAATTTGACGTTGTTTTGACAGACGCAGGTTCTTCCAAGATCGGTGTAATCAAGGTTGTAAGAGAGATCACCGGATTGGGATTGACCGAGGCAAAAGCGATAGTCGAAGCTGCTCCGAAAGCGATCAAAGAAGGAGTTTCCAAGGATGATGCAAAAGCCATCAAAGAGAAATTGGAAGCTGCCGGTGCAAAAGTCGAATTGAAATAGTTTTTGATTCACTTAATCTAAATAACCCCCCGATGGCAAATGCTTTCGGGGGTTTTGTTTTACTTCCGAAAAACGGTAGTCTCTGAAGATTAACCAGTATTTCTTGCAAAATTCCGTCTTTTTGTTGTACTCTCTGATTATTACGATAAGGGGAGACGATGGCTTTTTTTAAATACAGGCCTATAATGGGCTGTTGTTTGTTAGTGACGGCTTGCACTTTTTTTGAAACAGAGCAATCGAACAAGTTGGTTATATCCCATGAATCAGGAAAATGCTTCATTAACGAATCTTTCGATACAATTTTGGATATGCCCCAAAATCTGAGATTTTTTGCGTCTCAAATTGATACAAAGGATTTAAGATCTCGACAAGAAGCATTAAATAAAAAATTCGATAAGTTATTTTTTTCTCCGTGGACAGACGGAAGTAAACAAGTTTCTCCTGAACGATTTTCCAAAAATTATTTTGCAGAAAATCTGCATAAATTGTCGCACAAAGATGTTGAATATATTAGGAATAATATAAAATTCCGAACCTCTGTTGATAAAAAAGGTATCATCGTCAAAAATACTATGGCGAAATTGTGGCCAACCGATTCTCAGTTGTTCGGAGATCTGAAAAATCCAGGTGATAGCTATCCTTTCGATTCTAATATTCAGAGTCTGATAAGGTTAGGCACTCCCGTAAGAATTACTGCCATTTCAGAAGATAAATTGTGGGCTTTTATATCGTCCTATGCGTTTTCAGGTTGGGTTTCAAGACATGATGTGGCTTGCGTAAATGAACAATTTATAAAGAAATATATGTCTCATCAAAAAGTAGTTGCCGTAAAAGACGGAATAATTATGGAATATAACAACAAATTTTTGAATAGGGCAGATATCGGAACCGTTCTTGTTAAAGATAAAAAAGGGGTGCTTTGTCCTTACAAAGAATTCAATGGTTTTGCAAAGTTGATACATTGTGATGCGTCAGGATTTGCAGAGAAGCCTTTTGAATTTACATCAGAAAATGCAGTGAAAATAGCGGAACAATTCCTTGGACAAAAGTACGGCTGGGGAGGATATCTGAACTTGAGAGATTGTTCCATGCTTACTATGGATTATTGTACGACATTCGGAATACCGTTGTCTCGAAATGCTGTGGCTCAACTTTTACGAGGCATATGTCTTCCCAAAAAAAATGCTTCTCTTATACTAAAATATGGGAAGCCCTTCCTTACTTTGGTTGGAAGTAAAGGACATGTTATGTTGTACGTAGGGAAATATAACAATAAACCGGTATTTTTACATAACTTATGGGGAGCCCCCAAAAAACCCGGGCGAAAAGACAGATATGTTATCGGAAAAACAGTTCTTACGACGTCTGACTTCGGTAAAAATATGGAGGAGACGGGAAATCGCAAATTAGAAGATACAATTACGATAATGAGGTCTATTTAGTTAAAATCTTTCTCCGAGAGTTGTGTAATTCCGAGTTCTTGTATGATTTTTCATTTATCCGAAAACTGGACAGTTGAGCCGTATATATATATTATCCCAGTAAAGAATTTTTAGGAGAAGGTGGATGGAATTTAATCTAAAAACTTTGTGTTCGGGTTGCGTGTTGCTGTGTTCAAGTGATGTTTTAGCGACGACCGCGTTTGTAAATTTGGATGATGGCGGCTTTACACCAGTTAAAGAGATTGGCGGAGTGCCTGTTACACTTCGGCCTTTAGATAATGATAAATGCATAAAAATTAATCCTAGCACAGACAAGAAAGAGAGGGTTTTTCGTGAACGAAATAAGGGGGAGCAGGAAATAAAGGGAATTGTTCTTCATTATTCTGTTTGCTCTAATGCAGATGTTCTTGAAAATGTTTTTTATTCCGGGGGAGTATCTTCACACTACGACGTTGATTTCGACGGAGAGATATTTGAGTTTGTAGATCCTAAAAACATTGCTTTCCATGCTGGGGAATCCGCTTGGAACGGCACTATTGCTATGAACAAAAACTTTATCGGTATTGAGCAGGATATGTGGGGGTATTACGAAAGTAGATTTGAAAAAATCTATGATTATGAAAAATTTGGAAAGCCCGTTCAGTTACCGGGAGACGATCGAAAATGGTTCAAGTTTTCCGATAAGCAGGTTAAGTCGACAGGGCGATTGATCTTTGCGCTGCAGCAGGAGTATAAGATTCCGGGGCGTTTTGTTGTAACACACTCAGATGTTGCTATCGGAAAGAAGTCAGATTCAGGTCCGATGTTTCCATACAAAAAGATTTTTAAAAAATATGGTGCCGGATATTATCCTAAATCCAAGTACATTAATTTGGATAAATTTTGGAGATTAACTGATGATGATTATATAAAGCTTTTGGAAATTTACGGGTATAGCAGAGGTGAAAATGGCCGGGCGCCTGATCTGTCCGATCAGGAAATCATTAAAGCCTTCAAATTGCATTTCTATCCGGGGGACTTATCCGAGGATTTGAATGATAATACAAAAAAAATGATCTTAAATTTGATAGCGTCGTATTTCAACTACAAAGATCGGATAACTAAAGATTTCGATAGAGAATTCAGAAAGGACTTAATCAGATTCTTATGTGAAAATAAAAGCAGAACAGAAGATCTTGCGAATTTTGTAGTTAAATGGAAAAATTACTCGCATGTAGATGAATTTTTTGCCAGAACAAGCAGGTTTTTCCATAAATTTATTGATTTTTTCAGAAGATAAAATCTGTCAGAATCCGATTTTCGGAGTAATTCCTTCTTTTTATCCTATAATAACCCCCGACAGCCAACGAGCTCTCGGGGATTTTTATCAGTCAAGAATTACCTACCTAAATTTTTCAAATAAGCTTCTCGAGTTTTAAGGAATCCTTCCCGGATTGAATCTTTTATTTCCGTCTGAGAATCGATGTAGCAATCAGACGTTGAAATAATTTTATCAACACCGATTTGGGCGATTTCTTTGATATACCTATTTCCTAATGACATTACTATGGGATCAGGTATAATAGAGAAGGCTAACAAAAGGAAAGAGAATGTCAGGATACAGCGAAGATTTGCGCGTTAAGGTTGTAGAATATTTGAAAAAAAGGGCACACCATAAAAGAGACGGCGGCAACATTTGGAGTTTCGATGAAGTCGATTAGTATCTGGAAAAAGATGGATAAAGAAGGGAAAAGGCTGGTATTTGAGTTTGTTCCGAGGAGTCCGCATCGAATAAATCACGAAAAATTATTGGCCTAAGTCACCCAAAATCAGAGAGGCAATAGAAAAAGCAGGCTATAGACTCGTATATCAGCATCCGTATTTCCCTGATTTAAACCCAATCGAACATTTTTGGAGCCATTTGAAAAGAAAAATCGGAGATTTGAAGCAAAAATTTAAATCCATTTTTGATGCTATTCAATACGTATTAGCAAATTGAAAGGAGTATAACATGATTTACACAAAATTTTTTGCAGGTTCAACATTATATTTTCCTATCGTATGGTGTTTCAGTATTAATCATCCTAAAATTCATTTTGATGCGAGTTAAAAACGTACAAGTAGTTATTTCCCGCAAAGCTTTTTTCCAGACGGTATCCCAAATTTATTAGATATTCATGAACTTTTTGTTTTTTATCGGGAAAACTCTCTACAAATATAGTCGGTTTATATTTCAACAAGGTTTCTCTTGCCCCCTGTAATACCTGCAACTCGTGTCCTTCCACATCAATTTTTACGAAATCTACGGAATCCTCTTCAATTTTTATATTATCTAACTTATCCAATAACAAATTTCCGTTTGTATTTTGTTTTAAGGATGTTCTTCCAATGTTGGCCGCGTCATAAAAAGAAATACTTCCGTTAATTTTTTCGTTACTTAATCCTATGTTGAAAAGCTTTACTTTATCAGTTAGTTCGTTAATTTCTACATTCTTTTTTAGAATTTTAAATATATCTTCTAATGGCTCGAAAGAATAAATTCGCGACACACTGGTATTTACACCCCAATAAACAGAATGATTTCCTATATTTGCTCCGATATCTAAAATTACGGCATTTTTCTTGATATAAGTTCGTAATTCCTGCAAAATGTCGCTTTCGAAGAATTTTCTACGATCAACGATCATTGATTGAATGAAATCAACCGGATAATTAGGAACGTAAAGTTTCGCTTGTCCAATATTAATGATCTTATCGGGAAGTATTGCAAGTGAGTTTAAAATTTTGTGATTTATTGTTTGCTCTATATTATTTAGTTGGTGGCGTGTATTTCGTTGTTTTAAAATTAACACTAGTATCAGAGCAAATATTATGGTAATAATCCAAGAGTTCTGACTGTTCCGTCTTGAGTTTAACATATTCCTTCTCCCGTTTTGGACTTATTGTTTCAGTCAAAGATTAAAAAATAGTTAAATTTGGGATTTATCAGCGGATTTTACCAACTTTCGGACATCGTTCTCAGATAATTTTTCGACTTTGCCTGATTGTAGCTTACCGAGAGAAACTGTCCCGTAGCTGACTCGAATTAATCGGTTTACGGTGCAGCCTAGAGATTCCAGGACCTTGCGAATTTCTCGATTTTTTCCTTCTTTCAGTGTTAGAATCGCCCAGTTGTTCGACTTGTCTTGTTTGATGATTTTCACTCCGATAGATCCGTAGTTAATTCCGTCGACAGTCACTCCGTTTTTTAATTTTTCGACTTTTTCTTTGGTTAGATTTCCGTGAAATCGCACTTTGTAAGATCGTTCCAATCCCGTTAAAGGAAGCTCCAATTTGCGCGAGAAATTCCCGTCATTTGTGAACAATAGCAGTCCTTCCGAATTGTAATCCAGTCTTCCGATGTATAGTAATCTGTCGTCTATTTTCGGGAAAAGATCAAATACGGTCTTTCTTCCTTTCGGATCTCGCTTTGTTGTGAGATATCCTTTCGGCTTGTTCATTTTCCAGACGATTAATTTTTCGGATTTCTTGCCGATTGGTCTTCCGTCTATCGTGATTTCGTGAGAATCGTCGACGAAAAACACCGGAGTCGTTACAACTTCCCCGTTAACGCAAACCCGCCCTTCCGCGATCAATCTTTCCGCCTCTCGACGTGATGCCGCGCCACTCTCGGCTATTTTTTTTGCGATACGCATCAAAATCCCGTAAGAATTCTGTCAATCAGTTGCTTAGTTGTCGGGATGAAATTGTTTTCGTAGAAAGGATCTTCCGCAAATCGATAGGCCGAATGTCCCGCGAATATCAAACTTTCATCCAGATTTCCGCCGTGAGCAGCGCTTTGTAACGTTTTTTGAATGCAAAAACTTCGCGGATCAGGAATCTTCCCCGTCGTTCCTTTTGTCTGACACCAACTGCTAAAATGACACGCACTTAGACATCCGCAACAATCTCTTTGATCTTTTAAAATTGCCTCAGATTCCTCAGGCTTCACGAAAACAACGGTATTCGCCGGAGTCAGCATCGCTGTGTTGAATCCATTTGCAACCCATTGATTTACTTTTTCGGTGTAAGCGCTGTCCAAACAGACTTCACGTCCGAATACCTTTACTTTTAGTTCGGAATTTTCAACGATTGGCGCCTGTCTTTCCTGTCTGGCCAACAGAT